>Ga0351973_1001_pt1 | contig 112311 bp, 85 predicted proteins | sample BONcelFGM3001E14_FD_206745 | JGI IMG/M metagenome (GOLD analysis project Ga0351973, IMG submission 206745) | Enriched cells from coal bed in the Powder River Basin, Montana, United States - BONCAT cells FGM rep3 HSBNCT.FGM.300.1.E14 ...
GGAATTCGACAGGATTATGATGATCGCCGATGAAGACAGCCACCACGACAAAGAGGAAAAGAACCTGCTGGCCCACTTGCAGGAACTCATCGCCTGCGGCACGGTCAAACGCGTAGCCGAGTAACATAATTCCCCATGCACGCCCGTGTTTGGAATATTTAGCAACACCTGTTTAAGCATGCTCGAAATGAACTGCCCGGACTGAAGTCCGAGGAATTCTTTTCAATGAAATGCCCATGCGCATTCTGAATTGCCCTGGAATCCGGCTCTAACCCTGAAATATTCTCTATGCGATAGTTTATTTTTGATTGTTAATAATCAGCGCACCCAGCACGCCGGGCACCCAGCCCACGAGCGTGAGCAGGGACACGATCACGATGGAGCCGCATCCTCTGTCCAGCACGGCCAGGGGTGGAAACACGATACAGAGCAGCACTCGTCCGCAACCCATTACGGCCTAATCTCTTTCCTGATGAATTTCCTGACGTCCTCGATAAATTTCAGATTCAGGGCAAAGGTGTTGATATGGCCCGTGGGATAAAACTTGAGCCACGGCAGCCCGCCCCAGCGCTCGGCCGCATCGCGCACGGATTCGGGCGTGACCAGGTGGTCCAGCTCGCCGGCGGCTATGAAGATGTTGCTCAGCGGCACATTGGGCGTCATGGTGGACATGTTGAACAGCGCGGGCACGCACGGGTCCGTGAGCATGGTGGTCTCCCCGGCGGCTTCCTTTTCCTCCAGGTCCTTGGCCATGCCCGAGCGCTTGAGCACATCCACGGTGTCCATGGGCGGCATGCCCATGACCGTGAAATCCGCGTTCTGCGCGTTGCAGACATACAGCCCGGACAAAAGGCCGCCGAAGGACACGCCGAAGGTGCCGATGAGCGGCACGCCCTGCGCCTTGAGCCAGTTGGCCAGCGCCTGCACGTCCTGGAACGTCTGCATGAAACTCAGCAGGCTCCAGTTGGTGTCCGGGACAATCAGCAACTGCCCGTCATACGACCCGTGGGGCACGCGGCGGATATGGTAGGGAATGTCGATGAGCACGCTGCTCATGCCCCATGCCGCGAACCGCCAGCACCACCAGTCGAAATACGCATAGGTGTTCACGTACCACCCGTTAATCATGATCACCGTGGGGCCGCCCGCGGGCTTGTTGCGCAGTTTAAAATGCCGTATGTACACTTCGTTGTTCTCATCATATGGAGTCTGCACCGGGCTGGGAAACGTTCCTTCGATGATATCCAGAAACGGCAGGCGCTGCTTCTTTCCCAGTGTGATACTGGGCACGGCGTCTGTGACCGCGTAAAATTTCGAGGGGTCCGCCTTATTTTCTTTGGTGACAAGATGATCGATGGCCTTGTCGGAAAGATCGGGCATGGGAATCTTGTTCTGCCCCTGGAGAATTCCGTGCAGCTTGGATCCCATATCAAAAATATCAGTGAATACTCGGTTAAAGTCCAAAGGGTTCGTCTCCCGGCTGATAGTTGCGGCCATGCGCCGCCGTATCGAAATATTATATTCACAATTCACCACATTTGGCACGATTGCCCGCGGAACACCGTGCGCGCTCCCCGTTGTGGCATACGGATGCCTCTTTTCTGTAATGATAGGCGTTACCCGGTGTAGCGCTTCCCATTACATGATTTCTCAATTTCCGGATATATCAGCATGCGCATTAGCTTCACTAACTTGATTAAATCCACCAAATTCCTTGCCTGATCATAGCATTGTGACTGTTTTCATGTGAATACAATCACAATGATTTTTAAATATTCCCACCGTTATTTAATTTTTTTCTTTTGAACATGATACGGAATGGGAATAAAGGATTATGCCGTATTAATATGAAAGAGGTAAAAAAATGAGTGAAACCAAATCCATTGAAAAAGAATTCGACTCCATTCTTGCGGAGCAGGACAGCGTGGCCCCGCCCGCGGCTTTTGTCGCTGATGCGCATATCAGCAGCCTGGAGGAGTACGCCAGGCTGCGCGCGTGGTCGCTTGACAATCCCGAAGAGTTCTGGGGGCATCAGGCCCGCAAATTCATGGACTGGTTCGAGCCCTACACCAAAGTGCTGGATTGGAATCCGCCATTTGCGCGCTGGTTTCCCGGCGGCAAACTGAATATATCCTACAACTGCCTGGACCGGCATGTGGCCGCCGGGCGCGGGGGCCATGAAGCGCTCATCTGGCAGGGCGAGCGCGAGGACGCTGTGCGGCGGTTCACATTCCGCGAATTGCTGGGTGAAGTATGCCGGTTCGCCAATGTGCTGCGCGGCCTGGGCATGAACAAGGGCGACCGGGTGTGTTTCTACATGCCCATGGTCCCGGAACTCGCCATCGGCATCCTGGCGTGCACGCGCATCGGCGCCGTGCATTCCGTGGTGTTCGGCGGGTTCAGCGCCGACGCCCTGCGCGACCGCATCAACGACTGCGAGGCCCGCGTGCTGGTCACGGGCAACGGCGCCGTGCGCGCCGGAAAATTCATCGCCTTGAAAAACAATGCGGACACGGCCGCGGCCCAGGCGCCCACCATTGAAAACGTCATCGTGGTGCAGCGCACCCCGGACGAAGTGGCTATGCAGCCGGGCCGCGATCACTGGTACCACGACCTGGCGCCCAACGCAGCCACGCACTGCGACCCCGAACCCATGGACGCCGATGACCCGCTGTTCATTCTCTACACATCTGGATCCACGGGAAAACCCAAGGGCGTGCTGCACACCACGGGCGGGTACCTGCTCTACGCCATGATCACGTCACATTACATCTTTGATCTCAAACCGGACGATATCTACTGGTGCACGGCCGACATCGGCTGGGTCACGGGGCACAGCTACATCGTGTACGGGATCCTTGGCAACGGCATCACGTCGATAATGTTCGAGGGCGTGCCCAGTTTTCCGCAGCCCGACCGGTTCTGGCAGATTGTGGAAAAATACAAGGTCACGAAATTCTACACCGCGCCCACGGCGCTGCGCGCCATGATGCGCGAGGGCGACCAGTGGCCGCAGGGGCGCGACCTGTCGTCCCTCAAGCTGCTGGGCAGCGTGGGTGAGCCCATCAACCCCGAAGCCTGGATGTGGTATTACACGGTTGTGGGCCGCGAACAGTGCCCCATCGTGGACACGTGGTGGCAAACAGAGACGGGCGGAATCCTTATTTCCACCCTGCCCGGCGCGGCCCCTCAGAAACCAGGATCCGCAGGCCTGCCGTTTTTCGGCGTGGACCCGTGCATTCTGCGCGCGGACGGCTCTGTGTGCGAAACCGGCGAAGGCGGCTACCTGGTGATGCGGCGCCCATGGCCCGGCATGCTGCGCTCGGTGTGGGGCGACCCCGCCCGCTATGAGCAGCAATACTTTTCCATGTACCCGGACATGTACCTTGCCGGAGACAGCGCCATGTGCGACGCGGACGGCTACTACCGCATCCTGGGCCGCACCGACGATGTGATCAACGTGTCCGGGCACCGGCTCGGCACCATGGAAATCGAATCCGCCCTGGTGGCGCACAGCGCCGTGTCCGAGGTGGCTGTGGTGCCCATCACCCATGACATCAAAGGCCAGGGCATTTACGCCTTCGTCACTCTGTTCGACGGCATCGCCCCCACCCAGGAGCTGAAAAAGGAACTGCTCCAGTGGGTGCGCAAGGAGATCGGGCCCATCGCCATACCCGACGCCATCCAGTTCGCCGCGGGCCTGCCCCAGACCCGCTCGGGCAAAATCATGCGCCGCATCCTTAAAAAAATTGCCGCCGGGCAAACGGATGATATGGGCGACACCAGCACGCTTGCGGACCCGTCCGTGGTGCAGCGCCTGGTGGATGAAAAGCAAACCGCCGGATAAACAGGCCGGCGGGTTTATTGATTCCACGCGCCGCAACCCTTTTCAGCGCCAAGCCCATGGCGCTCAATGCGGCACGGCATGATTTACCCATGCTGTCCCAGTTGTAAAATCCTTGAATCAACACATCTCACAATTCATCCATCACGCGCATTTTTCGGCATGATCCCCCCGCTGCACCCCAAAGAAAATTTGAACGGCCCGCGGCAACCCGATACAATGAGAACGATCAGGAAATGCGAGGAGAATCGCTCATGAATGTTTTACTCATAGAACCGCCCATGATAAATCTGGAAGGCCCGGGACTGGCCATGGCTTGGTGCAAGGGGCGCCTGCGCGCGGCCGGGCACACGGTCACCCAGTGGAACGCGGGCGCGGCCATTGCGGATCATTTGCTCTCGGCCAAAAATCTCACAGACGCCAAGCAGGCGGCCAAGGATGCGGTGCAGCGCCTCACGCACCAGCAGTCTCTGAACCGCATCGAGGGCGCGGGCATGCAGTCCCTTTTGGACACATTGCCCCTGGCCGACGTGCTCATCGCCCACATCGATCTTTTCAAGGCCGGCCTGCGCCGCGGCGGGGCCACGGCCCCGCTCGCGTCCGTGCCCTACGACCCGCTGCAGGCGGCTTTCGACCTGTGTACGGCGCCGTTCTTCCCCGAGCGCGTGGTGTTCCCCGAGCGCCTGCGCTACAACAACCCGTCTTATCTGTCGCCCTGGTCGCCCCGCAGCACCGCGGATCTGCTGGCGTGCGCCCATAGCAGCGACACGTTCTGGGACGCGCCTTTTCGCGATGTGGCGGTTCCGTTCGCGGCATCCAAAAATCCCGGGTTGATCGTTTTGTTCGCCAACAATCCCAACCAGGTGGCGCCCGCATTCAAGCTGGCCGCGCACCTGCGCACGGCCCTGCCCGGCGCCGTGCTGGCGCTTGCCGGCAACTGGCCCATGACCGCCCTGCGCGATGTGAATGAACCGCGCTTTTTCGATTACTTCCGATTCATCGTGACCGGCCCGCCCGAAGAATCGCTCACGGATTTATGCCTCCAGCTCAACGCGTCCTGCTCCACGGACAATGTGGCTGGCGTGCAGTTCCGCGATGCATCCGGCCGGATTGTCTCCAATCCGTTACCCCCGGCTTCGCGCTTCAGCGAGCGCCCGGCGCCGGACTTCACGGGCTACAATTTCGACCACCTGTTCAGCGACACGCGGCGCCTTGAGATGCCCTACCAGTTGTCCGTTGGATGCGCGGCCGGCAAATGCACGTTCTGCATGAGCGACACGCCCCGCCTGGGCGAATACGCGGCCATGCCCGCGCATACCGCCGTGGCCCATTTGCGATCCATCGCCAACACAACACGCACGGGCGCATTCCGATTATCCGATCCCTCCCTGGAGGCGGCGCAGGCCGCGGCTTTCTCCAAGGCCATTCTCAATGACGGACTCATCACCACATGGCACGCCACGGCGCGGCCCGCTCCCGCATTCACTTACGATGTGTGCGAACTCATGCGCGCGGCCGGGTGCATTTCCATGGATGTGGGCCTCGAAATCCTCGACAATGACGCCCTGCAGCGCCTGGGCAAGGGCCTGTCGGTTTCCCAGATGGAAACCGCCCTCACCAACATGGCCGCCATTGGATTCACGGTCAATGCGCATATGCTTTATGGTATTCCGTTCGTGGATTCCAAAACATTCGCCAACTCTATGGACACCCTCCTTAACTGGATTCGCCAGGGCCTGGTGCACAATGTGCGGTGGAACACGTTCCTGCTGCTCAAGCACTCGCCCATGGCGCGCAACCCGGAATTGCACCAAATCTCTATTCGCAGCATAGACCGGCTCGATGCGTCGGAGATGCTGCTGTTCGACAGGGAAAAGGGCGGCATGACGGATAAGGAACTCGCGGAATCATGGCAGGAGGCAAACGCGCAAGTGTCCCAGGCCCTGGCCCGTGCGCGCACGCGACCGATTCGCCCGGACCGCAACACGCTTATGCCCGGGCACGGGGATGCGCGCTTCCTTTCTCTGCGCCCCATGATCCTGCCCTACATCAAAATTCAGGAATCCGTATTTTCATACCAGGCGCTGCGAAGCTGCTCTCCGGTGCAGTGGAATCCCGCGGACATCTCGTTCGCCGCTTTCCGTGCAGCCGCCGAAGCCGGCCCCAAGGTGGAACACAACGAAAAGTCCCGCACGCTGGTCAAGAACCCTTTGGCCAACACCCAGTTCGAGCTGTCGGACGATTACTCCCGCATCCTGGATGAAATCCGCAAAGGCGGTTCGACCGGCGAAATCATCGCGCGCATCGAATCAGCAGGCCCGGTCATCGGGGAACCCAACGAGTTTGAAGACATCTTCAACCGCCTGCTGCAAATGCGCGGCTACGTGATTGTATTTTCGGAAAATTGAGCGGTTTTTTCTGAATGATATATCAAAACGTCTTCGACGACAGGAACCCTTTTGACAAAGGGGTCCTGTTAAGAATCCTCCGAAAGCTTTTGGCGGGCAATCTCACGGCGAAAAGCGTGTCGGTCAATTAGCCTCACGATATTTACTGAAAACACCCCAAAAGCCGGCGCAGCACGTTGTTTTAACAGCAATAAAAGAGCACCCCTGTTCGGGATGCCCGATGAATCTTATTTTTAATCCGCTGTGAAAAATGCGGCGCAGTCCTTGTTCAGACCGCTTCCACGCACTTGACTTCGGGGATCTTTTCCTTGAGCAGGCGTTCTACGCCAAGCTTGAGGGTCATCTGCGCGCCTGGGCAGCCGTGGCATGCGCCCTGCAGGCGGACTTTGACCACTCCGTCTTCCACGCCGACCAGTTCGATATCTCCGCCATCAGCCTGAAGCCTGGGCCGGATTGTCTGGATAACTTCTTCAACTTTTTCTTTCATGTGTGTTCGTGCTCCTTCCGCCGCCTGTCATGCTTTACGCGGCGTGTGTTATGGGCTGGAATTCTATAGGATAGAACATGGAAAATCAAATTCTTGTTCCTAATTTAATGCAATTCAAGCTCCTGAATACTTAATATATAAAAAATTCATTAATGATCAATAAAATATACGCATGAGCGGTGGCGCGCTCGCGTTGAAAATAGCTAACCCATGAACTAAAATGATGCTACTGTGCTGAAATGGCCCAAATCATGCATTCAGGGCCGGGCGACACGCATTCACACGGCGCTCAAAATCCGGGCGGGAGTTTTTTCCATGAGTAAATATCTGATAACCGGCGGCGCCGGCTTCATCGGCTGCAACCTGGCATCCACTCTGCTCCAAAAGGGACATGAGGTCGTGATTTTCGACAACCTGTCCCGCAAGGGCACGGACCTCAACATCAAATGGCTGCGCACGCGCGGGCGCTTAACCCTCATCAAGGGCGACCTGCGCAATTTCGACGATATTCGCAAAGCATTCCGAAAAACCGGGCCTGTGGATACGGTGGCGCACCTCGCGGCCCAGGTGGCTGTGACCACGTCGGTCACAAACCCGCGTGAGGATTTCGAGATTAATGCGCTGGGCACTTTTAATCTGCTTGAAGCCGTGCGCCAAAGCGGCGGCGACCCCGTGGTCCTGTTCGCCTCCACCAACAAGGTGTACGGCGGCATGGAAGACATTGCCATTGTGGAGCGCAAGGGCCGCTACCAGTACCGGGATTTCCCGGACGGCATTTCCGAGGACCGGCTCCTGGATTTCCACTCACCGTACGGATGCTCCAAGGGCGCGGCCGACCAGTATATGCATGACTACGCGCGCATCTACGGACTGCGCACCGTGGTCTTCCGCCAGTCCTGCATCTATGGATACCGCCAATTCGGGGTCGAGGACCAGGGCTGGGTCGCGTGGTTTATTATCGCCTCGGTGCTGGGCCGGCCTGTGACTGTATACGGCGACGGCAAGCAGGTGCGCGATGTGCTGTTCATCGACGACCTGGTGAACGCGTACCTCACGGCCGAACGAAAAATCAAGAAGACCGCAGGACGCGTGTTCAACATCGGCGGCGGCGCGCACAACCAGATGTCCCTGCTCGAACTCATTGCATTCCTCGAGGAGCAACTGGGGCGCAAACTCGATTATTCCTTTGCGGACTGGCGGCCCGGCGACCAGCCCGTGTTTGTGTGCGATGTTTCCAAAGCGCAACGCGAATTCGGTTGGAAGCCACGCACGCCTGTAAACAAAGGCGTCAAGAAACTCTTTGACTGGGTCGTTGAAAACAAGACACTGTTTGAAAAGATTTTTTAAGCGCACAAGGAGACACGCCACGTGAAAATCCTCGTTACCGGAGGCGCCGGGTTCATCGGAAGCCATATGGCGGACCGCCTGCTGGCCGATGGGCACCAGGTCATTATCCTGGACAACCTGTGCACCGGGTTCCATGAAAACATTCCCGCGGCCGCGGAATTCGTGAACGGCGATGTGCGTGACGCCGGCGCCGTGGACAGTGTGTTCAAACAAGGTATCGACGCCGTTTTCCACATCGCGGGCCAGGCCTCCACGATTGTGAGTTTCGATGATCCCACCGAAGACCTCACCGTGAACGTGATCGGCACGCTCAATGTGATGAACCAGTGCATCAAACACAAGGTGCCGCGCATTCTTTACGCCAGCTCCATGACAGCCTACGGCATTCCCTCGAAACTGCCCGTGACCGAGGACGAGCCCGTGCGGCCCATTTCCTACTACGGCATCACCAAGGAAGCGGCCGAGCGCTACCTGTTCGCCACGGCCGGGCGCGTGGACCTGGACTTCGATTTCCACGTCACCGCCTTCCGCATGTTCAACGTGTACGGCGAGCGCCAGAGCCTGGACAACCCCTACCAGGGCGTGGTCACGATTTTCATGGCCAATATCCTGCGCGGTCAGCCCATTACCATTTTCAGCGACGGCGAACAGACCCGCGATTTCGTGTACATCGGCGATGTGGTCGAGGCCTGGGTGAGCGCCCTGGACAACCCGGCTTCCTACGGCAAGGTGTACAATGTGGGCGCAGGCGGCAGCATCTCCATCAACCGCCTCGTGGATGTGACCCTGCACAGCTTCGAAAAAAGCCGCGACGCCTACGAGGTCCGCTACAACACCGAGCGGCCCGGAGACCAGCGCCACATGACCGCGGACATCTCGCGCCTGCGCGCCGACCTGGGCTGGGAACCGCGCGTGTCTTTCAATGAAGGCATGCGGCGCACCCTGCGCTGGGCCAATGAAAAAGGCGGCGCCAAACCGTGACACCCCCCACGCGCGCCGCACACCTATTCCAACAAGGACATTCCGCAACCAATGGATAAACAAGATTCGTTTGACAACTTCCCCATCAGCAGAAAAGCCCACGCCGTGAAACCGTTCATTGTCATGGATATCATGGAACACGCTCAGGAAATGGAGCGCTGCGGCGAGCACATCATCCACCTCGAAGTGGGCGAGCCGGATTTCGACACGCCCGAGCCCGTGGTCGAGGCCGCGATCCGCGCCCTGCGCGACGGCCGCACCCACTACACACACAGCATGGGCCTGCTGGAACTGCGCTACGCCATCGCCGCGCATTACCTCGACAAATACAAGGTGGATGTATCACCGGATCAGATCATCATTTCCAATGGCACGAGCCCGGCCCTCAGCATGATCTTCAACACCCTGCTTAGCCCGGGCGATGAAGTCATCATGACGGATCCGCACTATGCTTGCTACCCGAATTTCGTGGAGTTCGCGGACGGCGCGCCGCGTTTTGTGCCCGCTTCCGAGCACCAGGGTTTCCAGTACGATGCGCACGCCGTGGAGCAGGCCGTAAACAGCCGCACGCGCGCCATCCTGGTCAACTCCCCGTCCAACCCCGGAGGCACGGTGATTCCCAGCGATACCCTGGAAAAAATCGTTAATCTGGGCGTGCCCCTGGTGTCCGACGAGATCTACCACGGCCTGGATTACAACGGGCGCGCGCGCTCGGCCCTGGAATTCACGGACAATGCATTCGTGATCAACGGCTTCTCCAAGCTGTACGCCATGACCGGCTGGCGCGTGGGCTACCTCATCGCGCCCAAACGGTACATCCGCACCATTCAAAAGCTGCACCAGAATTTCAGCATCTCGGCCAACGCCTTTGTGCAGTGGGCGGCCATCAAGGCGCTCACAGAATGCGGCGACCATGTGGCGAACATGGCCAAGCTGTACAATACACGGCGCATCGGCATGCTCAACGCCCTGGAGCGCATTGGCCTCAAACCTCCGGTGGAGCCCACGGGCGCGTTTTATGTGTTCGTGAATTTCCGCCACGTGGACAACGATTCCCTGCGCCTGGCCATGGACATCCTGGAAAAAGCAAAGGTCGCGTGTACGCCCGGAATCGACTTCGGCGCCAACGGCCAGGGCTTTATCCGGTTCACCTACGCCAATTCCCTGGAAAATATTGAAGAAGGCATGCGCCGCCTGGAAACGTACCTGCAGCAGAGGGGAGCCCTGCATGGCGCCCGTGACGTTTGACGGCGACCGCGATAACCGCAGCGCCCTCGACGACTTCTACCGCACATTGCGCAACGCGCCCTGGCGCCAGGATAAACACGCGTTCCTCGCGGACCCGCTCAATGCGCGGCGCGTTGCCCTGCTCCTTGAACACTTAGACAAAATCGCCCCGGCCACCCTGCTCGACGCGGGCTGCGGCGGCGGCGTTCTTCTTGACTTGTTCTCGCATCAGAACCCCGGCGCCCTGTGCCTGGGCGTGGACCTCAACCCACCGCCAGCAGCCCCCGTTGCGCGTGTCCGGTTTGTTACAGCCGACGCCCGCGCCCTGCCTATTAAATCAGGGGCCGTGGAATGCGCGGTGTGCAGCGAAACCCTGGAACACCTGCCCGACCCCGAACACGCGCTGGCCGAGTTGCACCGCATCCTCACGCCAGGCGGCCATCTGCTCGTTACCGCTCCCAACCTGTTCTGCCTGGACTCCATCGAGGGCCGCCTGGGCCTTATAGAAACCATGGGCCGCGCCCTGCACAGCGCGCGCATCACATCGCGCTGGCGCAATGGAATCAACACGCACATCCAGAAACTGCCGCCCGGGGCGTGGCGCGGCCTGCTCGAACAGCAGGGTTTCACCATTGCCTGTGGGCAACCTATTTACATTTTCCCCTATATCCCCTACTTCATTGCCCCGGCCAAAAATCTGGAGAAAAAACTATTGGGCAACCCCGCGGTCGCGCGCGCGCACAGGGCGCTGGACAGGGCCCTGCGCGGCCTGCCCCTGGGCCAGCTTCACTTTTTCCTGTGCCGCAAACCCTGACCCGCCCGTGCGCGTTCCCATTGATTTCTTGTATTCTGCATGGTTCTCTGGTATTTTTATATGTGAGCCATATTCGGAACCGGCCTGAGAATTTGTGCAAACGGCGCTTGGGCTCACATGCACGCCGGATCCGGAACCAGCCACAGGAGACGTCACTTGACCGACGAAAACAAAGACATCACTACTGAGTACGTTTGCGAAAAATGCGGCTTGATCCATGAAGTCCGGGAATCCGCAGACGCAAACAGCGCCGACCAGTGGAAGCTGGCGGCCCTGGCCGGGGCCGGAATTGTGGTTTTGCTGCTGCTCTGGGTCTGGGTGTTTAAGTACGGAGTGCCCCTGGTCAAACACATCTCCAGCATCGAGTAGGCGGCCAACTCATGGAAGCTCCCCATTCCTACACAGAACCCGTGTTCATCATTTCCGTGGCCTCGGATATCCTGGGCATTCATCCGCAGACCCTGCGGTTTTACGAGCGTGAAGAACTGGTTATCCCGCACCGCACCGACGCGGGCCAGCGCCTTTATTCCCAAAAAGACGTGGACGACGTGCGCGAAATCCGTGTACTCACCCGCGAGCGCGGGGTCAATCTTGCGGGCGTAAAAATCATCCTGGAAATGAGATGCCGCATGGTGCGGCTGCAGGATGAAAATGAAAACCTCAAACGGCGCGGCGCCGAACCGGGTGATTCCGTGTGATCAAGCATACCATTCATTTTATGAACACCCTGTTCCTGGCTGCAGTGCTTGTCGTTATGCACGCGGGCGCAGCATGCGCATGGGAGCAGCAGACGCATCACACGGGCGCGGACGCCATCGTCAAATACCTGCCCCAGTCCATGCGCACCGTGATCTCCAAAAACGGCGATGCGTTTTCCAAAGGCATTGATGAAGAATCTGAATTGTACGACGCCGTGCTCCAGAAACACGGCCGCTATGAGCGCGGCCTGTACGTGCAGGACGGCATCACCCGGCTCCTGTTCCACATCGAGCGCATCCGGTTTTTTCTGGAACGCCCGGACAAAGCCGACAGCCTGGCGTATACCCTGGGCCAGTTCACACGCTGCGCCGCGGACCTGCTTGAGCCTCAGCCCGAGGCCGGCCGGTTCGGCCCCCTGGAAATCTCGGCCACGCGCATGTTCCTGATCGCCGACTTTCAAAAGAACAATCCTGCGTTCCACATCCTGCCGGACGCCAGGGTGCGCATCGCCAGCTTCCCGGCGCACCTGGATGAACTTCTGAAAAAAAGCACCAGGGACGGAGAATCCATTTACCGCGTGTACCACACAAAACGCAATTACCCGTCCGTGGATCCCGAAGCCACGGCCGCGTTCAACCGCACCTTGAATTTTCTGATCAACGCCCTCACCACTCTGGAATCCATGACCCGCAAGGAATCCGACATGCTGCTGGATGTCCGCAACTGGCTCGGAATTGACTCGCTGAGGCGTTACAATAATCATGACAATAAACTCAAGATAGAAAAGCCGGACGCGCCGTCCAAACCCAAATCCCCATCCGGCCCAAAGGTAGAGAAATGAAACAGGCAAATGCACTGCAAACCCGCAAAGCCACGGTGCGCGACGCGCGCAAGATTCACGCCCTGGTGCTGCGCAACGCACGCGAAGGCAAAATGCTGCCCCGCTCGCTCAATGAAATTTTTGAACGCATCCGCTCATACTTCGTGATCGAAAATGAGGGTGAAATCCAGGGCTGCTGCTGCCTGCATGTGATGTGGGAAGACCTGGCGGAAATCAAGTCCCTTTCCGTGGCGCCCGAGCACCAGGGCAAAGGCCTGGGCCAGGCCCTGGTCGAGCAGGCCATTGTCGAAGCGCGGGAGCTTGAAGTACCCCGCGTATTCGCACTCACTTTCATCCCTGAATATTTCAACCGGTTCGGCTTTGAAAAAGTGGATATGAACGAGTTGCCGAAAAAAATATGGATCGAATGCGTGAACTGCCTTTACTACCCGGACTGCGGCGAAATCGCCGTGATCCGCGATGTGGATTGACCGGCCCGGCCCTCGGAGGTTTCTTTGGCGAAAACAGGCAATAGCAAAACCCCTGAACAGCAAACGTATTCTGTGCGCAGCTATGCCGGCAAACTCAAGAACATGAACACGCAAACCCAGGACATGCAGCGCGAACTTGATGAGCTTCAAACCCTCACATCCAAGCTCCTGGATGTGGGCGTGGCCATCAGCTCGGAAATCGACCTGTACTCCCTGCTCGTGCGCATTATCGACGAGGCCAAGCGCCTGCTGCACGCGGACCGCGGAACCCTGTACCTCGTGGACCATGATAAAAACGAACTCTATTTCCACGTGACCGATGACCGGCAGATCAAGGAAATCCGGCTGCCCGTGAACAAGAAGAGCATCGCCGGTTATGTGGCCCTCACAAGCAAACAGCTCAATATCAACGACGTTTACACAATCCCCGAAAGCAAACCCTATTTTTTCAATAAGAACGTGGACCGCAAGTCCGGGTACCGCACACAGTCCATGCTCACCGTGCCCATGGTGAACCACCAGGGCGATGTCACGGGCGCAGTGCAACTCATCAACAAAACCCTGGACGGCGCCGTGGTTCCGTTTTCAGAACGCGACCGTCATATTCTCATGTCCCTGGCCTCCCAGGCAGCCGTGGCCATCGAGAATGCGCAGCTTTACAAGGAAGTGGCGGACCTGTTCGACGCGTTCGTGCGCTATTCCGCAAGCGCCATTGACGAACGCGACCCGGCCACAGCCGGGCACTCGCGCCGCGTGGCCATGTACGCCACGGCCCTTGCCCACGCCATGGGCATTTTTTCAAACCAGGAAATCAAGGAACTCGAATACGCGGCCTGGCTCCACGATGTAGGCAAAATCGGCGTGCGCGAACACATCCTCATCAAGGAAAACAAACTCTACCCCCACCAGCTCGCACAAGTGCGCGAACGCTTCGAAGCCATCAAGCTCTCCCTTCAAAAAGCCGCGCTGGAGGAAAAAATCAAACTTTTCGAAAAAGCCGCGTCCCGGGATCGCATGCAAGCCCTCGAAGAAAAATGCATTGCGAAAATCCAGCAGGCGCATTCCGACCTGGAGTTTATTTTAAAAATCGACAAGCCGGGCTTTATGAATGAAGAAGACATGAAGCGCGTGGATGTGATTGCGCGGCGGCGCTACACCGACTCCGCCGGAATCCGCCAGCCCTGGCTCACAACACAGGAAAAGCACGCGCTCAAGGTGCGCCGCGGCAACCTCACGGAAACCGAACGCAAAATCATGAACGCGCACGTTGAGAGCACCTACAAGATTTTGAGCCAGATCCCGTTCACGCGCCGCCTCAAGGATGTGCCTCATATCGCGGCCTCACACCACGAAAAACTCGACGGCAGCGGATACCCGCACAGGCTGCTTGCGGACAAGATTCCGGTGCAGGCCCGCATCCTGGCCCTGGTGGATATCTACGACGCGCTCACCGCCCAGGACCGCCCTTACAAGCCCGCCATGCCCGTGGACAAGGCCCTGGAAATCCTTAGATTTGAAGTCAAGGACGGGCACCTGGATCCAGCGATATTCGATGTATTTCTGAATAATGAAATCTACAAGCTTGAAGACCCCGGCGCGGACGCGCCCATCAGTTTCCGGCTGGAGCAGAACAACGTAATCTAATAGAGACACGCCAAAATAATTTCATTAATACGGATTATGAGAATCCAGCAGCCGATTCCCGCGCTTTATTCCCCCATGACTTTGCGCAGGATGTCCGCGGTTTCTGTGTGCTTGTTGTATTCCGCGAGCTGAATAGGCGTGACCCCTTCGTCATTGGCTGCTCCGGGGTCTGCGCCGCGCTCCAGCAAAAGCTGCACCATATCGGCGCGCCCCTGTGAAGCCGCCATATGAAGCGGGGTAACGCCCTTGTTTCCGCGGAGATCCGCGATCGCCCCGTTATCCAGCAGAACGCGCGCCGTTTCCAGGCGGTTGGCGTATGCGGCCGCGTGCAGGGGTGAGGATTGGTTATCATCCAGGGCATTCACATCCGCCTTGGCGGCAATCAGCTTTTTCGCGATAACATCATATCCCAGTTGGGCGGCCCAGTGCAGGGGCGCCACGCCGAAATTATCCTTGGCATTCACGTCAGCGCCTTTGTCGACAAGCAGCGCCGCCATGACCTTGTCGCCCGCATGCACAGCCATGTGCAGCGCGGTTTCACCCGAGTCGTTCTTCGCATTAATATCGATGCCTTTTTCAATGAGCATGCGGGCGATTTCCGCGTGGCCGTAGAATGCGGCCCAATGCAGAAGCGTGCTGCGCACCTTGCTGCGCGCGTTGATATCTGCTCCGCCCGAGAGGAGCCGCTCAATCTGTTGCGTATCCGCAAGGCCCACGGCGCTGAATAGGCTGACATCCGCACCCGCCTTGGCCAGGAGTTCGGCCACATCGGTGTGGCCCTGGCTGAGTGCTGCGTCCATGGGTGTTTCCCCGTCCGAATCTTTGGCATTCATGTCTGCGCCGGCGGATAAAAGCAGTACGCACACATCCCGGTTTCCGTGGTAAGCCGCATAATGCAACAGCGTGGACCCGTTTTCATTGATCATATTAACATCGGCGCCTGCGGCAATGGCTTGCTTTGCCGCATCCGCGTCCCCGTCATTCAAGGCCTTAAGCAAGGCGCTGGTCGCGGCTTTGCGCGCTGCCTGCCGGTCTGCATCAGGTTGTTCCACAGGCGGTTTGGGAATGTCCGTGATCCCGCGTTTTTCCATTTCGAGACGCAGTGTATCCACAATGCTCTTGTTTCCTTCGGCCTGGGCCAGGTCCAGAGGCGTTTTGCCGTCGTTGTTTTTAAGAGTCAGATCGGCCCGGTACAAAAGCAATTCATCAACAGCGGCCTGTTTGCCGTTGGCTGCGGCAAGGTGCAGGGGCGTGTTATTGCTGTTGTCCACTGCATTGGCGTTTGCGCCCTGCAATAAAAGTTCCTTGACCACTTCCCGGCTGCCTTCGAGCACAGCGTAATGCAGCGGCACCATGCCCGCGGCATCCTCATATTCCGTGTCCGCCCCGTATTGCAGCAGCAGGCGGGTGATGCCCACCTGGAAATTTCTGACCCCGAGATGCAGGGGCGTCTCATCCTTGAAATTCCTGGCGTTGGGATCTGCACCGCGCCGAAGAAGCAATGACGCCACATCCTTGAAGCTGTAGCGCGCGGCGAGATGCAGAGGCGTTTCATTGTCATAATTCGTCTGGTTCACATTTGCACCGGCCAGTATCTCGGCCTCGGCCCCATTCACATCGCCGCTGTACGCGGCGTCATGAAGCGCGGAACCATACATATCCTGGGAAAATGCGTGCGTGGAAAATGCCGCGCACAAGATTATGGCTATTGCCAGAATTTTCATATTTTTAATGAGCATAAAGCCTCCATTTTTACTGCGGCGGGGCATACTGAAAAACGGCCCCGTACTTTATAATGTTTCAACAGCCCGCCATGATTACATATTTTAGCACAATATGAGCCGCCTTTTCATGCATGCGAGGCATGGCGCGCCAAAAAAAATGAGCCCTCGCAGGCTCATTTTGTTTTTCTTATAATGCCCGGCTGTGAAAGCGCGGGGTCATTCTTTGTAATCAAGCACGAGTTGCGCGAGGGTGCGCGCCACCTGGCCCGTGGCGCCGACCGGGTAATACCCGCGCGGTTTATCAAAAAGAAAAACGCCTGCAATATCCAGGTGCACCCAGGGGGTCTTCTCTACAAAGTACTCAAGGAACAAGGCCGCGGTTGTGGCCCCGGCATATTTGCCGCCCACGTTTTTGATGTCCGCTATCTGGCTCTTGTTCATTTCCTTGTATTCATCATCCGTGGGCAGGCGCCAGAGCTTTTCACCGGTCTTGTCCGATGCATTCATAACCTGGGCGAGCAGTTCGTCGTTATTGGTAAACGCCCCGGCGCGCGTTTCGCCCAAAGCGGCCACGCAGGCGCCGGTCAGGGTGGCGATATCCACAATGGCGTCCACGCCCTGCTCTTTGGCGTAGCAGATCGTGTCCACGAGGATCAGGCGCCCTTCGGCGTCTGTGTTGGCGATTTCAATGGTCTTGCCGTTCATGGCGGTTTGCACGTCATCCACGCGCTGGGCCGCGCCGTCCGGCATATTCTCCACGCAGGGCGCGTAGGCCGTGACATTCACCCAGGGCTTGAGTTTGCCGATAACGGTCATGGCGCCGATCACGCTGGCTGCGCCGGACATGTCGCCTTTCATGGTGGCCATGGAACCCGAGGGCTTGAGCGACAGGCCGCCGGAATCAAATGTCACGCCTTTGCCAATCAGCCCCAATGTTTTCTTTGCTCTGGTGTTGCCTTTGTATTCCATGACAATGAGCTGGGGCTCCTGCGCGGACCCGGCTGTGACGCCGAGATACGCGCCCATTTTGTGTTTTTCCAGATCCTTTTTTCCAAGCACTTTGACGCTCACGGGAAGGCCCTTGAGCGCGGCGCGCGCGCGCTTTGCCATTTCCTTGGGCGTGAGGATATTGGGCGGCTCATTAACCAGGTCGCGCGCCAGGATGCCGGCCTGAGCCATGATCACGCCAAGCTTCACGCCTGCGCGGATATTGGGAATGCGGGTATTGTCTTTTTCAATGATGGTTAAATCCGTGAGTTCCGCGGGTTTGTCTTCTTCGGGCACATTGAAAAATTTATCGAATTTATAGAGTCCGAGCATAGCGCCCTCGGCCACGGCCTGGGACACGAGCTGGGGGTCGAGCCCGCCCGAGCCAGCGCCGTGCAGGATGGTGGCCGCCTTTTTCACGCCTGCTGCGCGCGCCGCCTGCAGCGCTACTGCGGTGACGCGGCGTACGCGGTCCAGATCAAAATCCTCTATTTTGCCCAGGCCCACGACCACGACTTTGGATGCGCCGATTTTTCCGTATGTGGGAATGACCGTTGTTTCTTCGAGCGCGCCCTTGATCTGGCCGTCTTTAATCAGGCTCGTGATAATGCCGCCCAGGGCTTTGTCTACGGCGCCTGTGGCGCCGCCCGGATTCTTGACTTTGTGGAACAGGTTGACGACGATGGCGCCGCCTTTGTACGCTGTCAAATCAGTGGTTGCGACTTTGATATTCATGAACAGTTTCCTCCCCGGAATTTGCATTTGTGTACAACATTAAAATGAAAGGATCGCTGGCCGTGTTTTGTTCCGCGGCGCGATCAGATTTTTGATTGCGTGATGCCTTGCTGCGCCTGGTATTTGCCCTTGCGATCCGCGTAGGACGTCTCGCACACCTGGTCGGCGGCAATGAAAATCACCTGCGCCGCGCCTTCGCTGGCGTACAGCTTCACGGGCACGGGGCCGGCGTTGAAAATATTGATGGTGATGTAACCTTCCCACTCGGGCTCCAGGGGCGTGATATTCACGACGACCCCGCTGCGCGCGTATGTGGATTTGCCCGTGCACAGGGCCAGCACGTCGCGCGGGATGCGGAAATATTCGAGGCTGCGCGCGAGCACGAAACTGCCCGGCGGAACCAGAATCGAGTCTGCGATCAGGGAATCGTATTCCAGCGAGGATCCGTCCTTGGGATCCACAATGGTGTCTTCTTGAAAGCGCGGCGCCTGAAACTCGCGCGACAGGCGCAGGTCGTATCCGTATGATGAGACCCCGTATGAGATTACTCCCTGCTTGACCTGGCCGGCCTCAAAGGGTTCAATGAGCCCGTGCTCTTTGGACATGGAAATTATCCACGCATCATTTTTTACCATAAAAAGCCTCCGCTGTTGAGCGTTCAGTCATGCTGGCATTCGTGCGAAAAATCAATATGGGGGATTGGCCCCGATCCGAGAAATCAGAAACGCATTGTTTAAATTTTGAAATCGAGCCTGTAATGGCGCACCGTGTCAAAGTGGGACAGGATGCGGTCCAGGTAATCCTGGAGCAGGAGCTTTTCGCCCACATCCTCGGAAATGGCGCGCAGGGCATCATCCACCACGCCGCACGCCTCGATGAAATCCTGCTTGGATTCAAGTTTGAGGGAATCAACGCCCAGGGCCGCGGCGCCAAAATCCGGGAACCGCACAGAAATGGTTTCCGAGGACTCGGGGCCGATGGGCAGGCTGCGGTTTTCGGAAAACACCACGGGCGCGCCGGACTGGATCACCTTGTCGCAGATGGCGCTGGACAGGGATGCGATGCTGCTGCGGTAATCGGTGACTGCGATATTGATGTACTGCCCGCCGGTGGCGTGGGCGATTTCCTCGTAAACCGAGAAGGGGCGGCCCGAAAACGAATCGTTGACGCTGAGCACATGCAGGGTGGCGCGCGCCGCCTTGAGCGCGTCAATGGTGGCGGTCCTGGCGTCCGCAAAATCATCGTGCGCCTCGGTATCTGTGAGCAGCACCAGGAACCGGTTTGACGGCACGCGGAACGTGAAGTCCTCCACAGCATTGCGCAGGGCTTCGAGCGTGTTCTGCGGCTCCTTGCCCAGGGGCGCGGATTCGAGATCCTCGACAAATCCCTCCACCGAGTTGCGGAACGGTCCCGCGGGCTGGCTGGTGCGGCCAAAGGATTCCAGGCCCAGGCGCACATCGAGGCCCATGTTCTCCAGGTCGGACGTAAAGTCCATGGCATGGCGGCCCAGCAGGCGGATATCGCGCCGCAGGGACCGGGACCGGCTCACCACGAAAATGATATCCGTGACATTTCCGGCCGAGCGCCGGGACTCTGGCTCCAGGGGCGCCACTTTGCGGGCCGGGGCCAGAAGCGGCATATTGAAAAACCGGGTCTGCGACACCACGACCTCGATGTTCCGGGACAGCATGTCGATTTCCCGGCGGATGGATTCCTTTTCCTGATCGGAAAAGGGATACCGGTCCACAGCGTCGCGCATGCGTTGCAGCAGATCCATAATCTGCTGAAGGCCTTCACGGCGGACTTCAAAAATATCGCGATCCTCGTAAACATTGTGCAGCACGGGTTCGGCCGCGGATATTTCGTCATTGAGCGCTTCGAGATGTTCGCGGCTGAGCTGCCAGGCGATGGGCAGGGTCTCCGGGCGCGAAGCGGGCGCGGGCAGCAGACCGCGGCCGGCGCGCGCCACGCGCTTGCGGCTCAGCAGGCCCTCGATGCGTGTGGGATCCAGCATGACCCTGGGGATTTTTACGAGATTGCGATCAACTTCCATGCGATATCTCCCATGGCTGGCAGGCTCGAAACCATCCTGCTTGAGGACAGGCCTGCGCATCGCCCGCACCCGGCGCGGCGCCAGGTGCAATGAACACATTATATCAGAACCCGGCGCAACCGCTCAACAATTGCCTGAGTCTATGTCTTCACTTTTTTGCCAAACACGCGGATAATATTATCAGAACAATAAAATCGGGGTCCTGCCATGATCATTGACACGCTGCGCCACTGCCGCCTTTTCGACAACCTTACGGACGAACAAATCGAACGCATCGGAACCATGGTGGAGGAACACCACTTCCGCAAAGGGGACTATGTGTGCCGCGAAGGCGCGTGGGGCGACTCCATGTACATCATTGACGCGGGCGAAGTCAAAATCATCAAGAAGCTGGATGTGGAAGACACCTGGGACATCACCACCCTGCGCCACGGCGATTTCTTCGGAGACGTGGCGCTCGTGGACGGCAGCCCCCGCACGGCATCCTGCCTGGCCCTCAACAACACCACCGTGCTCGAACTGTACGGGCGCGATTTCAAAAAACTGCTTTCCACCCAGGACGACCTGGCCCACCGTATGATGGAGGCCCTGCTGCGCACGCTGATCACCCGCATCCGCGCCACCGACGACCTGGTGGCGAAATTCATGTTCGAATCCAACCCGGCCAAACGCAAGGAAGGCGCAAACATGCGCGAAGCCATTACGCGCATGATGATCAGCCGCTAAACCCTGCCGCTCAATATTCAATTCTGTGGAAAATTGTATTTAGATGATGTAACGGCGAATCTTTTCCTTGAGATCCGTGATGTCGGAACTCTTGACGATATAATCTTCTGCGGCCCAGGATGAAAAATCCATCTTGTACGTGTCGTAGGCGCTGACCAGGATCACGGGAAGATCCCGGCTGAATTCTTTGATGCGGCTCAAAACTTCAAGGCCGCCCATGCCCGGCATCTTGATATCAAGCATGACCAGGTGAAAACCATCCGGGTCGGCGCCGAGCGTATTGAGGCCCTCTTCCCCGCTGGCGGCAAGCTCCACAGCATAGCCTTCATCCTGAAGCTCGTCTTTATAGAACTCGCGGATGCTGGCGTCGTCGTCAATGATCAGAATTTTTTTCATCGCCGTCTCCCGGAATGCGACTTATACCCATTATACATACTGCGGGTTAAAAAGTAAAAACAAAGCCGCGATTCACGGTGCATCGGAATACACCTGTCCCTGCCTGACAACGGTTTCCTCGGGGAACCACACGAGGATGGATGTGCCTGCGCCCCGGGTGCTTTCGATGAAGATGCGCCCGCCGTGGTTGGACTCCACAATGCGCGAACACATGGAAAGGCCAAGGCCCGTGCCTGCGGTTTTCCGCGAGAAAAACGGGTCGAAAATCCGATCCAGATCCTGCTCATCAATGCCGCATCCCGTGTCTTTCACTTCAAAACCCACGCCCCCGGTTTCATCGTGCATGCGGATGGCATTGACGTTGAGCGTGCCCCCGGTTTCATCCATGGCTTCTATGGAATTTTTGATCAAGTTAATAAAAAGCTGGCGGAGCTGGACTTCATCGGCCCACAGCATGCGGGCCTCTTCCTCGAAATCGGTGAGCAGCGTGACGCCCGCCCTTTTCATCTGCTCGCGGAACAATATGAATACTTGTTCCAGGAGAAGAAGAACATCCGTTTGCTTGCGCACGGGGCGCCCGCCGCTTACGAATTCCAGGATCTGCGACAGGATGCGCTCCAGATTTTCCACTTCCGTGGCGATAATGCGCGTATACTTGGCTTCCTTTGTATCCGCATCAAGCATGTGCGTGAGGCGCCGGGCGAACCCGCCGATGGACACCAGGGGATTGCGCAGTTCGTGCGCCACGCCCGCGGAAAACTCACCGAGCGTGGCCAGGGTCTTGGTGCGCACCAGCAGGTCGCGGGCGTCCACCAGCCGTTTGTTGGTTTCTTCCAGATTCTGATAAACACGGGCCATTTCAATGGCGCTGGCCGCCTGGTTGGAGAACAGGCGCAAAAAGTCCATCAAATCGTCCGTGATAGGATCGCCGGTCACAAAATTATCCACCACGATAACGCCGATCACGTTGTCCTTGGCTTCAATAGGGATGGAGGCGAAGGTTGTGAAATTCAAGTCCCTGAGCACGGATTCCCCGCTGCCTTCCGGGGAAGAATAGTCCACAACATGGAAGGATTTGCGTTCGAGAGCGGTGCGCGCCACCACGCCTTTGTCGGCCTTGAGCGGGATGCGTGTTTCGCGGATGCGCTTGTCCGTGGCGAATCCCGCGGACATGTTGTAGCGCCCGTATTCGGTCACCAGTTCGGCCAGGGACTTGCCATGCGTCTCGATGGCAGTCCAGCTTTGCTGTGCTTCCTCGGCCGTGGCCGGGCCCACGGCCATGCTGCCCTGAAGGTATGTGTCATTTTCATCCACCAGGAAAAGGCATGCCCGGTTGAAGCCAAGCCCCTGCCCCATGGTCACGCTTGTGAGGATGATGTACAGAATTTCTTCCAGGTCCAGGGTGCTGCGCATGATGTTAGTAATTTCCAGGAGCAGGGATAGTTCCTTGATGCGCAACTCTTTTTCAGAAGACAGGCGCCGGGCTTCATCGAACAGGTTCGCGTTCTCAATGGCCATGGCCGCCTGGGTGCCGATGGACGCCACAAGCCCCATATCGCTTTCGTCGAATGGAATAATCGCGCCGGTGTCCGGTTCGATGCGGTCATACACGCCCATGGTGCCAATGAGCCGCCCTTTGACCAGCAGGGGCACGCAGATGGAGGATTTGATGGGAATGCCGACTTCTCCCAGAAGGGACTCCTCATGCTCCACATCGTTGCTTACGAATGGGCGCATTTCCCGGGCCACTTTTCCTGCGATGCCCCGCCCTATTGCGATAAACTTGCGGGGCGCCACATTGATATCAAACCCGAACAGGCTGCGCAATTCGAGCTGATCATTCATGGGCGCGAGCATGCGCAGAGCGCAACCCCTGGCGTGCAGGTGCTCGGCCGTGGTCTGGGTAATCAAATCCAGGAGCATGTCCTCGTCCAGCACAGAACTGACGATCTGACTCACACGGTGCAGGGTGGCCATGTCGCGCAGGCCGCGCAGAATTTCCTCCTGCAACTGGGCGTTGCGGATGGCGCCCACGAGCTGCGAGGCGACAAAGGCGGCAAACCCCTGCTCCACGTCGGAATATTGACGGTCCCCGTGATCGTGCAGGTTCAGCACGCCGATGAGGTTGTTATCTTCCATCATGGGCACGCACAGCAGGCTGTGGATGGGGCGGTCACAATAATGCCTAAGGAATGAAGGCGTCTGCTCATCAATAACCGCGGATACGGGCCTGCCCCGCAACGCGGCTTCGCCAACAGCGCCCACTCCAAGCTCCACGGTTACGGGTTCAAGCTTGTCCTCGGGAACGCCCTTGAGCACTTTGAGCTTCAACGCCCCGTCTTCATAAAGAAAGATGGAACAGCCGTCCACCTGCATGAGGGCGGATACCAGGTCCACGATATCATGCAAAATATGCTCCACGCTGCGCGCGGACTGCAAAACCTGTCCCACCTCGCTGATGAGGTCGAACCGAACGCCGCGCTGGTCTGGAACAAATGGATCCGCCATCGTGAATCTCCCTGATTTTCAAGTATAGACGGCCCCGCATCGCGGTGTAAATAGCCGGCGCCGCGCAGGGGACAACGCAGCCTGTTTTCTGTTAAGATTTGTGAAGACATAGAATGCCCGCCAGCCGGAGGCCCATGGGTTCTTGCAAGGATAAGCACATCAGCATCGCGCACGTTGCCGCGCCCCAGGACACGGGCAGCGGGGACTTTGTGTACCGTGTGCGCCAGCCCGATGCAGCCGCGGGCGCGCTGCCCGGCGTGCAGACGGTAAGCTTCACCTCTGTCTGCACGCACAGAGACCGGCTCATGCGCGACGCCGATGTGCTCGCAATCCAAATGATCGGCGACATCGATCTCCTGCCTGTGATATTGGAGCGCCGCCGCGCGGGACGGCTCACGGTCTACGAAATTTCGGATAACCTGCTCGCTTTCCAGCCCGGCAACCCCGCGTCCGCTTTTTACGCGGACCCAGCCAACAGAGCCTGCATCCTGCAACTCGCATCCCTGTGCCACGGCGTGCAATTCACCACCCCGGAGCTGGAGCAGCGGTTCGCGCACATCAACGGGCGCCGCGCTGTTTTCATGAATCAAGTTACGGCTTGGGGAAATCCCGCGCGCCGGGAATCGGACACCATCACCATCGGATGGGGCGGTTCCCTTGGCCATTTCCACGATATCCAATTGATGGCGCCGCATGTTATCGATTTTCTGAAAAGCAATTCCCGCGTGCGCCTGTCCCTCATGGCCGCCTCAAAAATCACGGATTTGTTCCAGGCTGTTCCAGACCATAAAATGCAACTCACGCCCACGGGTTCGCTCAACGATTATTACGCATTCCTGCAAACCCTGGATATGGGGCTGGCGCCCATGATCGCGGTGGATGATTTCAATGCGTGCCGCTCGGATGTGAAATTTATCGAGTATGCCTCGCACGGCGTGGTTCCGGTATGCAGCAGCGCGCCGCCCTACGCGCACACCGTGCGGCACGGGGAAACGGGCTTCCTGTTCCGTGATTTTTCAGAAATGCGTGACGTACTGGACAGACTCTGCGCGGACCGGGATTTGGCGCAGCAGATTCGCGCCCGGGCATTCGCCTATGTAAAATCCGAACGATCCGCCCAGGCCGACGCCCTGCGGCGCGTGGACTTTTACCGGAATCTTATTGATGCGAATAATCTGCAATGCGGCGCCGAACTGCGGGATCTCCAAAGTGTGCCGGGTGCGGATAAGACACGGGGCGCAAATCACTGGCTCATGCGATTCGGGCCTGTTGAGCAACTCCTTCATGACGCGCTCGCCGCACAGTTCCGCAACCAGGACCCGGCTGCGGCCGCGTCCCTGCTGGACCGCGCCTGCGCCCTGGCCCCGGATTTTTATCCCGCGCACCTGTACCGCGCAAATCTGCTTGCCGAGTCAAAACCAGCAAAAGCCCTGCGCTGTCTGGAGCGCATCATGAAAGACCACCAGGCGCCGCTCGCCGCGCCATTGCTCGCCGCGCGCCTCATGGCCTCGGCCGGGCGCATGGACCGGGCCATCAAAACAGTGGGAACACTACGCATGCGCATTCCGCAGTGCGCGCCCGCGCACGCTCTTGAGGCCGATATCCACCGAGCCGCAGGAAACGCAAACCAGGCCCTCGCCTGCTGCCATGCCGCGATCGAGGCCAATCCCTGGTTCAGTCCCGCAGCCACACAGGCCGGCGCCCTGCACCTGGATGCGGGCCAGCACACAGACGCGAAGCGCATGTTCACCAAAGCCCTGGAAACCGCGGCCCACATCCCAGCCAACCACATGGGCCTGGCCGCAGCATTGCATCAGGCCGGAAACACCGATGAAGCTGCGCAGCACATGCTCGCCGCCCTGGAGCGCGACCCGGCTGCGGACCCGGCCGCGGCCTTTCTCCTTGATGTTGCGCGCGCCCATTTCCGCACATCGCAATGGGGCCGGGCAGCAACCCTTCTGGAACGCGTGCATGCACTGCGCGCTTCAGACATGGACGCCGCGTTCTGGCTCGCCAGGGCCCTGGACCACATGGAAAACACGGAACGCGCAACAGCCGTGTGGCGCCACATCGCCACGCGCGACCCCGGCGGTCGCTACGGCTCAATCGCCAATCAGAAAATCGCGGCGCGGCCATGAATTCTCCAATTTGCAATTCCACCTTTATTTAAAACACACGGTCGAGGCCATGCCCGGCAATTCACCATTTCCTCACCCGCCCGGGAACTGGTATAATACCGGCATGGCCAGTATCGCACCGGAAGCACAGCAAATCGCAACCATGATCGCGGAATCGCGCCACGTCGTGGTGTTCACAGGCGCGGGCATCAGCACCGAATCCGGCATCCCGGATTTCCGCAGCCCGGGCGGCGTGTGGTCCCGCTACAAGCCGGTCATGTACCAGGAATTCCTGTCCGACCACCAAGCGCGCAAGCGCTACTGGATTTATAAAAGGGAATTCTACGAAAACATGAGCGTGTCCAAACCCAACGCCGGGCACCGGGCCGTGGCCGAACTGGAAAAGCTGGGCAGGCTCTGGTTCCTGATTACGCAGAATATCGACGGACTGCACCAGGACGCCGGAAACTCGCCCGAAAAAATCATCGAGCTGCACGGCACCAACCGCTGGATTGAATGCGTGGCATGCGGCAACCGCTATTCCGCCGAGGAAATCATGCCGCAGATAAAAAACAAGGATGTGCCCCAGTGTGAATGCGGGGGCTGGCTCAAGCCCGCCACCATATCCTTTGGCCAGGCCATGCCCGTACGCGAGACCAGCGCCGCGCAGCAGGCGGCCTCCACGTGCGATGCGTTCCTGGTTGTTGGCTCGTCCCTGCAAGTGCATCCCGCGGCGTCCATGCCGCTCGTGGCCAAAGAGTCAGGCGCAAAACTCGCCATCGTGAATCTCGAGCCCACATCCCTGGACCGCATGGCCGATGTCGCGTGGCGCGAAAAAGCGGGCCACGCGCTCACCGCCATTGTAAGCCAGCTCAAGAAACAAATTGCCGGAGCAAACTGATTCTCCGACTTGCAAAAAAATTCCCCCCGCGCCGGCCTGCGCCGGCTTTGGAGCCGAACACATGAAAACCCTTTACCATTTGCAGGTCGCAAAAGCCTGTTTTAAGCCATGGCTCACGCCGCACGGCGTGGACTGGGCTCTGCGCGGCAATTTCAACACCGACTTTTACGGATCCGTGGGATGGATGATTCTGCTCAAACGCGTGTCTCCGCTCTATTTCCTGGGCCGGCACTGGTACAAAAGAATCGACCACATGGATCAGATGAACTCCGTGACTGAGATTGCGGAATCGTGGAACGAACTGCGCCGGCGCATCGCCCGGATTGCCGATGATTCGGTGTACCCGCCCACGCACGTCAAAAAAATGCTCATTGAACTGGGCCGGGATTCCCACTCACTCACCGACATCTACGCCCATTCAAACTATGTGGAACTGATGTATGATTATTATGGAAATGACCCGGCCGCCATGGAGCAGGTCACGCTCAGCGGCCTGCCCCTGTGGCAGTTTATCGCCGAACGCGCCCCCACATTTTCGGAACTTATCGACGACCCCGCGCCGTGGCGTAAATTATACGACAAGCAAATGAACCCCCACTTGTTCTGCGGCCAGTCCGTTCCCGATGAAGGCCCGCGTTCGCACGACGCCATCAACAAGGATTCTCCCACAGTGGTGCGCTCCACGGACCCGGCATACCCGGGAATTTTCAGGGCTGTCATGGCCCTGGCGCACCGCGATGTTATCTCTATCATCAATGGCTTTTTCCAGGATCTCAAAGAAAACAACACCCTGAAATTCACGCTCCTGACCCAGGCGTTTCCCGGCGCACTGGACGGCCCCGGCACATTTGAAAAGCGTGCGAAATTCTGGTCCGACAGATTCAAGGCCTGGGATTAGTCCTTGGCTCAAAAGAAATCGGGCCCCGGCGAACCGGGACCCGATTTTATTTCAATTCACAGAAACTGCTGAAAATGCTCAGCCTTCGAGGGCTTTGGTGAGGGGCTCTTCGCCGATCTCGAAAATTTCGAACCAGGCCTGTGCGCCAGCGGGGTTGGTTGTGTAAATGGAGCCGTCGAACATAAAGCGCATGGCGGCGTCCAGGCCTTCAACCTGCATGGCCTTCATGGTTTCGATTGCGTTCTTTTTGATATGGAAAACAACGGCATCGTCCTCGCCGCTTTCGCCATCGACCATTTCCACATTGCCGGGCTCTACGATGATGCCGACCTTTTCCTGCTCGTTGCCGTCATCGTCAAAAACGGTAACGTCAAACACGTGCTTGCCTTCGAAGTCGCTCTTGACGAGCTTTTTCAAAGCGTCGAGCAGATCCTGCATAGTCAATTTTTCCCAATCTACCATTTTCATGCCTCCTATAAATTTTGATTAATTTCTACGGTTGCCGCTTTTACAACAGTTATATTATAGTGCCGCCAAAAGCGGCCTGACTACACTAATTTCCATTTTGCAGGATTCTGCCAAAACAGAAAAATTCAAATCAGAAAAACAAAATTCGTGGTCCGGCGATCCGGGGACCCTACGTGCAGGAAGTACCGGAACCCCTCGGCCAAACCCAGGTTGAACATGCGCTTTTCCACCAGGAACATGTTGAGGCTGAAAGGCTTAAACGGGGCCGTGGCAGGTGAGCGCACGGCCTTTTTGATGAGAGGGATAAGCGCGGGCCGGGCCACACCCAGGCGGAAAAGGTAATACAGATTGATGAATTCGCGCTTGTGCGGTGTTTTAAATACCGGGTGTGGGCCGGCCGCGGCGATGTCGGTAATATCGGGCAGACACTCAGCGTGGGCCGGGTCCAGGACCCCGATTTCCACGGCGTAATCCGCGTAACGCGTGCGCGGCAGGGGGATGCCGAATGTGAGGCGCGCGCAGTCCGCTCCAATTTCCGCATTCAATTCCATGGTGCGGAATGCACTTTCAAGGGATTCGCCCGGGTTGCCGATCATATTGAACGTGACCACCATGATGCCATGTTTTTTGAGCAGGCGCGCGGCCGCGCGAATCTGCTCGTCGGTGATATTCTTTTTCATGATCATGCGGCGCAGGTGCTCGTCGCCTGTTTCGATGCCGATGGCCACGGCCCGGCACCCGGCGCGCGCCAGCGCAGCCACGGAGCGCTCGGTCACAAGGTCCACAGTGGCGTTGCATGTGAATGGGATGTCGCCCACCTCGCGGCGGTAGCAGGCGCTGAATTCTTCGGCCCAGTCCGCGTCGGAGATAAACAGATCATCGGAGAAGTGCGCTATTTTAAGGGACGAGTTCTGCTTCATCCACAGCACTTCCCGCACCGCGCGCTCCGGGGTTTTGCGGCGCACATACACGCCGAGCCCATGGTAGCTTTCTCTGATTTTCGGGTTGTAGCAATAGGCGCAGGAGTGGTAGCACCCGCGGCCGCTCATGAATTTCTTCCACCCGAATGAACGCAGGAACGGGTAACGGAAATACATGCCGCGATCCGGGAGCGGAATATCGTCCAGGGGGGCGAGCAGCGGGCGCTTATGATTTTGAATGAGTTGCCCATTGCGCTTGAGCCACACATTGGGAATGTCCGCGATATCATCGCCGCGCGCCATGGCTTCGCAGATATCCAGGGCAGCGCCCTCGGCCTCGCCCACGATGATGGCGTCGGCATCGGGTTCTTCCACGATTTCGGGATAAAACGTGGGATGGGTTCCGCCCAGAATCACGGGTTTGCCTGGATAACGCGCCTTGATGCGCCGCGCCATGCCAAGAGCCCAGGTGTGGGCCAGGATGGAGCACGGAATAAGGAACCAGTCCGGGACGAACGCATCAATGGCCGCTTCCAGATCGCGTTCCTCGCGCTCCAGCAGCACGGCTGTTTCATGCCCGTGCGCTTTGAGCAGCGCGGACAGCTCGCACAGGGCCAGCGATTCATTGATGCCGTTATCCTGGATGAACAATACTTTCATTAGCAAGTATCTTAGTGCAATGCCCTTTCATGCGCAATGCATACGCACGGCCTTTATTGGCGCATGGGTCATGGAAAGCGCCAAAGATTATCGATACAATGCCATCCGATCAAAAAAGCGGCCCCCGCTGAAGGGGGCCGCTCGTTATGTGTGCGGTGTTAATAGCTTGATGCAAAAGGTCAGCGGGTGTCGGAGAGCTTGCGGCCTTTCCACAGGCTGGTCCACAGGGTGTCCGGCAGATTGGGATTAAGGGTCAGATCTTCAAACAACTGCACCTGCACCAGCTTGCTGCCTTCGTATTCTGTGAGGCCCACAACCATGTCGGTTTTGGGATCAACATAAACTTCGGCCTTGGTGATGCCTTTGTTTTTCTTGACATCTTTGGGCGCCATGTTGAGGCGGTAGACTTCGCGGCCGGTTCCGGCTTTGAATGTCAGTTCTCCGGATTTCTTGTTCAGTGTGTAATCTTTTTTCTGGGGCATTTTCACCTTGTCCACAGTGACTTTGCCGTCTGAAAGATAGTGCTTGTACTCCTTGATCTTGATACCGATGGATGTTTCGCTCAGCTTGTTGCCGCGGTTATCTTTGAGGGTTTTGGGATTTTCGTGGTACACCTCGGTGCGGGACGCGACCATGAGCAGTTTCATCTGGCCTTTTTTGGCTTCGGGAATCGGGAGTTTCTTGAACACTGTGTCTGAAATGTAGGGGAATACGATGTAAACGTTCTTCGTGTCTTTCTGGCCGTACATAAACTTGGTGCCTGGGACATATGTGAGAACGTATGCGATGGCGCTATCGATCATGTCCGGATCACTGAGGTTTTCATTCAATGATTCGCGGTATTCCAGGATAACATTGTCGGGTTTTTTAAAACTGATTTTGAATACGCGGTAACCCCAGCCGGTCTTTGTGTCTTTGTCCACATGCTCCGGGAAATTCTTCATAAAACTGGGAGTCGTGAACCCGTAATTAAACAGGGTGCACTCGTAGGATTTGACAGATTCCCATTTGGTTTCAACTTTCTTCCACACATCGGCAGCGGACTGAGCCGAAGCGGGCGTGGCTGCGGCCAGCATAAGTCCTACGGACATGGCCAGAACCAGGGTAAGCATGCTGTTTTTCATCTTTGTCATACTGTGTCTTTCACCTCGTTTTCGATTTTTTGTTTTATACCTGAAAACGGGGCCGCGAAGGGGACCCGGTGACTATATGTTTCAAAGGTGCATTGTAGCGAAAAGCCGCAAATATTTAAAGACCTTCTGAACTAATTATGCCGGTCCGGGGAAAAAAGTTTCACCAGGCGGCAAAAAACACCGAATCTCAGAAATTCACAATTGCCGCACCAGTGCGGGCAGGCCGGAGAGGTCGGGAAGAGTGAATTCGGGCGCTGGCTGATCCAGGCCAGGCGTCCAGTCCGAGCGGTTGATCCAAATGGCTCGGATTCCGGCGTTGTGCGCCCCGGCCACATCCGCATTAAGGGAATCCCCGATCATGACCGCCTCATGGGGCGCGGCCCCGAAATGTTTCAGGGCCATATTGAAAATCTCGGGCCGTGGCTTGTAGCTGCGCACGTCCTCGGATGTGAATACGGCATCGAATTCCAGGCCCATGCGCTCCAGGCAGATTTTCATCTCAAAATTATCAGAATTCGACACGATGGCGGTTTTGTACCGACCGTCCAGCGCGGCCATAACGTCCCTGACTTCCGGAAACGGCGGGGACGACGCCACCAGGTCCAGCCACAGTTTAATGCCCGCGTCTGTGTTGTATTCCCTGGCGTGGAAGTGGCGGAACGTGCGCTCCAGGCAATCTGCGAACATGGGCCACTGGAGTTGAAACGGCCCCGAAGCGCGCCACTGTTCCACGATGAAAACATCCCACTGGGCGTGGAATTCGTTGATATCGATGCCGGTGATGGCCTGGGTCTCGAAGATTTGTTCAACCGCGAGTGTGTGCGTGTCTTTTGTATCAAACAGGGTTCGGAATGCATCGAACATTAGGAGTTTAAGCATGAAACGGGCCTCCGGTGCGGTTATGCCGCATTATTAACAGATCAGTTTAATAAAAAGGGTGCTTGGAAAAAACCGGAGGCCGCGCCCTGCCCGTTCAATTCAGGTCCAGGCGCTCGTAATCCTTAATCCATTCCTTTTTCACGGCCTGGTCATAGAGATCGATCCAGTCTTTGTTCCCGTCTTTTCTGGGTGCGACCCATTTGCCATTGGAAATTTTGAAATAAATCTGAAATTGGGAAAAGGATTTGTCTTTGTGCAGATTGAAGAGAATTTCCTTTATTCTATCCTTCTTCCTGCCGGTGAGGTTTTTCCCTGATACGATGAGCGTATTGGTCATGGGCGTGGAGCAGGCCAGGGTGCGCACGCGGCTGCTGAAGCGGCGCATGTTGCGGTCGCGCTCGATATAGCCGATGTATGGCTTTTCCATAACAATGGCGTCGGTTTCGTGGAGGATGAGGCCCAGGGCCGCGGACTCGCGCGTGATTTCCTGGTGGCTGCCGAAAAAATCCGCGGGCCGGAACGGGTAGTCCTGGGCTTCAAATATTTTATTGAGCAGAACCCATGCGCCTTCGTCGGAAAACGCCACGCGCTTGCCAATGAGGTGATCCATGGTGCGTATGCCGTTGTCGCGGTTCACGTACAGACACGTCTGAGATGTTGTTTTGCCCTCACTCTCATAAACGGCCAGAAGCGCGACCGAGGACTTCTTGTTGCGGGCCTTGTGCCGTGCATAATGATATGGCGGCATCCAGGCCATATCCGCCTGCCCGTTGTTCAGGGCGCGGGTCACATCGTCCCAGTCCTTGTACATTTTCAAGTCCAGGGTTATGTTGTATTTTCTCTGGATTGCTTTTTTGAGTTCGGTGAACTCGCTTATAATGTCGGAAGCCCCGGCGCCGAGAAGGGAAATGGGCATATTGATGGCGAACACCACGTGTGAGCTGCTTTGTGCGCGGGCCGTTTGGGCCCGCAGCAGGCTCAGTGTACACAGCACCGCCGCCGCACACACGGCGGCAAGCAACATTGTTTTTCGTTGTTTCGCCATGTTTGCGCCGGTTCCGTCCTTTTCCTTATCATTTGTAATCATAGGTAAATCTTACATTCAGGCACTCCCCGGGGCACGGTCATATTGTATGTCACGAAACAAAATTTTGTAAAGAAAAGACTTTTTATGCGGCCATTGAAAATGCGTTTCAGCATCATCACCCGCCTGACCCTGGTATTCTCGCTCCTGGTTCTGGCCACGGCGCTCATGATGTACTACGGCGTGGAGCTGCGCACCGAGCGCGTGCGCGAGGCCCACAGCAGCGAAAGCATGAGCTTCATTGTGGATTCCATTTCTTTCGGCATCCGCAATTATGTCGTCACTGCGGATTCGGACCTCATCGGCCAGGTCGTGGGCGAAGTGCTCAATAAAACCATTGACCCGGAAATCGTTGTCACGAGCGTTCTGGTGAAAAATATTGATGGCGAAACGGTTTACGAATTTAAAAATCCGCCGGCGGAGCATGCACAGATTTATCCTGTGGAAACGGAAATCATACACGAAAACCGCGACACCGGGGACAAGACGCCCATCGGGTCCATTCGCCTGGAATATTTCGCGCGCGACCCGGCCGACAGCGAGAAAACACGCCAGGTCATCACCATCGGCCACACCATCGGCTCCATGTTCCAGGTCTTTTACCGCAACAAAACCCTGTTCCAGGCCAAAGAACTCCTGGACACCATGAAGCAGGATCCCAACATCGTGTATTGCCGCATCACGGGCAAAAACAACGAGGAACACTTCAGGTACCCCGAGCAGGAAAACCCGCTCCAGGACCGCATCACGCAGGAGCATGTGCGGCGCGCCCTGTCCGTGAACCACGCCACGCCCCTGGTCATCCAGGACATCACCGAGACAGCGCGCTACGGCAAAGTCATTGAGGTGTCCATTCTCATCGAGCAGGGGGAAGACAAGCTCGGCGTGGTGCGCATCGGCTACGCCATGAAGGACTGGACGCGCAAGATCGGGCGCACGCGCCAGAATGTGACGCTGATCATCGTGGGCTTCACCCTGCTCGCCATGGCGCTTTCATGGTACCTGTCGCGCAGCGTGGCCCGCCCGCTCACCCGATTGTCGGACGTGGCGCGCAGTGTGGCCGCCGAGGCGCCGCGCCGCGATATTGATATCACCGACGCCGAAGAAGACATTCAGAAACTCGAGGCCTCGTTCGAGGCCATCGCCACGCGCCTGCGCACCCGCCGCGACGAGGTGGGCGATCTGGCCGAATCCTTCAGCCGCATGATCCGCAGCCTGCGCCACCGCGTGCGCGAACTCAAGCAGTTCTACCAGAAGATGGGCCAGGCCGACCGCTTGTTCGCCATGGGCCAGCTCTCCGCGGGCATCGCCCACGAAATCAACAACCCTCTCGCCATCATTTCCACGTACGTGCAGCTCATGGAAAAACGCTCGGACCTGGACGAGGAACTCCAGAAGGAAATCCGCATCATGAGCGAGGAAATCCAGCGCATCGCCGGCAAGGTGAGCGACCTGCTGTCCTTTGCCCAGGACTCGGAGGTGCGCTTCGCCCAGGCCGACGTGCACGACCTGGTGCGCCGCACCCTGTCCCTGGTGCGCCACCGCCTGGAAAAGCGCAACATCAAAATGGTTCTGGATTTCTGTTCCGAGGAGCCGCTGTACGCGGAGATCGACGCCAACAAGATCAAGCAGGTGGTGCTCAACCTGGGTCTCAACGCCATGCAGGCCATGGACGAACAAGGCGGAACACTCACCTTGAGCACACAGATGGACGAGGACACGCGCGAGGTGCTGCTGCACGTGAGCGACACGGGCTGCGGCATCGCCGAGCCGGACCTGCCGCACATTTTCGACCCCTTCTTCACGCGCCGCCGCACAGGCGAAGGCACGGGCCTGGGACTTGCCATTTCCTACAGCATCGTGCAGGCGCACCGCGGAGATATCACAGTGCGCAGCGAACCCGGACAGGGCGCCACGTTCACAGTGCGCCTGCCATCCGCACCCGAGGCATGACTTTTCCCGGCATGTTGAGATATAATATTCACGCAGTCTTGAAAGTTGACATAATCACAACCCATTTCAAGGGAGATTTTTAATGGACGTTCTTGATTACTTTGAATTTATCGCCACGCCGCGCATCGTGTACGGGCCGGACAGCCTGGAGCGCATCGGCAAAGTCTGCAAGCGGCTCGGGTGCGCAAAACCGTTTCTGGTCATCGACCGCATTTTTGTGGACGCCGGCATAGATAAAACTATTGAAAAAGCCATGGCCGCAGAGCAGACGCCCCTGTGCGGCATGCTCACGGATATTCCCCCGGATTCGGATCTGGCGGTCATAACCAGCGGTTACAAACAGGCCGCAGAGGCCGGGGCCGACCTGATCATTGCGCTGGGCGGCGGCAGCACACTGGACACGGCCAAGGGCCTGCGCGTGATGCTGGGCATGGGCGGCGTTCTGCCCGAAGGCGTGAACGTGATCACCAAACCCCTGCCCCCGCTCGTGGCCATTCCCACCACCGCGGGCACGGGCAGCGAGTCCACGACCGCGGCTGTTATCCGCGACAAGGAACGCGGCCTCAAGCTCAGCTACACGGACGCCGCACTCGCGCCCACCATCGCGTTGCTCGACCCCAAGCTCACGGTCACCATGCCTAAATCCATCACAGCGGGCACGGGCATGGACGCGCTCTCCCACGCGGTGGAGGCTCTGCATTCCACGAACAGCCAGCTCGTGAGCGACGGCCTGGCCCTGCAGGCCATCCGGCTCATCAGCCGCAGCCTGCCCCGCGTGCTTGAAGACGGCGCAGACCTGGAGGCGCGCGGCGAAATGCTGCTGGCCGCCACCATGGCCGGGTTGGCGTTCAGCAACACACTCGTGGGCCTGGCGCACGCCGCAGCGCACGCCACGGGCGCCGCATTCCGGATGCCTCACGGCGCGGCCTGCGGCCTGTTCCTGCCCTACACCATGGAATTCAACATGGATGTGGCCAAAGAGGCATACGCCGAGGTGGCGCGCGCCATGGGCATCGATACCACGGGAATGGGACCGCTCGAAGCCGCGCGCGAGGCCGTGGCCACTATCAGAATGATGCACGTGCAGGCGGGCCTGCCCGCAAGCCTCAAGGATGCGGGCGTACCCCGGGACGGCATCGAAATAATCATGGAAAAAACCCTCAAGGACGGCTCCATGATCACCAATCCCAAGCAGCCCACCGAGCCGCAGCTCAAGGCGTTCCTTACAAAGGCCTGGCTCGGCGAACCACCCTGCGGCGCACCCGCGCCCGCCGTGGAAGCCGAGCGCAAGCAGGCTGCCGAAAAACAGAAACCCGCAGAAAAAAAACCTGAGAAGAAACCCGATGAAATCGCTCCCCTGGACCTCACCCTGGACCAGATGTATGAATACTATTCCAGGCTTTTCAACAAGCTCCTGGAAATTCCGGCCGTGTCCCAGGCGCTGGCCAAATCCGGCATCATTGTGCAATTTGTTTATTCAAACGAAAAATGGGACAAGGATGCGCTGTTCACAATCGACTGCTCGGGCGGGGGCGTGAAACTGTACACCAGGGGAGAAGGCCCCAAACCCCAGGTGGGCATGCTCATGAGCAGCGACACCGCGCACCGCTTCTGGCTCCAGAAGCTGGATCTTATGACCGCCATCAACAAGCAGGACATCGTGCTCCAGGGCAATCTCAACGAGGTCATGGGCCTGCTGCCGTCCATCCTGCCGGGCTTCGCAATCTATGCAGCGCTTGAAAAAGAACGCAAAAGCAAACCCGTGAAAAAGGCGGATGACATCGCGCCCCTGGACCTGACTCTGGATCAGATGTACACATATTATTCAAAACTCTTCAGCAAACTCCTGGAAATCCCGCCCGTTTCCCAGGCGCTCATCAAGTCCGGCATCATTGTGCAATTCGTTTATTCAAACGAAAAATGGGACAAGGATGCGCTGTTCACCATCGACTGCTCGGGCGAGGGTGTGACACTGTTCACCAAGGGAGAAGGCCCCAAGCCCCAGGTGGCCATGCTCATGAGCAGCGACACCGCGCACCGCTTCTGGCTCCAGAAGCTGGACCTCATGACCGCCATCAACAAGCAGGACATCGTGCTCCAGGGCAATCTCAACGAGGTCATGGGCCTGCTGCCGTCCATCATGCCCGGCTTCGCCATCTATGCAGAACTTGAAAAAGAACGCGCCGCGCAGGGCGTTGCCGGGGATGAAGACAATGCACCCGTGACCGAGCAGCAAATGCTCGAAACCATCAAAGCATTCAGCGGCAAACTGTTCTCCCTGCCCGAGGTTGTGGCCCCTCTGCAAAAATCCGGCATCAAAATCCGGTTCGCCTATTTCAACGAAACCTGGGATAATGATGTAGTGCTGACCGCGGACTGCGGCCGGGACCCCATTGCCGTGGAATTCGGCGCCACGGACATTGAGCCCTCTGTGACCATGCGCATGCACAGCGACACAGCGCGCGCGTTCTGGCTCCAGAAACTGAACCTTATGAGTGCGGTCACCAAGGGCGATATCACAGTGCAGGGCAATATCAGCGAGGCCATGGCCCTGCTGCCGGCCATCCGCCCGGGGTTCGCCCTGTTCAAAGAAGTGGACGGCGGCGAATAACAGATAAATTGGCATGGCTTGTCCCGCTCTGACAAAAGCGGTACAATGGGACGTATTAATAAAGGAATAAATTCCTGCCCGGCCCGGAACTGATGACATGAGAAAAACGCTGCTCAACTACCTCACACTGGGGCGCAACGTGCTGCTTGCGCCGCGCCAGTTCTATGAGCGCATGCCCATCACCGAGGGCATCCGCCAGGCGGTCTTTTTCGCCATTCTCATGTACTACATCCGCTGCACCATCTATTTTATCGTCAGCTACCACCGCGGATATTTCTTCAACCCCGCCATTGTCGTGAACCCGGTCTCCACGCCCTGGGCCATGATTTTCCTGGCTCTGACCCCGTTCCTGCTCCTGCTCATTCTCTATTCCCAGGCCATCTTCGTAAACCGCATCGGCACGTTCTTCGGGGGCATGGCCAATTTCGAGGGCGCGTTCAAAATCCTCGGCTTCACGCTTTTCATTTCCCTGTTCATTCTGATCCCGTTCGTGGGCATGGCCGCGCATATCTGGGCCACCATCGTGCTCATCGTGGGTGTCAAGATCGTGTTCAACGTGGACTGGATTTCGTCCATCCTCACCCTTTTCTTTTCCTATCTGTTCACGGCCACGCTCTATATCCTGGTTTTCGGCATCCCGGCGCTGGCGTCCAAAATGGTTTTCCTCCAGCTTTGATTTTTTGCACATTCCAACACGCCGCAAATATTTCCCGCAAAGCAAACGCGGGATTGGGTCCGGCATGCTTATAATAGACTGTCATGAATGAAGCCCTGAGAAAAAAACTTGAGACACAGATACTGCCCCGCGTGGAGAGGCCCGGCCGCTACAGCGGCGGGGAACTCAACGTGCCAAGGCGCGATTTCACAAAAGCCGCTCTGCGCATGTGCATGACGTTTCCGGACGTTTACGAGATCGGCATGTCCCATCTCGGGTTCTCCATCGTATACCACCTGGCCAACGAATGCGAAGACGTATCCTGCGAGCGCGCGTTCGCGCCCTGGCCGGATATGGAAAAACAGTTGCGAGAGCATGGCGTTCCCATGTTCTCCCTGGAAACCAAAACCGCGCTCCAGGAATTCGATATCCTGGGCGTGACCCTGGCGTATGAACTCGGATACAGCAACCTGCTGACCATGCTCGATCTGGGCGGCATTCCCCTGAAAGCCGCGGACCGCGATGATTCCCACCCCCTGGTTCTGGGCGGCGGGTGCAGTGCGTTCAACCCCGAGCCCATGGCCGATTTCTTTGACCTGTTCCTCATCGGCGAAGCCGAGGACGCCCTGCCCGAAATTCTCGCGCTGTGCGTTTCATTAAAAAAACAGAACGCCTCGCGCGGCCAAAAGCTGCTGCAGCTTGCGGCTATCCCCGGGGTGTACGTTCCCTGCCTTTACGAACCAATTTACGAAGATAATGTTTTCAAAGGAATGCGGCCAATGCCGGGCGCTCCCGAGCAAATCACCAAACGCTTTGTGGCGGACATGGATGCAGCCTGGTACCCGGATACGCCGATCATGCCCGGCATCCAGGCTGTGCATGACCGCGCGCGCGTGGAATTGTTCCGCGGGTGCACACGCGGCTGCCGGTTCTGCAACGCGGGAATGATCTACCGCCCGCTGCGCGCCCGCACCCCGCAGAAAGTGGTTTCTATCACATCCGATCTCTACGAAGCCACGGGCAGCGAGGAAGTCACCCTGCTCTCCTTCAACGCCACGGATTACCCCGGGCTCGAACAGGTTCTGGAGCAGCTTGATGAGTACGCGGCCCCGCGCCGCCTGTCCGTGTCCCTGCCATCCACGCGCGTGGACTCCTTCACCAAAGGCGTGGGACGCCGCATCCGCTGCGTGCGCCCGTCCGGGCTCACGTTCGCGCCCGAGGCCGGGTCCCAGCGCCTGCGCGATGTGATTAACAAACAGATTTCAAACAAGGAAATTCTGGATGCCGTGGACGCGGCCGCCGACTCCGGGTGGAACCGTGTCAAACTTTACTTTATGATCGGCCTGCCCACCGAGACCATGGACGATGTGGAAGACATCGCCGAACTCGTGTACAGCATCCTGACCGCGGGCCGCGGATATGCCAAAAAGAAACGCCGGTTCGATGTCACGGTCAGCCTGTCCACATTCATTCCCAAGCCGCACACGCCTTTTCAATGGGAAAGCATGGACACGCCGGAGAATATCGATAAGAAACAGATTCACCTGCGCCACCGCATGAATTCGCGCCGCATCACGCTCAACACGCACGACACGCGCACGAGCGTGCTCGAAGGCGCCATGTCCCGCGGCGGCCGCAACCTGGCCCCGGTTATTGAATCCGCCTGGCGCGCCGGCGCCCGCTTCGACGGCTGGACCGATGTCTTCGATTTCTCTGCTTGGGAAAACGCATTCCACGAACACAACATGGATATCCATACCTGCGCGCAAACCGCCCTGAACATTTCCGACCCCCTGCCCTGGGACCACATCAGCACCGGAGTTTTGAAAAAGTTCCTGCTCATCGAACGCACAAAAGCCATGCAGGAACTGGGCACGCCCTGGTGCGACAACGGAAAGAACTGCCACGGCTGCGGCCTGGAATGCAAAGTCAAATTGTAAGACAAACGCAGCACGTACCCGCCCAGCCGGTTTTCTGTTAAAATACACGCACAACAATCACTATTTGCGGAGACAGCCATGAAAAAATTCCACGGTGTGGATTTCTTGTTGCTCGACGATGAACTTTCAGAGGAAGAGCGCATGGCGCGGGACATGGTGCGCGCGTTCGTGGACGACCATGTGGCGCCGGTCATTGAAACCTGCTTTGAGCAGGGACGCTTCCCCATGGAACTCGTGCCCAAAATGGGAGAGCTGGGCCTGTTCGCGCCCACCCTGCCCGAAGAATACGGTTGCGCTGGAGCAAATCATGTAACATACGGGATCATGATGCAGGAGTTGGAGCGCGGGGACAGCGGGGTGCGCAGTTTCGCGTCCGTGCAGGGCTCGCTGTGCATGTATCCCATCTTCACATTCGGAACGCCGGACCAGAAAAGCAAATGGCTGGCGCGCATGGCGCGGGGCCAGGCCATCGGATGTTTCGGGCTCACCGAGCCGGACCATGGCTCCGACCCGGCCGGGATGATTACCCGGGCCGAAAAAACCCAGGGCGGATATGTGCTGAACGGCAACAAGATGTGGATCACGAACGGCTCCCTGGCGGATGTGGCCATTGTATGGGCCAAATGCGAGGGAACCATACGCGGTTTCCTGGTGGAAAAAGGAACGCCGGGCTTCACGGCCACGGACATCAAACATAAGATGTCTCTGCGCGCGTCGGTCACGTCCGAGCTTGTATTCGACGGCTGCGAGATTCCCGAAGAAAACATTTTGCCGCAAAGCCACGGGCTCAAAGCGCCGCTCATGTGTTTGAACCAGGCGCGTTACGGCATAGCGTGGGGCGGCGCGGGCGCGGCCATGGCGTGTTATCACGCGGCGCGCGAATACGCCCTGGAGCGCACGCAGTTCGGCAAACCCATCGCCGGGTTCCAGCTCGTGCAGCGCAAGCTGGTGCGCATGCTCGCGGAAATCACCAAGGCGCAGCTTGTGAACCTGCGGGTCGGGCGGCTCATGGACGCGGGCCGCGCGCGCCACCCGCACATTTCCCTGGCCAAAATGAATTCCCTGGAACATGCGCTCGACATTGCCCGCACAGCGCGCGATATCCTGGGCGCGGCAGGCATCACCCTGGAACACCCGGTTATCCGCCACATGTGCAACCTCGAATCCGTGATAACCTATGAAGGCACCCATGATATCCATCAACTTATCATCGGACAGGATATCACGGGAATTCCGGCATTTTCCTGATTCCACACGGGTTTGCGCCTCAATTTCCCAAGAAAAATCCGTGGGATCTCCCTTATTTCAAATTTTATTTTTGAATCTGTACAGCTTTTTTATAATGAAAGGATTATATAGTAAGCAAAATTCGTTAAAGTAGGCACCACAACCCGGGAGGAAAGTAGAACATGTTCGACAGCGAGGAACAGCGTACTCTGATGATCGTCAAACCTGACGGTGTGCAGCGCGGCCTGGTCGGGGAGGTAATCAGCAGGGTGGAACGCCGCGGCCTCAAAATCATAGGTCTCAAAATGATCTGGATGGATAAGGCGCTTGCGGAAGCACATTATGCGGTACACAAAGAAAGGGATTTCTTTCCCAAACTGGTCAAATTCATTATCTCGTCCCCGGTGGTGATCATCGCCGTAGAGGGCTATCACGCAGTGAATCTGGTGCGGCGCATGATGGGCGCCCTGGACCCGGATGAAGCCGCACGCGGTTCCATTCGCGGAGACCTGGCGCTCAGCCGCAGTTACAATGTGGTCCACGGCTCGGATTCCGCAGAAAACGGCGAAGCCGAGATTGCGCTCCACTTCGAAAAAAATGAGATTTTCAACTACAACCGATCCATCGACGACTGGCTGAAAAATGAGTAACCGCTTCACCCGTTTCACACAATCAACCATAACGGCCCTTTTCCTGTGCATATTCATGCTGGCCGCGCCTGCGGCCGCCAAGAATACGGTGGCGTCGGTTCTGGGATCCAAAGACCTCAACGGCGCCACGGTTGGGTTCGTTGCGTGGGACATGGATACGGGCGAGACTCTTTACGAGCAGAACATCGACCAGCTTATGACGCCGGCGTCCAACATGAAAATTGTTACGGCGGCCACGGCCATGCTGGGCCTGGGCACGGAATTCCAGTTCGTGACCGCGTTCCACGCCGGGGACTGGAATCCGGGTGCTGGCACGGCCAGAAACCTGTTCGTGATCGGCAACGGGGATCCCACCTTTTCAGGCGAATTCTTTGACAGCAATGCAGCCGCGGCCGACGCCCTGGCCGGCCTGCTTAAAAACAAGGGCCTCAAACGCATTGACGGCGATATGATTCTGGACGCGCGGGCTTTTTCGGGTGCAGATTATCCCGAAGGCTGGAGCAAAGAGGATCCCTGGTACTGCTACGGTATGAAGGTGGGCGCGCTCAGCATTGCGGAAAACTGCCTCATCGTCACGGTGCAGGGCGCATCCAAAGCCGGGAACGCGCCGACTGTCAAAACCGATCCGCCCCTGCATTCTTCATTCGTGGTCAATAATGTGAAAACCGTTTCCAAGGGAAACAGCAGCATAAAAGTATCCCAGAACAGCAAGGGCGTAGTTACAATAACCGGGCAGGTGCGCGCCGGAAAAAGCGCATCCCATGAATATCCGGCCCCATACCCCGACATGCTGTTCGGAAGCGCCCTGGCCGCCGCCCTGCAACGCGCGGGCATCGGGTTCCAGGGCAGCCTGTCGCGCGCATCGGAATTCCAGGGAAGCGCCGGGCAGTGGACGCAAATCGCGTCTGTGGGCTCGCCGCAGATGATGCATATCCTGGGCGTGATGCTCAAGCACAGCGACAACTTTATCGCCGAGATGATGACCCGCACCATGGGCGCGCAAACCGGCCCGGGCGGCACCACCATCGGCGGTGCCCAGGCCATCAGCCAGATTCTTTATGAATCCGGCATCGCCTCATCCGGCACAATCAGGATTTTTGACGGCTCGGGCCTGTCGCGCAACAACCGGCTCACGCCCCGCGTGCTCATGCAGTTGTTCCGCACATTTTACAATTCCTACATGGGGCCGGGGCTCATGGCCGCACTGGCCGAACCGGGCCAGCCCGGCACGTTGAAAAAACGCCTGACAGGCACGGCCGCTGTGGGCAACATCAAAGCGAAAACCGGCGCACTGCGCGGGGTCTGTTCGCTCAGCGGATACTTCACCCGCAAAAACGGACACACCGGCGCTTTCGTCATGTTTATGAACGGATATTCCGTTCACTCCAACAATATCCGGGCGATCCAGGATAAGCTTGCCCTGGTCATGCTCGAGATGTAAAAACAATGAGAAGGGTTGCCCATGGATAAGAGACCCATCGGCGTATTCGATTCTGGAATCGGCGGACTGTCGCTTCTGCGTGAACTGGACAGCCTCATGCCCTACGAGGACTACATCTACGTGGGCGACACCGCGTACATGCCCTATGGCACGCGCAGTGAGCAGGAAATTGTTGACCGCTCGGAACAGATCATCCGCTTCCTTGAAGGCAAGAAATGCAAGATGATCGTGATTGCGTGCAACACCATCAGCGGCCTGCTGCCTGAAATCACGCGCCGCGAAAAACACGACACGCCCGTGGTCGGCATCATAAACTACGGGTGCGTGGCCGCGGCCCTGTATGTGACCTACAACTTCAGCATCGGCGTGCTGGCCACCAGGCGCACGGTCAACAGCAAGGTGTACCGCAAGGTCATCGACAACTTCGACCCGTCCGTCAACCTCATTGCCCAGGAATGCACGGACCTTATCCCGCGCATCGAGGCCGGGCATATCGGGTCCCCCGAGGTGCGCGTGCTCGCGGAGCAATACCTGCGCCCCATGCTCAAGGAAGACATCGACACCCTGATCCTCGGCTGCACCCACCTGCCCTTCATCAAGAACATTATCCAGGACATCATCGGCCCGTCCGTTATTCTCATCGACCCCGCGCGCCGCACTGCGGTCCTGTGCATGAAAACCCTTAAGGACAACTCTCTGCTCAAGGTAAACCACAAGGAGCCCGGAAAAAAGCACTACTTCGTGACCGGCAAACCCGCGGATTTCAAGAACAGCGCGCAACTCGTGCTGGGCTGGAAGTTCCCCCGCGTGGAAAGGATCAAGTTATGACAGCAAAGAATGATGAACCGTGCATTCTAAAAATCGGCATGCCCAAGGGCAGCCTGCAGGAAGCCACCTTCGACCTGTTCCAAAAGGCCGGATTCCGCGTGTCCGTGGACCGGCGCTCATACTTCCCCTATATGAACGACCCGGAACTCAAGGGCCGCATGCTGCGCGCCCAGGAAATCGCCCGCTACGTGGAAGCCGGAGACCTGGACTGCGGCCTCACCGGCCACGACTGGACCATGGAGAACAACGCCAAGGTCAAGGAAGTGGCGGACCTGCGCTACGCCAAAAGCTCGTTCGCCCTGGTGCGCTGGGTGCTGGCCGTGCCCGAGGCCAGCAGCATCAAATCCGTCAAAGACCTCGAAGGCAAACGCGTGTGCACGGAACTGGTGAATTTCACAAAACGCTGGTTCAAGAAACAGGGCGTCAAAGCCACGGTGGAATATTCCTGGGGCGCCACCGAAGCCAAGGTGCCGGATCTTGCCGACGCTATCGTGGAACTCACGGAAACCGGCAGCAGCCTGCGCGCCAACAAGCTGCGCGTGGTGGACACCCTGCTCGAATCCAGCACGCGCTTTATCGCTAACAAGGACGCCTGGGCCGACCCGTGGAAACGCAAGAAAATGGAAGATATCGCGCTCATGCTTCAGGGCGCGCTCAACGCCCAGGGCAAAGTGGGCCTTAAGATGAACCTGCCCAAAAACCAGCTCGACGCGGTTCTCATGGTTCTGCCCGCCATGAAAAACCCCACGGTCTCATCACTGGCCGACGGCGACTGGCTCGCTTTGGAGACAATTATCGAGGAAAGCGTGGTGCGCGAAATCGTTCCCAGCTTGAAGCGCGCCGGAGCCTGTGATATCATTGAATACAAATTGAGCAAAGTCATCGAATGACAGGGAGCGGCAATTGGCCAACGACCATCTGAACAATGTTGCGCTCGTAATCATGTACCTCGGCTTCTTCGGCTGGCTGCTGAGCGGCGGCCTGTTTATCTACCGGGGATTCCGCCGCGACGGGCGGGTGCGTTTGCGCAACGCCGCTTTCTGGGCCGCCATGACTTTCGCCGGCATCGGATGCTTCATCGTCGGCCTGCTCTTCCTCGGGTACAAGGTCTGACCCCGGAACCGGACAACCGATCCCATACTCCTGCCTACGGAATGTGCTGTTATGGACACTGTGATTGTTGCGGCAGCGGGCGCATCAACCCGCATGAAAAATGATACATCCAAGATCTTCCACGAGGTGGACGGCGTGCCCGTGCTTGTGCGCGCCCTGGCCCCGGCCCTTAAAATTCCGTCCATCGGCCGGGTCATCATCGCCGTGCGCCTGGAAGACGAGGCCCGGTGCCGCCGCATGCTGCGCCGCTGGGACTGGGGCGCGGCCCTGGTGGTGCCAGGCGGCAGCACGCGCGCGGAATCCGTGTGGCGGGCGCTGCAAACGGTTCCATCCGATGATTCCACTGTGGTGGTGCACGACGCGGCCCGGCCCTGGGCCTCGGAAAGCCTGTGGCGCACAGTCATGCGGGCCGCACGCGTTCACGGCGCCGCTGTGCCGGCCATCCAGGTGGTGGACACTCTCAAAATTGTGGACGGCGGCTTTGTGGAGTCCACACAGCCCCGCAACCCCAGGCTCTGCCAGATTCAGACACCCCAGTGCTTTGCCGCATCCGTGCTTCTCAAAGCCTACCGCAGGGCCGACGCTGAACTGCGAAACGCATCGCCCGATGATGCTTCTCTGGTCGAAGCCATGGGCCATGCCGTGGCCACGGTCGCAGGGGAAACACAGAACCGCAAAATCACTTTCCCGAACGACCTTCCGCCCCAGTTATAATTAGAACTCCTATTATTAAAATGTTACTTTCTTATATAGTTTACGATATTGAATGATTTGAAGGATTCATGTATCATTTATATAATTATTTGGATATGTGTAACTTTGCTTTATTATTCTTATACAAACAAAAGGTGTGAAAGAGGTTGTGATTATTGGATACCCTGCGCTGGCTGGATGATATCAATGTGGTCGAAATGGTGGACCAGACTATTGTTCCCAATACGTTCAAATACATCAAGCTCAAGACCGTTGAGCAGGTGGCGCGGTCCATTGAAATCATGCAGGTGCGCGGTGCGCCGGCCATCGGTGTGACTGCGGCCATGGGCGTGGCTCTGGGCGCAACAAAGTTCCGCGGCAATGACAAAGACAAGTTTCTGGCCCACATGGAAACTGTGTGCGTGCGCCTGGCCGCAACCCGGCCCACGGCTGTGAATCTTTTCTGGGCCATCGAACGCATGAAGGGCCTCATCCAGAAAAACAAGAACAAATCCATTGAGCAGATCACGGCGGCGCTTATCCGCGAAGGCAAGCGCATGCGCGTGGAAGATATCAAAATCAACAAAGCCATGGGCATGCACGGGGCCACGCTTCTGAAAAAGAACAGCAATGTGCTCACGCACTGCAATGCGGGGTCCCTGGCCACGGCTGCGTATGGCACGGCGCTGGGCGTGGTGCGCGCCGGCTACAAGCAGGGCAAGGTGGCCCGCGTGTACGCCGATGAAACCCGGCCCCGCCTCCAGGGCGCCATGCTCACCGCATTCGAGATGGTGCACGAAGGCATTCCCTGCACCCTTAACTGCGATAACACCGCGGCCACACTCATGGCCCAGGGCAAAATCGATTGCTGCATTGTGGGCGCGGACCGCATCGCGTCCAACGGCGACACCGCCAATAAAATCGGCACCTACAGCCTGGCCGTGGTGGCCAAATACCACAAGGTGCCCTTCTATGTGGCCGCACCCATTTCCACCATCGACTATTCCCTCAAGTCGGGCAAAGAAATCCCCATTGAACACCGCAGCCCGGATGAGGTGCGCATTGTCAACGGCGGCAAACCCATCTGCCCCGACGGAGTGGAGATCTACAACCAGGCGTTCGATGTCACGCCCGAGAGTCTGGTGGCCGCCATCATCACGGAAAAAGGCGTGTGCCGCGCGCCCTATATTAAATCCCTGGCGGCGGCCAGGGATGCCTGACATTTGCTTACTTGAGAGGAATCCACTCAGCGTGGAAGCCACCTTGTTCCATATCAAATCCGCGGGCCGCACCCGCAAAGGCGTGCGCAGGGACACGAATTGCGACTATATCTGCAATTTTGAGTTTACCGTGCGCGACGCCGAACACGGGTTTTACGCGGTTGCCGACGGGTCCATGAGCACACGCAACGGAGAGCGCGCCAGCGAGGTCGCTGTCCAGACCCTGTGTTCGGCGATCAAGGCAACGCCCGAAAGCGCGGGATCTCTGGACGCACTCATTACCAATGCCAACAAGGCTCTGGTCCGGGAGCGCAACGGATTCGGACCCGATGATTCATTCGTATCATCCCTGGTGTGCGGATGCCTGGAAAACGGCACCCTGCATGTGGCCGTTGCAGGCAACGGCGCCGCGTACATCATTCAGAACAAACGCATTCAGCGCCTCACGGAAAACCAGAAAGTCTCAACTCTGGACGATCCGGGCCTGAACAGGGAGCACGCATCCAAAGGCCTGCTTGGCCTCAACGACGGCGCCTGCTTTTTCAGCAAAACCGATGTCCGGTTGCTTTCCGGAGACTCGGTGGTGTTCTGTTCCGACGGGCTCGCCGAGCGCCTGGACAGCGTCGCCATCCTGGAAATCGTGGCCTCCACGGAAACCCCCGAACAAACGGCTGCAGCCCTGCTGGACAAAGCTGCGGAGCGCGGCGCAGCCGACGACACGAGCGTTGTGGTTGTGCGCGCCACGCGGCCCCGGGAAACCCAAACGCGCTTTATCAATGGCATTTCCTACCCCACCTCGGTGCGCGCCGCCAAATACCTCATCACTCTGGCCCTGCTCGCCACTCTGGCCGCCATGATTCATTTTTTCCACATTGGCGCAAAACTTGAACCGCCCTCTCCATCGGCAACAAACGGTAAGGCGGCCTCCGTGAATATCTTTACAAAGCAACCCAATAAAATCATTGCCCCACCCGCATGGACACCGGAAGTACTGCCCCAGGGCGCTGTTACGGACAAGGCTGTGCTGTTCATCAACTCCACGCCGCCCGGCGCAACGGTGACAATCGACGGCAACGAAATCAGCCAGGCAACCCCGGTTCGCGTGACTGTTGAAGCAAAACACGAGTCCGTGATCGAATTCTCCATGGCCGGCTATCTCACAAAACGCACCAGGGCCATTGTCCAGGAACAGGGCGTTGAAGAAACTGTTTCCGCAACCCTGCAACCCGTTCCGGATCGCATGGGCGGGCTTGAAATCAAGTGCGCCCCGGCCTGCGACGATCTGCTTATAGACGGTGCTCCCGCGGGCGGCATAGCCCGCCCATTCCGCTCTGCAAGAATCAATTCATCGGCCGGGCAGCACACTCTGGATGCTGTCCACGGAATCAGCACCCGCTCACGCACCGTGTCCATCGCTGAAAACGAACTCTCCGAGGTGGAATTCCTTTTCGGGGACGGCGCCGCGGCAGCCCCCGCCGCTGCCCCCGCACCGAACAACGCTACACCCGCGCCGGCGCCCAAACCCGTTCCCAAACAAGCGCCCAAGCCAAAGGCCACGCCCAAAATCGAAGTGGTCAAACCATCTTCCGGCGGCGCGGTCTCTAAGACACAACCCACGGCGCAGACATCGGCGGACAACCCGGCGTATGTAACCGTGCAGGCCACGGCCGCAGGCGGCGCTATCCCGGGCTGCCGAGTCATGTTCTTTCAAGGCGGCCGCCTGGCGGCAACCGGAACATCGGGCGCACCCGTGAAAATCGAGCCGGGTTCTTATCTGGTAAAAGTATCACGCGACGGATTTACAACTTATGAAATGCAGAAATACATCGGCGCCGGTTCCCAGACACTGACTGTATTCTTATCGAGCAGGTAGGAGGACACATTCGCTTGGCCCGAGAAATCGTTGCATCAAAATCATACCAGACCATCGTGGGCAGCGGGTCGGCCAACGGCGCCGAACCGCAGGGCATGTATGTGCTCGACACCAACGACTCCGCGAACTTTTACGGCATGTTCGTCATATACAACGGCGACCCGAACAAAGCGCGCTTTGTTATGGAACACCTGCGCCGCCGATTCTCGGTGTACAGCGATGTGTTCCAGAACAAGGACATCGCCAAACCCAAGGCGTTTTTCCAGGAATTGCTCACGGACCTGCTGCGCGAGATGCAGAAAAACGGCCTGGACCCGTCCGAGGGCGAATCCATGGCCGCGGTGCTGCTCAAAGAGGGCCGCGCCATCATCGGACGCCTGCGCAACTGCCCCATTTTTTATCTGCGCGACCACAAGTTCCGCAATGTGTTTCCCACGGCCGGCACAGGCTCCAGCAAGCTTGAGGTGGTTTCCGCGCCTGTTTCAGACGGGGACAAGATCCTGCTGTGTTCGCAGGACATGGTGCGGCGCATCACAAAGCAGGAACTGCGCAACATCATCCTGTCCAAGCCGGACCCGGACGAAGCCTGCGCGCGCATCACGGAACTGGCCAACCGCTATGAAGAAGTCAAGGATCCGCACATTGTGCTCGTGGGATTCAAGCGCAACCGGGAACACAGCAAAGCCCTGCTCAACACGCGCAATGTTGTGCTCCTGGCGGGAATCGCTCTTCTCATCATGGGCCTGGTGTTCTGGCGCGAGATAACCGGTTACGTCCAGCACAACCTGAAATCGCGGATTGTCAACAAAATTCAAACCATGTCCGAGTCCCTGGGCGGCGGCAAGCAAGACGCCAAGGCCAGCCCCATGTACGAATTTGAAACCGTTTTTGACGGTCTGTCCGTGCCCTATGACGTTGCAATCAGCCGCGAGGGCATTTACTTTGTGGTGGACGACAAGGAATCCCAGGTCATCCGCTACGACCCGGCCGCCAAGCGCATCACCCTGGTGGGCAACGGCCTGGACCTGATGTTTCCCACGGGCATTGAGGTCATCGGCAACAACCTGTTCATCACGGATTTCTCGTCAACCGCCAGCGAACTGCTCATTGTCAAAAGCGACGGCAGCCTGGCCAAATCCATTAAATCCGTGGACAAGCCCGGTGTGGGCTCTTTGCGCAATCCCAAGGCCATGGCCGTGGATATGGATTCGAACCTGTGGGTTGCGGACCGCACCAACAACCGGCTTTTGAAATTCAACATGCACGGCGATTACATCGGCAAGGTTCAATGCAGCGCCACATATTCGGCGCCCAACGGCGTCGCCGCCGGTCCCGAGGGGCGCGTGTTTGTGACTTTCAAGGACACAAACAACATTGCCGTGGTGGAAAAGAACGGCGCCCTCAAAGAGTTCAAGATATTCAGCGGCGAGGGCAGCGGCGCCAAACCCCTGTTCTTCGACCAGCCCTCGGGAATCGCAGTGGATCGAAAGGGCTTTGTGTACGTGGCTGACCGGCAGAATAACCGCATTGTGGTGGCCGACCCGCGCGGCCGCGTGGATGCGATTCTGGACAAAACCAGGAACAAGGACTTCGCGACCTACATGCCCTTTGGTTTGAAACTCGGCCCCAAGGGAAAATACATATATATAGTCGGAAGCGCCGCACTGTCATACGACAGCACATGCCAGTTTGAGGCTGACAAGTGCCGCGGAAAAATCTGGCGCATGCGAATCGAATGATCGCGGGCGGCGCAGGCAGCCGCCCTATATCCATATCCCGGCTCACACGGCGCTTGCCGAGCCGGGCCGCATCAGAAGCAAAAAGGAGAACCTTATGAGAAGCGCTCACAAACTCACCAGCGTCTTATGCCTCAGCCTGGTGGCGCTCACGATGTCGCTGTTGCTTTATTCCACACCTGTTTCGGCCCAGGCCACGCAGGGGAATTTTGGATCGCCCGCCGCGCCCGGCGGGGATACGCCCGCGGGCGTGTCCGATGAATATGCGCGCATCGAGCTGGCTTATACGCAGGTCGTAAAATATTACAATAAAAAACTCTCGGATACCGAGGCGCTGCGCATCGCCCGCTGCATTCTGTACTATTCCAATTACTACAAACTGGACCCGCGACTCATTGTGGCCGTTATCGTCCAGGAATCGCGCTTCAACCCCAAAGCCGTGTCCCACGCCGGCGCACAGGGGCTGGGCCAGCTCATGCCCGGCACAGCCAGCTATCTGGGCGTTTCCAATTCTTTCGATGTGCAACAGAATGTTTATGGCACCGTGCGCTACCTGCGGGAGCAGTACGACAGATTCCAGCACAACTCCAATGTGCTCGATTTCATGCTTGCCGCTTACAACGCCGGGCCCGAAGCTGTTGCCAAATACAATGGCGTGCCGCCCTACAAAGAAACGAAAAACTACGTCGTGCAGGTTAAAAAACTTTACCGCTATTTCATGTACGGCTCATGACGGGATACTGTTGACGCATGGCAGACGAACACACGGACAATGAACCCAGGCAAAACCGTTCGCGCGGATTGCGGCTCAAGCTGCTGCTGTCCTTCAGCGTACTTATTGTTGTAACCACGGCCATCATGTTCTGGCTCACGTACGACAGCACCAGCCGCCTGGCCGCGGACAAGGTGCGCCACCGCGTGGCCCTGCTCACAAATGTATTCGCCATGCAGGTCAACCAGGAAATTGCTCTCATCAAATCCGGGGTTGAGCTTCTTGCCGATGACGTGCGGGTTAAAAATCTGCATGCGGACAGCGCGCCGCCCGAAGATTACGCCTACGAATATCTTCACGCCATGGGACTCGAAAACACGTACTTCTTAATTTATGACAGCAACGGCAGACTGGTCTGCATTAACGCCGACCCCCGCGATTCCTCCGCCATTGCCAAACGCATCACCATACGCTTGGAAGAAATTCGAAAAAGCAACCGGAACCGCACATTCGTATTCCGCCTTTCACCCCGCGTCACGAATATCAACAAGATATACACGGCCACGCGCATATTCGCCGATGACGGTGCGCTGCGCGGCTTCATTGTGCTTGAAAAAAAGCTCACCACCACTCAGTTCGGAAATATCGTCAAGGAAATGAATATCGGCGTCAACGGCATGGACGCCTACCTTGTCGATGCCGACGGCATTGTGCTTTCGCATGCCGATCACGAATGCATCGGATCCAATGTATTCAACGAAGATATGCCTCTTGCGTCCCTGAAAGGCAAAAGCGCGGCGCAATCTCTGGCTAAACTGCCTCAGGAATTTGATTTCAAAATCGGACGGGAAAAATTCCTCGGCGCCTCCATGCCCGTGAACACGGAACTGGGCTGGAAAATCGTGCTTATTCAGCCGTTCAGCGAGGTCACGCAGGCCGTGGTCCGCATCGGGCACAGAATTCTTTTCGTGGGGGCCCTGGCCCTGCTCACATCGTTCGGCCTGGCCCTGTACCGCGCCCACAGGGTAATCATGCCAATCGGCGAGTTGCTCAATGCCGTGGATGAAATCAGCCGCGGCGAATACGCCAAACGCGTCAAAGTCAGGCGGCGCGATGAAATCGGCTCTCTGGCCCTGGCTTTCAACCGCATGTCCGCCACGCTTGAAGAAAAAATTTCGGCTCTGCAGGAAAGCCAGGCCCAACTGCGCGAGGCGTTTCACCAGTTGCAGCTTGATGCGAGAAATCGCGAGGAAACCAACCAGCAACTAAGGCGCAAGGTCAAGGAATTGACCAGCATCAGCGAAATCACCCAAGCCGTGAGCGCCAGCCTGGACCTGCAGACCGTGCTCGACACCATCGTGCGCACCATCAACGATGTCATGGGCTTCCGGTACTGCTCGATCAAACTGCTTGATGTGAAAAGCAACACCCTGCTGGTGCGCGTGGCCTCGGGGCTCGGCGACCAGTACACAAACCGCCAGCCCACATCCGTGGGCAAGGGCATCAGCGGGCTCGCTGTCAAAAACCGCGAGCCCATTATCATCGAAAACATCGATGCGGATGAACGCGTGGAACAGGGCCATGTAATTCAGGCCCTGGGCATCCGCAGCATGGTCAGCTTCCCGCTGATCACAAAGAACTCGGTCATGGGCGTTCTCAATATCTATTCTGAAGAAGAACACACGTTCACCGAAGATGAAATGCGCATGCTCGCCATCCTCGCCATCCAGGCCGCTTCGGCCATTGAAAACGCACGCCTGTTCGACGACTTGCGGGAAAGCTACCTGAACACCATCCAGGCTCTGTCCATGACCATCGACGCCAAGGACCCATACACCCACGGCCATTCCAAACGCGTCAGCGATATCTCGGTTCTCGTGGGCAATGAAATGGGCATGGACAACGGGCAACTCGAATTGCTCAAATACGCGGGCGACTTGCACGACATCGGAAAAATCGGCATCAGCGAAGCCATCATCGCCAAAGAAGGCAAGCTCACCGTGGACGAATACGAGATCGTGAAAACCCACCCCCTGGTGGGTGAAACCATCATCGAACCCGTGCCCTTCCTCAATGAAATCAAAGAGGTCATCCGCCACCATCACGAACGGTTCGACGGATTCGGATATCCCGACGGTCTCAAAGAATACGAGATTCCGCTCATGTCGCGCATCATCCTTATCGCCGACGCTTACGACGCCATGACATCCGACCGCCCATACCGCCGCGCACTCACGCACGACGCCGCTCTTATTGAAATTGATAAACACTCGGGCACGCAATTCGATCCCGAAGTCGCCACGGCTTTCATGCGCGTGTTCGGCAACAAGGAAAAAGCGCAGGAAGTCATCAAACAAATGGTTTGACCATTGCGTCATTCCGCAAGGGGGCAGGCTGCCATGGACGATGGCAAATTGGGCCTCAACGCGCTGAATAATCTCCAACGCGCCAGGGACATAAATCGCGTACACGATTCCGCGCGAAAAAACAAAAAAGAAAAACGCGAAACCGAAGACGGCCGCGAATTCATGGATTTCATGGAAGACAACGAAAAAGCCATCGAAGGCTTTAACGATTTCGTGCCCCAGGAACCCATGATTCAGGCGCCGTCGAACAAAATGCTTGAACTGCTGAGCACCGCATCCGGGCCACCCATCCATATCGAGCCGATCGAAGAAGATCCGCCCGCGGACCCCAATACGCCCGGGACTGAGGGCGGCGCGGACAAGAACAAGGAGTAGGCAAGGCCCATGCCCGGCTTTCAGGCAAACATTTCCGGACGCGTGCAGGGCGTGGGATTCCGATGGTTCGTGCAGCGCAACGCAGAGCGCCTGGGTGTGAACGGCTATGTGCGAAACCTGCCGGACGGTGGCGTGGAAGTGGAAGCCGAAGGCGATGCGCACGCCCTTGAGTTGCTCATCGCAGAACTCAAAAAGGGGCCGGGCATGTCGCATGTCCAGGATGTCAATGTCATATGGAAAAACACGAACAAAGGTTACTCAGGCTTCTCTATCAGCCATTGACTTGAACCAGCAGGCAGCAGGCTCACAGGAGATATTGCGGCACAGAAAGAAGGGACGACCCGCATGAAAAAATATACGGACTGGCAAAATTACGTTAAAGAGCAGACCGACAAGCTGAACCGTTTGCGGCAGGAACGCGGCGATCAGGATCCGCCCCGCAAGCAGGTCCCGGTAATCGACAACGACCGGTTTGTCATCCATAAAAAGGAACCCGCGGCCAGCCCTTCACCCGCAACCCGCGACAGCAATACACGGGGCAGCCAGCAGGCGCCCGAGGACCGGGAGCCGCGCAAACCGTTCTCCAACGCCCCACGGCAAGCCGCCGCCGAAGAGCCGGCCGCCAGCCCCATCGCATCCCCCTTTGTGTCCGTGCAGGACGTCTGGAAATCCGCGGAAAAAACGGCGCGCAAAAAGCCGGCCCAGCGCAAGGATAACGAAATAAGCGAAGCATCCAGGGTGCGCGCCGCCCGCCTGCCCGAAATCAACAAGATCAAACCCCGGCATCTCGACGCCGCGGAGCAGCGGCAGGTTGCGCGCGAGGAATCCCGCGAGGAAATTCTTGACCGCCTCATGAACCCGACAATCACGCTTGAAGAAGCCGCCAAAATCATGGGCGTGTGCAAGGCCACGGTGCGCCGCTACACGTCCATGGGCATCCTGCCCCACTACCGCACTCCGGGCAACCAGCGGCGCTTCAAGCTCAGCGACATCATTCAATTCCTGGAAAACCAGCGGCGCTGATTTTTTTTCGCACGGCATGGATGGCCATGCTCGCCGCGTGGAACATGACATTCCGAAACTTCACGGACCGGGCATAAAAGCTGCGGCAATCGAATCTCTCATTATCTGGACGGTTTTTCATGGGAAACTCTCTATTCACACACAGATCCTCTACGGTAGAAACCATTATCGAAGTTGTGCTTGCTGTTCTTCTCCTTTGGGTGATTCCATACGAGGTGCTGCTTCAGTTGTTTCGCGGCGTGAACAACGACCCCAGTTGGACCTGGCTCGGAATAACAACCCTGGCCGTGACCGCAGGCGCCGTGGCCTCGTTCTATTTTGCACGCATGCAACTGGTGAACAAGCCCCTGCCCTGGTTCGGTTCCGTGTTCCTGGCGCAAACGATTTTCTTCGTATGCTTTTACATCATCTTCAGTTCCCAGGAATCATTCCGCCTGCCCCAGCAAACCCTGTTCCAAATCACTGTCGCGGCCTGCCTGCTGCTGTTCATGGTCCAGGCCGCCTGGACCGGGCGCCTGCTGTGGCGCAAAAACCATCTCAATCTGCCCATCGCCCTGTCCCTGGCTTTCGCTCTCGTGACCTTCGCTCTGTCCCCCAGTTTCTGGGTCAGCATGAAGGATTATATCGAATTGCTTTGCATTGGAATTCTGTTCTGGCTCATCATAAATATGTGGGACGCCCGGCGCCACTTCTCCCTTGTGGCGGGCCTGGCCATTGCCATCGGCTCGCTCATGGCGCTCATCGGCGTTGCCCAGCATTTCAACATCAATGAACTCTACGGGCTGGGCCGCAACCTGGACCCGTTTTCCTCCCTGGGCAACAAGAACTATGTGGCCGAGCTGCTCGCCATGGTCACGCCCCTGGCCCTTGGCCTCACCATTGTCATCCGCAAAATGTGGCACAAGGCCCTGGTGTGGGTTGGCATCGAATTCATGCTCATCGTGATTGTTGTGGCCGAAACCCGCGGCTCGTGGATCGGGCTCATCATGGGCCTTCTCGTTCTGCTGTTCTATGGGCTGGACAATTTCGGCCCGCGCGTGCGCCGCGCCCTGGTGTTCACGATCACGGCCTTCACCACCAACGCCCTGCTCATCATGTATATGTCGGAAAACCAGTTCCTGTTCGGCCCCGGCCCCATCCCGTACAAGGAACGTTTTCTGTCCATGGTGCGGGTCTTGAACTCCATGCTGGCCTCGCAGCCCAAACTGTGGTACGCGGCGGCCGGCGGCGTGCTGGTGATGATAGCTGTTTCGCAACTCATGCTGCGCACCGCGCGCGCGCGCATCACGGCCGCAGTCTTCATCCTGGCCGTGGCCGGAACCACCTTCGCATTCGAGCGATCCATAAAAATCCCGGAACCGCCCCCGCAGCAGGCGCAGGAAGAAACCACGTACCAGAAACCTCTGGACGACTCCATCGCTTCGCGCCGTTTCATCTATGGAGGCTCGTGGCAGATGGTGCTCGAATACCCCCTGGGCACAGGCATCGGCATTTTCAAGGTCCGCTATCTACCCATGCTCAAGGATTATCTGCATGACCGCGGCATCAAAGAAATTCCCGGCTTTTTCAAGGACGTAAACGCCAAGGAAGCCCACAATGAATATCTGCACACGCTTGCCGAACAGGGCCCGATTGGGCTGCTGCTCGTGTTGTTCTTCATTGTCCGATTAATTCAATACTTCTATCGCGTGTATTACAGAAGCCAGGATACCTACACGCGCATAGCGGTTCTGGGCGCGTTTTCGGGGCTCGTGGCCGTTGGCACTTCAGCCATGCTCGGATTCCCGTTCCGCATCGTGCCAACAGCCGTGGTCTGCTGCCTGCTGCTGTCCATCATCGTGTTCTCCGAGGCGCGCAACAAGGCCCCGCAACCCGATGCGGACACCGAATCGCCAAACCCGGACCCGGCCCTGTGGCGCACGTTCCAGCTCGATATTGTGCGCCGCGCCCTGCTGCCCGCAGCGGTTTTCGTGTTTGCGATATTTACTTCGTTCTATTCCTACAGTTGGCAAAACGCCAATATTCTCATGAAAAAAGGCGACGCGGCCCTGCGCGCCGCCGAAGGCCGCCAGGATCCCAAGCAGGTAGAACAACTCACGGACCAGGCCATGGACATCCTGCAGCAAGCTCTGAGCTACGACCCCACCAACGGCGAAATCCTCATGAAACTGGGTATGTTCTACCAGAGCCTGGCCCAGCAGCAGCCCGCGGTGTCGCCCGAGCGCGAGGCGCTGTTTGAAAAAGCCATCACAAATCTCCTGGAATCCCTCAAATATTTCGAGCTGCCCCAGTCGCGCCTCAACCTGGGCGCCGCCTACTTCCACAAAGGCATGCTTTATTTCACGCGCGCACGCATGCCCGAGCATCAGGCTCAATCCGCGTTCCTGTTCCAGCAGGGTTCCGAGTATTTCAATAAAGCCGAAAAAGAATTTGAAAGCACTCTGCGCATCTATCCCAACTACTCGCTGCCGCACTTCAACCTGGCGCTCATCCAATACGAATACGCCCAGCACATGACAGAGCAGGAACAGCAAAAACGCCAGCAGGCATTCATGCAGCGCCGCCAGGCTCAGACTCTGCAGGGCCAGGCGGCGCAAGATGCCATTGCGGACGCAGAAAAACTCGAAGCCCAGGCCGGCACACTTCACACCCAGGCCATGAAACTGTACGAAGTTGCTGTGGAGCGCTTCAAAAAGACGCTTCAGATCGAGCCCGGCCTGGTCGTGGCAAGTTTCAAACTCGGCATTTCCTATGAACGCATGGATCGGCCCGACCTGGCTCGCGCACAGTATGAAAAAACCATTAAACTCTCGGCCCAGGGGCCCGGCGACAACGCCACCCTGTCCGACGCCTTCTACAACCTGGGCATCCTGTACTCCGCCGACGCCATGGAATTCGCTTCCCAGGCCGCGGCCGTGAACCTGACTTCCGAGCAGCAGAGCGCCATTTTCGCCAGCCATGATCTCTATGTCGATAACGCGCGCACCATGTTCAAACAGGCCATCGACCATAACTACGGTCACATCAAAGCGCACAACAACCTGGCCAACATTCTGTACCAGGAAGGCAATGAGGAGCAGGCCATGTTCCACTATGAACAGGCCCTGTCCATTGATCCCAATTACCCCGAGGCCAAGCTCAACCTGATCCTCATCATGCTGTCCCAGGCGCAGCGCAGCAAGGATACATACAAATTCCAGGAATCCCTGCGTTACGCCCAGGAAATGCTGGCCTTGAACCCGCAGGGCTCGCAACTGCTCAAGGTGCTGCGCATCATCGGCGTATGCCACCGCAACCTGGGCAATCTCCAGGAAGCCAACAACTACCTCACACAGCTCGTCACAGCATTCCGCGGCCGTCCGGAGCAAAGCCAGCCGGACTACGCCATGGGTGTGCTCAATCTTGCGGAAACCAGGGCCGACATGGGTGATATGGCATCCGCCATGGACATGGCCCGCCAGGCCGTGGCCAACCCGGTCACACCCATCAACCAGTTGCGCGCACTGCACCGCCTGGCCGTGTGGGAAACACAGGCCGGGCAAACCGCACAGGCCATGGCTCACTACAAACAGGCCATGGTCTTCATGGATTCCTATTACAATGATCCTGAACTCGCGGACACTGTGCTGCAATACGTGGACGCCATGCTGCGTCAGGGCGGCCATGCACAGGCCACCAGCCTGCTCGAAAATTACTACAAAACAAAACCCATCAGCAATGACCGCATCAAAAGCGCCGTGCTCTTCACCCTGGGCCGCCTGTATGCGGGCGGAGGCAGGCCCGGCGACGCCGCCAAAGCCTTCCAATCCATTATCGACAACGGCTGGTTCCAGGCCGAACAGGCGCAACAGGAACTCACCAGGCTGCGCAGCGCACCGGCCCCGCAATAGCCGCGCCGCGCGCCAACCGCTCATCTCATCCTCGGGGGAGGACACGTTTCATGCCCACTCTGAACCTCGCCGTCCTGATCTCGGGCGGCGGCACCACCTTCCAATACATCCAGGACCGCATCGAGGACAACACCCTGGACGCGAAAATCCAGGTGGTGCTTAGCAGCAACCCCAGCGCCTTTGGACTCGAACGCGCTAAAAAGCACAATATTCCCAGCCACGCTTTCCACCGCAGGGAATACACAGAAAAATTCGGCGCGCATGCCATGGAGCGCTTCAATGACGACATCCTCGCCGCCATGGAACAATACCCCATCGACCTCGTTGTGTGCGCCGGGTTCATGAGCTTTCTCTCGAACCGATTCATCCAAACCTGGCGCAACCGCATCATCAACACGCACCCCGCCCTCATCCCCTCTTTCTGCGGCCAGGACCACTACGGACACCACGTGCACGAGGCCGCCATCGCCTACGGCGTTAAAATCTCCGGCTGCACCATCCACTTTGTGGACGAAGAATACGACCATGGCGCCATCATCATGCAGCAATGCGTTCCCGTGCACCACGACGACACCGCGGACACACTGGCCGCGCGCGTGCAGGCCGCAGAAAAACCACTGTACGTGCAGGCCATACAATTGATTGCCCAGGGCCGCGTGAGCATCAGCGGCCGCACCGTGATCATCACAGGCCAGGAAAGGCCCTTATGAGCAAGCGCAAAACCGTTCTCCCAAGCCATATGAAAAAAACCATCGAGCGCGTCGAAGAAATCGCCTCGGCCATGGACCTGGTCTTCGAGGTGGTGGACGCGCGCGCCCCGCACGCTTCGCGTTGCCCCATCCTCACACGCATCCTCGCCGGCCCGCACCACGTCAAGGTCTTCTCGAAACTCGACCTCGCCGACCCGCACGCCACCAACCAATGGAAACAGCATTTTAAAAAACAGGGCCATGTCTTTGCGGATCTTCCATTTCGGCAATCCATACGCGCCGAGTCCTTTCTCTCAGAACTGGGCCTGCCCTTCTTCGGTGAAAAAGGGCGCATGTTCAAAGCGCTCGTAATCGGCATACCCAACGTGGGCAAAAGCACTTTCATCAACCTGCTCGTGGGAAAGAAACGCGCCCACACAGGAGCACGGCCAGGCATCACGCGCGGCCTGCAACTCGTGAGGCTCGACAGCGGCGTGTTCCTCTACGACACGCCCGGTGTCATCAATCCGGTAATCAAAGATGAAGAGCAGGGACACATTCTCGGACTCATCGGCTGCCTGCAGGAAAACATGTTCGATATCCAGGAAGCGGCCCTGTATCTCGTGAACCGCATCATCAGCGGCGGGTACACGCGCCTGTTTGAAAACGTCTACCAGACAGACCCGGTTGAGACCACGGATCCCCTGGCGTTGCTCGATGCCCTGGGCCGGCGGCGCGGTTGCCTGCAGCGCGGCGGCGGCGTGAATATGGAGCGCGCGTGCAGTGTGCTGCTGCGCGATTTTTCCACAGGCCGATTCTCCGGCCTGTCCCTGGAAATCCCGGAATCGCCGGATAGCGAATAACCGGGATGCAGGCGGGCTCTGCCATTTTCCATGCTTCTGAATTTCCCGTTTCGGACACCGAAATAGTTGATACATCAAAATAAGCTGAATATATAATCTGTGCACGCAATACCGCACCCGGCGCGCGCGCCTTTCCGCGGCCAAACAAAAGGGAGGATTCCAACTATGCGAATTCTGTCACACGTTTTCCGTTGCACCATGCTGCTGTGTTTACTGTCCATGGCCTTTGCCGCCCCGCTGCGCGCCGCGGAAACGGATCGCGTGGACCGGCTTCTGGAACTGCTGGTCACCAAGGGCGTAATCACAAGCGACGAAGCCGCGGAACTCAAAGTGGCTGTGGCGGAACCCGCTGCCGCATCCCCGGCTCCGGCAAATGCTATCGGCACAAAGACGGACATTTCAGCCAACGGGTATCTGAAGGTACAGTCCAACTGGAACGACAACGGAACCACGCAAAACAATGACACATTCAGCATCCGCCATGCGCGATTTACGTTCGCGGGCGCCCCTGCGCCCGATTATTCATGGAAAATGGGAGTGGCCCTTGAGCGCACGGCCGACCCCATTCTGCTTGATGCGTCCCTGCAATATAAAATTTCTCCGAACCGCAGAGTAACCGCGGGACAGTTCAAGATTCCGTTCAGCCGCGAATCCCTTCAAAACGGCGGCTCGCTTGATTTCATGGAACGCGCCCGGTTCATCGACCAGTTCCGCCCGCCAAACGGCCGCGACATCGGTGTCATGCTCACTGCGGACATGTCCAAAAACTGGACTGCGGCAATCGGCGCATTCAACGGCAATGGCAAGAACACCACGGACAGCAATGACCAGCCCATGTGGGCGGGCCGGATCAACGGCTCTTTAAAAGCAGGCCGCGTGGTCATCGAGCCGGAAATCGCATACATCCATGCGCGCACAGAAGACGGATCAACCACCCGCAGCGCGCCACAGGAAACATCCCTGCTGGGCACAGCAGGATTCGGCCCCTACAGCAAGAGCGAAAAACAGTGGGGCGCCGCCGCATCCTTTGAAGATTATGAACTCAAATACGAATACATCATGGGCCGCTTCAAACCCAGGAACACAGCCATAACCACAGTCGTGGCCGACGGGCACTCTCTGGTGCTGAACAAAAAGCTTTCCCGCCGCGCCAAGCTCAACCTGCGCCATGAAAAATTTGACCCCAACACGGCCACAACAACAAACGGCGATATTGAATGGTCCACGCTCGGGTTCACGTTCCAGCCTCACTCACAGGTCACTTACAAATTGAATTACGTATGGAAAAAAGAAGCCACGGCCAGCGACAACAATGACCTGCTCGGCCTGCAAATGCAACTGGCTTTTTGATCACCTGTCATCCGAACTCCAAAATCCCGCAGCGGGCCTAAACAGCCCGCTGCTTTTTATTTGTTCACACATATTCTTTCATCATTCAACTCAAATCATGACTATTGAGGAAAATGGCTATCAGACATAATATTTCCATGAAAATTCATCGGAATCATTCAATGAGGCAATTGTCCGGCACGCATTATGCCGGACAATTGCCCGCCAGAAATTTTTGGGAAGATTCTTAAGGACCCCTTATTCAAAAGGGGTCCTTAAGTCGTCGAAGACGTTTCTATGCCGTAAAACGTCGCTCTCACCTGGGCGCGCACAATGTGGCGTCAAACGCGGGTGCGGCGTCCAGTTCCATGCCGAAATAATTCTTCAGCACCAGGAAATCCGCTACATCAATAACCCCGTTGCCGTCAAAATCCAGATATGTTTGATAAGCCGATTCTCCCTGCGCCGCGCCGAACCCGGCTTTGAGCAATACCAGATCCGTGATATTGACCACGCTGTCGCAATTCACGTTGCCCACCTCGGCGCGGCCGCCTCCGGGCATGGCAAGGCTCACACCATTAACAAACGCCGTGTCATCATCACTATCCGTTATGGACAGGGATCGGCCCAACACAAGCGAACAGTTGCCTAAAGCATCCGCATAGGATGCGTCGCACGGAATCCCGCTCCTGTCCTGCACAGGAATTCTCAGCATGGCCATGAATGTATCGTTCACATCCACGGACCCGGAATTATTGTCTATCACGATGTGGAACAATCCGCTGGCATCGGTACCATATGATGCGCCCACCTGTGCGCCCGAAGCGTTCGCCAGATATACTTCAAAGCCCGGTGCGGGCGTGTGCAGGAACTTGCCGTCTGTGCCCAGTTGGCTGGTATCAATCAAAGTCACGGGTTTGCAGTTCACACCGAAATTCGTGTGGTCCGGACAATTGGAAACATGGATGCAGCGGCCCTGGCACGCGGCGCCCACGTTGACAACCGGGGACACTGCCGGCGCCGACTCCGTGGCCGGGTCCGAGCAATCGGACCGAAACGCCACGCCGTAGTATTGCGCGCCCGCGGGTTCGGAATTCAGGAATGCGGGCATGAGCGAATTCAGATTCACGATCAAATTACCGTCCGCGGGCAGGTCGCCGCAGTCCGCGCCCGCAATGGCCTGGGGCGCCGCGCAATCTCGGCTTGAGCAACGGACAATGCGGTATCCTGCGTTGGACTGTGCGGTGTCATCCAAAGAGTGCAGCCACCACAGGGCCACGCCCGACGCGCCCTGGGCGCGCACCTGCACATTGCGCGGCGGCTCAGCCTGTACGCCCGGCGCGCACACCCCGCAATTGGGCTGCGCATTCTGCGGAAATACCGCGCTCTGATTCCCGGCCGCATCCACGGCTGTCACGCAGTATGTATAGGCTGGATCCGCATCCGGAGGCGTATCCGTGAATGTGAGGCCGCCCGCAGCGGTCTGGCCTGTGAACAGCGAGGTCCAGGTTGACGATACGCCACAAGAGTCGCCCGCGCACCGGTATCCGTTATACGAAACGGCCCCGCCGCCCGGGTCGGCCCAGGACACCGTGCACGTGGTTGCGCCGTGGCTCATGGCGGCCTGGGGCGGCGGCGGCGCGAACGTGTCATTATACTGGCAGCACACTTCCTGCATGCTCCCTGCCGCACCGTCGGCACTAAAAGTTGCGCTGGAAGTAATCGCATAAATGTTGTAACAATATGTTGCTCCGGGATCGAATGTGGCTGCCCCGGTTGGACACGGCCTGTCATAGTGAATCGTCTGTTGACCATACCGGCTCACAACAATGCGCTTAGAACAGGACAGGGTTTCATTATTTGAAGGAATGTTCCCTTGCTGCCCTAAAATGACAATATATCCGGCGATTAGACCCGAATCAGGAGTCGAACACCAATCATAGGCGCCGGCAGCAGAGGTGCACACTTTGTCCCAGGTGAGGTCTATTCCCGTATCAGAAGCCGATGATTTACAGGTCACATTCTGCGGAAACGCGGGAGAAATTTTTCCATATATTTCAGCAAGTGGAAAACATTTGACATATATAGATGAAACCGCGCCGCCCGCAGGGAATCCGCTGCAATTGGGCTGCCCGTTATTGGACGGACATGTACCCCGCGTATTGCAATCATCGCACACTTCCATAAAAAAGCAGTAATCGCCCTCACGCAAATCAGGATCCTGCGAGGAATCCATTTCAAATTCTGTTGCATTAAAAACTTGCTCATCGAAATAGGCATATTCTTCTGGCGAGCGGCAATTCATATTATTAGACCTGCACCATTTCACGCGATACCCGGCCAGATCCTCTGCTGCGGAAGGCTCCCACATCATGCTGACACCGAGTTTTCCCGGGATATCGGTTGCAATAAAATCGGCAATCCGATCCGGTGCCCTGCGGTCCTCGGGGGTACAGGATACCGGCTGTGAAGTGGCCGTATTTCCGCCGCGGTCTATGGATGTTATGGTGTAGGAATACTCGGTCCCGATTGTCAACTCACCCGGATCCGAATAACTGTAATTTGTGATGCCGCTTGTATAGGTAATCGGATTCTGCGCGTTGAGTGGCCGGCCATCACGGTCGAGCCGGAAGCCGGCCAGGCCAGGATCGTCGGGTGTGGTCCATTGTATTGTGCATACGCTTTCTGCTCCAACGGGCGTGGAAGCGGACTGAATAACAGGCGGCGACGGGGGGGTGTTGTCCGCAACCAGGCACCAGGTGTACGAGGCATTGGGCAGAGGCGTTTCCACATCGGATGACTGGTACCAGGCAGTTATCCAGTAATGGTATGTTTCACTGTTCGGGTTGGCGCGGGTGTCGGACAATGTGTAGCTGCTGCTTCCATTTTCCTGGATAGTGCTGATAAGCACCGCGGATTCGGCGTTGGCGTCAAGGCTCCGATACACCCGGTATTCATCGACCAAATCCGGAGTCATGCTCTGTTGAAAATCCAGGCGGCAGATGCTGGTATCCGGTGGCGGGCTGATGCTGGGGCAAACCTGCACGCCGCTTGCGCTTCCGTCACTGCTGCACGATGTGCGGGTGATGGACGGCGCCATGGGATAGTCAATGGAAGGAAGAGACACATTATGATTCCGCTGGTAATAGCGCATGGCGCGGGTGCTGTCCGAGGTCCAGTAGGAAATGCCGCCGGACAGATTTATTCTACCAGTATGCGCCTCGATTACTGTGCTCAGCGACGTGCTCCCGATAAAACGGAATGGTTTTCTTAAAATGTCTCCGGTTCCGGATTTTACGACTATTGCACGCAAAAAACCCGACTGGTTGCCAAACTTCAACCTCGGATTATCGCCCGGGGCCGAAGTCAACCGGCAGTCCAGGGGATTCGGTGTGTTGGGATTCGTGAGGCAGTCTCCATCCCAGAGAACTTTGACCAGCGAGGGATCGCTGACCACCGCTTGGGGTGCAAAAGTTAAAATGTAGGCATTGGCCAAATGAAAATCCGCGGGATTGGGATCCGGCATATCGGGATTGTAAAAAGTGAAGAAATAGCTTTCAAAAGGTATGATTTCAATAGAGCCGGAGAACGTGGAGGCAAGGCCGAGTCTGGCGCAAAGCATGGTGTCGCCGGCGCCGGTGGACAGGCCTGTAATATCGCTGCGATCAGCCATTGTGCCCGAGACCACAGTTTGCTGCGCCCCGCCCATGGGTTCTCCGCACACATCGCCGGTGCGGTCCGCAACCGTGCTCAGGGAATTGCATGCGCCCGGCGCCTGGGCCACCCACTGCCCGCACTGCTCATATCCCCCGGCATAAGCGCACGAATCCAGGGCCGGTGTGGCCAGGGTGTCGTCCCATGAACCAATATCAGGACACGGTTCTTCAGTTGTGCTTGGCGTTTCGCTGGCCACATTGCCGGTCGAGTCCACAGCCATTATGTAGTATGTGATCGAGGACCCGGCGGACAGGCTGGATTTGACGGGAATGTTCGCGGTCCAGAGTTGCGTAGCCGCGCTATAGGCCATGGGCATAAACCCGCCGTCCAATGTGTCGCCTTCATAGTAGAAATACACGCGCGCCAGGGTGATTTGAGGGGGATTTGGCGCCACACCCGGGTCATTCTGAAAATACCAGTCCGGAGACTCGCAATCGGACTGCGGAATCACATCGCAGGCCGCGCGCCGCTGCGCCTGCGCTTCAATACGCGCGGACACGGAAAAGCTGGACGCACGCAATCCTATTGGATTGTTCATGACTTCTGAAATCACGGGCGGGGCAGGCATCACCGGGCTGGTGAAATGAAAATCAATATCTGCGGCATACACGGCGCACGCCAAAAAGATCCACAGCAGACAAGCGGTGCTGCTTTTTTTTAATCTCCACATAATGCCGCAACTCCCAGGTATGAAACTTCGCCGTTACGCACCGGATGCACAGTGCAAAAAATGCATTCCGCGCCCGAATTCGAGTGTGTTTCACATCGACATCAAACAGTGCGGCAACCGCGGCTCACGGCGCGCACAAGCTGGCGTCGTGTGTTGGCGCGGTGTCCAGTTCCATGCCGAAATACTTTTTCATAATCATGAAATCACTGACATCAATGACTCCGTTGCCATTAAAATCCAGATACGAACGGTAATTGGAGTCGCCTTCCGCGGCGCCGAATCCCTTTCTGAGCAACACCATGTCCGTGATGTTCACAGAGTTATCGCAGTTGGGGTTGCCAACCTCTGCCCGCCCTCCTCCGTCCATGGGCAGATCCGCGCCATAGGCGCGGTTCGTGCGGGTATCATCCGCCACGACTTTAAGATTCCGGGCCAGAACAACATGGCCATTGCCTTGTGAATCATTCAACGATGTATCGCAGGGAACACCACTCTTTTCCGCGGCCGGAATTCTCAACAGCACCATATAATTGGCGACAACATCCACGAGCCCGGAATTGTTGTCGATGACAATGTGAAACGCTCCGTTGCTGTCGGTGAGCGCCGAGGGGCCCACGGTCCGGCCCGATGCATCCGCAAGAAAAACCTCAAGGCCCGGCGCAGGTATGCGCAGATATGCGCCATCGGTTCCCTTGTGGCTGGTGTCAATACGGTTTATAGCGGAACAGTTATAAGTCAAGTCATTGTAATCCGGACAGTTGGACACGTGGATGCATTGTCCCTGGCAATCGGCGCCCACGCTCAACGCCGATGTCACGGACACAGTGGATTGCGTGGCCGGGTTGCTGCAATCGGACCGGTACGCCACGCCGTAGGTATGAACACCGGCGGGCTCGGAGTTCAGGACCACAGGGGCCTCGGCGCTTAATGCGCTCACAATGCCGCCGTCAGCGGCCAGGTCACCGCACCCTGCTCCGGAAATCTCCACGGGCGATGAACACGTTTGATCCTCACATCGGAATATCTGATACCCCGCGCCGGAAAGTGCATCATCATCCAGGGAACGGTCCCACCATACTGCCACACGGCCCACGCCATCAAGGCGAGCATCAGCATTGCGCGGCGGCATGGCCTGCAGGCCCGGGATGCACGCCCCGCAGTTGGGCTGCGCGCTTTGCGGGAATACGGCGCTTTGATTCCCGGCTGCGTCCAATGCTGTCACACAATAGGTATAGGGCTGGCTGACTCCCGGCGGCGTGTCTGTGAATGTGAGCCCGCCCGAAGGGGTCTGGCCCGTGAACACAGGCGTCCAGGTTGAAGATGCATTACAGGCTTGGCCCGCGCACCGGTATCCGTTGTACGTGGCCGCGCCCCCGCCAGGGTCGGCCCAGGATATGGTGCACGTGGTGATATCGTGATCCAGGCCAGCCACCGGGGGCGGCGGAGCAAACGTGTCTGTATACTGGCAGCACACTTCCTGCACGTCCCCGGCCTGGCCGCTTCGGCTGTACTCGGGCCACACATCGGCAGCATACACGTGATAGCAATATGTGGCTTCTGTATCGAATACAACAGGCCCGGACGGGCATTGCCTGTCCGTGTGCACGGCCTGCGTGGCTGGCGCATCAACACTCATGGTTTGAATGCAGGGCTGGGCTTCGCTAATAACAGGCATGGCGCCCGGACTTCCGAGCACCACCACATAACCTGCCAATTCCAGAGGACTCGGGGTTGAGCAATCCGAAAACGCATCACCCGCAGAATTAGCGCAAACCCGGTCCCAGGAAAGAATAATTCCGGGTTGGCCGGGGGACGATTCACAGGAAACGTTTTGTGGAAATGCAGGCGGTTCGATGAGCACGCTTTCAGATATCTGCAAGCATCTGACGTCAATGGAATCCGCGCCGCCCGGAGGCATTCCCGTGCAATTGGGCTGCCCAGCATTGGCGGCGCATGTTCCCTGGAGATTACAGTCATCACAGGCATCCACGTAAAAACAATGCTCGTTTGCGTTGAGCATGGATTCATCCGAAAACGCTGTTTCTGTGAACAGATCTCCTTCAAAAGCCGTAAAATCATCCACTGTCCGGCAATCATTTAAAGAATCCATGTATGGACACCACATCACACGGTACCCTTGAAGGTCCGTGGCCTGAACGGGCTGCCACAGCATGCGCACACCGAGTCTGCCGGGGAGATTTCCCACCAGAAGTCCGCTGACACGGTCCGGGGGCTTTAAATTCTGGGGCGTGCAGGTCACGGGCTGGGATGTTGCGGTATTGCCGCCGCGATCCACGGTCGTCACGGTGTAGGCGTATTGTGCGCCCAGTGCCAATTCCGTGGGGTCTGTGAAATTAAATGGAACCAAACTAAAGATGTAGCGTATCGGCGTTTGCTGGTTGAGGGGCGTACCGCCGCGGCTTAGCCAGAACCCGGTCAGGCTCGGGTCCGAGCCGCCGGGCGCCCATTCAATGTTGCATTTCCCGGATACGCCATGCGGCGTAGTCACGGAAAGGATCACAGGAGCAACAGGCGGTTTAATATCCGCCACGGTACATGTGGTGTGCGAGGTATTGCTCAGAGACGATTCTTTTGCCAACTCCTGGCTGAACGAAGTAATCCAGTAATGGTGCGTTTCACTGTTGGGATTCGCATGGGTGTCTGAAAAAATATAGGTTTGCATTCCTGTCTCGGAAACGGTTCCCACATGCAGAGCGGTCTGAGGATCCGAGGATGCGCTTCGGTACACCCGGTATTCATCCACAACATCCGGAGTGCTGCTGCGCTGGAAATCCATGCGGCATTTGCTCACGGTTGGGGGCGGATTTGTGATGGGGCAGACCTCCAGCCCATTTGCGCTGCCATCCGCGCTGCACGATGTGCGCGTAATAACCGGCGCCGCAGGCGGGGGCGTATCTGTAAGAAACACATCGTGATTCCTTTGATAATAAGACAGGGCCTGGGATGTGTCCGCGGCCCAGAATGCGGCGCCTCCGGAAAGATTCATCTCACCGGTCAGGGCCACCACATATGTGTTCCGCGATGTGCTTCCAAGAAGACTGTAAGGCTTATTATACAAGTCACCGGTTCCCGCGATTCTGGTGATAATGCGCAGAGAATCTGATTGATAACCTAATTTCAAAGAAGGATTATCCCCGATGGCTGAAATCAGTTTGCAGAAATAAGGATCTGAGTTGTCCGGATCCGTGATACAGTCACCGCTCCACAAAACCTTGGCAAGAGTGGGGTCAGAGCCCACTGCCTCGGGAGCATAAGTCATCATAAATGCGTTTTCCAGGTGCATATCAGCAGGGTTGGGGTCATAAATATCGGGGTTGTAAAAAGTCAGGAAGTAAGCTTCGATGGGCGCGTAGTCGCTTTGTGAGGGAGGAACAGTGCCGATTGCCATCCTGGCGCAGATGGTATTTGTGCCAGCCCCCAGCGTGAGGCCCCGGATATCCACTTTGTCAGCCGCAGCGCCTGTAATTAATGTTTGCTGGCCACTGCTGTTGGGTTCGCCGCACACATCCCCGGAGCGGTCCGCCAGGGTGTAATTTGATGAACAGGACCCGGGCGCAGATTGAAGCAGCATGCCGCACTGAACATAGGACGTGGCGTACTGGCAGGAATCAATCAAGGGCGTGGCCAGGGTGTCATCCCAGGAGCCGATATCCGGGCACGGCTCCTGGTCCGTGCTGGGTGTTTCGCTGGCCACATTGCCCATGGAATCCACGGCAATTATGTAAAAGGTAACCTGGGAACCGATATCCAGGCCTGCTTTGATGGGAATATTAGCGGTCCAGCGATCAATTCCAGAATCATAAGTCATGGCCACGGAGCCGCCATCTGTGGGGTCATTTTCATAATAATAATTGACGCGCGCATATTTGATAGCCGGCGGGTTCGGTGTAATTTCCGGGTCAACGATCTGGTACCAGTCCGCGGAATCGCAATCTGTGAGGGGAACCACATCACACACGGATTTTTTCTGTTCCTGCCCCCGGATGCGTGCGGACACTGTGAAGACCGATTCACCGGCCACCCCCCCGGAATCCATGATCTCATCAATAACAGGGGGCGCAGGAATGCGCGGGCTCGTGAAGACAAACTCAATATCTGCTGCAAACGCTGCGTATGACAAGAACACTGCAAACAGAAAAACGGCAGTGATATTTTTGTGCAGTGTCATAAGACACCAACTCCAATCACTAAATTGCGGCATAATTGCATCACAATTGCGATGCAAATACCACACATATATGCCATATAGCGCATTCTATTCATTAGATATGGAATAGTACAAATACCGTACCAAGCGGGGAAAAGCCAATCAGGAAATCAAGCTAAAAATTCCTTTTGCGCTCGGCCACAGCGTCGTTGTGCACGGACTTGAGTTCCTGGGTCAGCTTGTCGATTTCGTCCTGGGTGAGTTCGCGGCTGCCAACGCCCATGGAGATGTAGAGATCATTGGAAGTAAAGCGCAGGCGCGCGCAGAGTTCATAGGTGATGGCCATCATCATCTTGATAACCGTCTGCTTGTCCGCGGGCCCTTTGAGAAAAGTAAACAACTTGTCTTTTTCGAGCACGAACAACTCGGTGTCGCCCACGGCCTTGACCAGCGCGCTGCGGGGTTTGTTGTCAAACAAAGACATTTCACCAAAGTGCTTGCCCTTGCCAAGGTGGCGGAGCATGAACCCCTCGTCGTCGTCTTTCTGGTAATGGATATTCACGCCCCCGGACTTGATGATGAACATATTGATTCCGATTTCATCCATGTGCATGATGGTTTCATCGTTGGCGTATGTGCGGGTGTCGATAATATCCGCTACCTGCGACAATTCCCCATCGCTGAGTTCCGAGAACAGTTCCATTTGTTTGAGTGTATCAATCTTATCCGACATCAAGGGTTCCTCCTGCTTATGGGCAGCCTTCCGGTCTGGGTCATGGTTATCCAAGTCAAATAAATACTAACACAAGCGTGATCAACGGGCAATAAGAAAATACAATGCAAAACAACAAATCCGCAAAACACCACGCGTTAACCAAAGAAAAATCGCATTAACTGTGCGGCGGAATTCACAAAAGAAATGGCCCGGCGCAAAAGCTAATGAGCAACTCACGTTGGCGCGCCCTGCCGGGCGCGCCAATAAAAACGGGCCGCTTGCGCGGCCCGTTTGTTTTTGATAGACGCCCTGCCCTGTGAACTATTTTTTGAGCAGGATGGTGAGCTGGCGGTCAAGTTTGACCCAGAGGCCGTGGCCCGCCGGGATCAAGTCTGAACCATCAGATGCGAGTTGTTCGTAACTGCCGTTTCCGTCAAAGTCCGTGACATAGCGGACGGCGAACTTCACGAACCCTCCGTCAAGAGCCTCGCCCAGGGTGATCCAGTTCGTATCGTCGGCCGAGAACATGACGTTTTCATTTTTCCACGGCAGGCTTTCAACGAACGGGTTGCCCACAAGGTTCCAGCCGGGCTGAAGTTGAATTTCAATTTCTGTGTCTGTGTTGAGCTGGCCCTCCACGAACAGGGGGTCGGTTTCATCATCCACATAGTACCAGAAAGCCAGGCCCTGGGACGTGTTCATAATGCTGTCCGCAGGAACTTCGAGATACTTGCCGGCCTGGGTAAAGGAATAGATTTTGTCTGAAGCGCGTGCGGGCACACGCATGCTTTGTGTCTGGATGGTGACGGTGGACTCGGAACTCGCAAGCGGGATGGTCACGAGATTCCATCCGCGGGTCACAGCGCGCGCGAACACTTTGCCGGTGGCTTTGGGCGTGGCGGAAACCAGAGGCGAACTCTGGCTCTCATTGCCTGCAAAGTCCACAGCCGTGACCTTGAACCAGTATACGGTTTCGTTTTTCAGGCCGGACACATTGTAGCGCGGATACGTGGCCAGTTCGGAATTGATCTGAACGAATGCGGTTTTTGTGGTTTCAGACTTATATATGCGATATCCAGCCAGGTCGGGTTCTGAGTTTGCAGTCCACTTGAGTTGCGCCGAAGCGTTGCCCGATGTGGCGGTGAGACTTTCGGGCCGACTTGGCGGAATGGCGTCGCTGCCGGGAGTGCCGCACACTGTGATGCCCGGGCTTTCCGCACCCGTGGTGTCAATCACGATAATCATATAGCAGTATTTCTGTCCCATGGTCAGGTTGCTGTCGTTATACTGTGACGTGGCTTTGGGGAAGTACCCGTCAACCGTGGGATTGCCTGGGGTGATTACGCCGAACGGGCCGGCTTCATCATTGCCCCTGAGCACCTTGTATCCGGCAATCGTATCCCCTGTGCGGGGGGTCCAGAAAAGCTTGAGACGGTAACTGTCGTCCGGTGCGGGCTGCACGGACACTCCGGTCACATCCAGGGGCTGACCATTGACTGACGGAGTGCCGTATCCAAAGCTGGATTTCTCGGTCTCCCGGCCCCATCGATCGAACGCCGATACTTTATAGTAGTACCGGGTATCGTTAACCACGCTGATATCATCGATGCAGAAGTAATCGGGCAGAGTCGTGTCACAATACTTGACTTTGCTGATATCGTTGATGGTTGTGAGCTTGGTGGCGTAGTCGCCGCTGGCCTTTGTGTCGCGCCAGATCATGTAGCCGACGACATTTTCATTGGCTGTGGCGGACGTATCCAGGGGCTTGACTTTAACGATGAGCTTGCCGCCGCCCACGGGCGACTCGGTCTTGGGCTTGTCCGGGGTATTCATCGTGTTGGCGGGAACGCGATCTTCGGGCACGGCCGGCCAGGCGGCGGTGGCGTCCAAAGCGGTTTCATTGCCTGATGTGTCCACACCCAGAACCTGGTACCAGTACTGACAGTCATTGCACAGGCCCAGGCCGTTGTTTTTGTCGGTGTACAGGCAGGAATTGGCGGACTCCCTGCCGGTGGGCCTTGCGTGTGTGCCGGTGGGACATGCCGCGGCCGCATCCAGGTTCACAATTAGCGTCCAATTGCTGCGGAACGGATCCGTTTCCTTATTGGCCGGAGTGCACGGGCAATCGTCGATGTTGTTGGCTACTCCGTCGTTATCGCAGTCGCCCAGCGGGTTATTATCCGGGTCGCATGTGCAATTGGTTTTGTTGGGCGGATCCAGGCGGTAGACATTGTAAGAGGCCAGATCGGAAACCGTGATGCGGTCCCAGTGAATTTCCACATTGCGGGCCTTGAGGTTGCCGTCGTCGATGATGCCTTCGCCGTCGTTGTCTGCGCCGTCGCTGCCGCTGGCTCCGGACTCGCCCAGGTCAAAGCCCGAGCGGGTGGTGATGGTGGCGGGCTTGCCCGGGGCCGTGGTATCCACGACTGCGGTTTTGGCCGACGCCGCATCGCTCTTCTTGCTTTCATTGCTGAGGTTGTCCACGGCGGCAATCTTGTAGTAGAAAGTGGTATCCGTGACCAGATCGATGTCTTTGTAAGTAAGGGCGTTAACCACCTGGAACTCATCGCCGCTGCTGGCGACGCCATCGGGATCCATGGCCACAAGATTAGCGCCGGACAGGGTGACGGCCACAAAGCTGCCTTCGAGCCCGGTCTGGCTGCGATAGATGCGCCAGCCTGCGATGTCAGTTTCCGTGCCTTTGTTCCAGCCCAGGCCGATGGTGGAATTGACCAGGGCAGTGGCTGTGAGGCCCGTGGGCTTATCGGGCGGCATGGCGTCGATGGGTGTTATAGACCGGGAATCGGAGACCGGACTCGGATTGCCGCTGCTGTCCACGGCGGACAGGCAGTAGTAGTAGGTTATGCCTGGCACCACATCCTCATCATGGCGATAGAATGTATTAACCACATTGCTGGCCACCATGCAATCGAGTCCCGGGTTACAGTTCTGGTTGGATGATATGGTGCAAGCCGGGGTTTCGCTGCGATAGATGTTAAAGCTCTGGAAATCGCCTTCAGTAATGCTGTTGGGATCGCACACAGTCTGGTTGTGCGGCGCCCATTGCAGAACCACAGCCTGGCCCGAACCATCGGAGAAGACGCCTCCGGATACGCAGTTCGTGGCCAGTTCAGTGGTGCAGTTACTGGGTCTTGCAGCGGTGTTACACCCGATATTCAGTGTGCGGTACAACGGATCCCATCGCGGCGCCGATGTGGGCATGAGATCCTGGGGCACGCCGGGGCCGGCCACTTCGGAATATGTGCTTTCATTGTAATGGGCGTCAACAGCCGTAATCATGTAGAAATAGTTCTTACCGTTTTCAAGCAGCGTATCTTTGTAAAACACCGAATTCGCGCCCAGAGCCGGCTGAGCGATAAGCGCGTCATTGATCTTGTTGTACAGGGCAGTGGACGGCTCTGTAACACCGTTTTCGTTGACAGCCCGGTACAGTTTGTAGCCGATCACATCGGATTCGCTGTTGCGCGTCCATGTGATGGTGAGCTGTCCGCCGGTATCGTCGCGCGGCGGGATTGTGGTATTGACTTCCACGCAGGGCTCAGCGGCCAATGTCAACGGATCCGAGCAAGTGCCTGTGGGCGGAGAAGGCGCCGTTGCATCCACAGCCTGAACGGGCACGGCTGTTGATTTCTCACCCTCGTTGGGCGGGTGCACATCGTAAATCGCATCATCATCGGGCGGATCAAAGACCGCGTTATCCACGCCGGTGACCCGGTAGTAATACGCATGATTCGCAGACAGCCCATAGTCCGTGGCTGTCATGGATTCATAGACTGTGTACTTGAGCGGCGCCGCGGGATCCGGATCCAGAGTGGGGCAGCTTCCAACTAAATAAAGGTATTTAATGCTGTTGTCGGGCATGGTAACGACTTCCTGCTGGCCGGTGTCCTCGTCCACAAGTCCGTCGCCGTCGTCGTCGATACTGTTGCCCGCGATGTCTTCGTCTATGGTGCCGTCGCCGTCATTATCAATGCCATCGTTCAGGGCCATGGGAACGCCGGTGGGCTGGCACGACTTGTACTGGAACGTGCAGGTTCTGCTGGTGGTGCAGTCGGCGTCGCTGATGCATGATTCTTTGGACAGGGTGCAGCGGCTGCTTTGGCATGTGTCCTGCCTGCAGTCGGAGTCATTCTCGCACTGGCAGCCATCGTTAAACGGTGCGGCGCCGCAGCCGCTGGGCTGCGGGTCAATCGTGAAGTCCGGCGGATTCGTGCATATCTTAACGGGGTACGTGCAGGAACTTCCCGTGTAGCAGTCGGAATCGTTCTGGCAATGGCAGCCATTGATGTACGGAGTGCTCTGGCAGCCGCCGTGTACGCATGCGAACGGTCCGGTCTCTTTATTGGATCGGTAAATTCTGTAATGGTCCAGAGTGATATCGTCGTCGAGCATGCTCCACGAAAGAGTGACTGTGACGCCGTCGGAATTGCCATCCGCGCGAATGCTTGCGGGTATGGCGGGCGGTTGGGTGTCGGCAGGCACACCGGCGACGGAATCCGAGAATTCGCTGCAGTTGCCGCCGTATTGCCAGTTGAACCTGATGAGCGGATCGTCGCAGTTGCGCGGCCTCAGGACCGGCTCCACGCCATCTGTGTCATCGATAGGATTGACGCATCCCTGCTTGGTGTCACGGCGCCAGGCGTTCATTCCATTATTGCATGTGCCGGGGTCTGCAAGTCCATCGCCGCGGTATGGGGTATCAATAGCCTTGACTTTGTAGTAATAAGTGTACCCGTCCACCAGGCCGGTGTAGAAAAGAACCGGGCGGGTTACGCTGTCCGTGGCCTGGTACAGGGCGATGCGCGTTTTGCCGTCTGTGTCGTAGATTTCATCGCCCACGTTCCATGCGGGATCCATGTTGCCGCAATACTTAAGGTTAACATTATCTTTAGAAAGGCTGGAGCAATCGATCCACTCATTGGCGTTAGGCTCTCCGCGGGTGGGCAGTCCATCGCCTTCGCCCGGGTCGTTAGTGCCCGCGAGTCCGTCCATGCCCACATCGCCGGTGGCCGGGTCCCAGTTGCAGTTGTCATCGCCGAATATCTGATCCGGATTGCCATCGCCGTTGCGGTCACAGGTATCCTCGGTGTTAACCGCGCCCACGCCGCCTTCATAATAGCCCATTCCGTCGTCCTTGGCGTATTTATTCAACTGGTGAAGGATATCCTTGGTCACCATGCGGTAATGGGTTTCAGAGTCAGCACCGGACACGCAGTAATCTTCCAATGTGCCGTTTTCGGTTTTCATGACTGCGTCAATGGGCCGCGACGGGCAACGGTACACAGCATAGCCGCCCATATCAGACTCGGGATTGAGGTCCCAAACCACCTTTGTGCTGCGGCCTTCGGCGAGCTGGTATGCGTGCCGGATAACAGGTTTCATAGGTGTCGTCGTGTTGCGCAGAATTGTAACGGTTACGGTGTTGGACCACTGGCTCAGGTTGCCGGTAGTGTCGTAAGCAAGAGTGCGGAAGTTATATGTCTGCCCGTCTTCGGCAAGCTGCACGTTGGGATCGTTGTCGTGATGGCAATTGGTGGTATAACACCCCTCGTCCACCAAACCGTCTTTGTCATCGTCCAGGTTGTTGCCTGGAATATCGCAATCCGCATCCATGACGCAGGCGATTTTTTCACCTGGGAAATTCCAGCCGCTCAGAGATGCGGTTTCATCAGCCGGGATGGGGAACCGCTGCCCGTTGGGAGCATAGGGCTCATCCATCGCGGCATTGTCGCGGGCAACAGGCACTCCCGCGCCATCCGTCGGGCTCTTGCCGTCGCAGTCCGCTGAGGCGCCGCTGTTGCAAATTGTGTAGTAATGACGGAAATCCTGACTCTGGCCGCGGGATATATAAATTTTATACCCGCCCAGGTCGCGAATAAATGTTCTATTGGAATCAGTATTGTATATCACTTCCGGGAATTTGAGTTCAATTTCCACGGCCGTGGGATCGAATCCCTCGTCCACGCGAGTGGCGATGGCCGGATCGTTGCCTATGGGATCCTCAAATGCCACGGGATCGGCGTCGTTGTCTGCAAGATCGTCGTTCACTGCTTCGTCACAGCGGCCCAGGCACGCCTTAATCCGCGGTGTCTCAGGCGCTGTAACGTCCGCCCTGATTACCGCATCTTTGCGCGACTTGTCGCCTGTGTGATAATAATTGATGCGAGGCGCCTGGTCTGAAGCCAGGGCCGAGAAACTGAAATTCTTGAAACAGGCGGCTTCCATGAGCATGCAAACCTCGAAATCGTGCAATCCAAGCACCATGCCGAGGATTTCGTACGGGGCTTCGCCCGAGCGCTGGACCTGGCCTTCAATAGCCATTTCCACATAAAGCCTGTTGTTCTGTTTTTCAATTGAACACGACTGGCACATGAAGTCTTCGATGCCGCCGCCGTCGTCCGGTTCTTCCACAGGGCAGCCGTCACTCGAGTCCACCCCGCCGTCTTCGCAGGGGCAGGGGTCCGTGCCGTTGCTGAAAGGTCCGTAAATGGCGTCGCCGTCGCAGTCGCCGTTGGGATCGGATTCCGGGTCGCAGCCCATTTCAGCACAGGGATCTTCGGACGCTGTGTCCGTGTTGCAGAAATTGCACTGCCCGCCGCCGTCGGCATAGCTCTCAAGATCGCAACTCTGATAATTGGACCCGAGCCCGCCGCTGATGAGCGCATTCAAATCCAGGAATAGAACGATTTCACCGTAGATCGGGATATCGGGAATAACAATAAGGAAGAAAGTGCCCGCATTCGAGCCCTGATTGGTGATACGCCAAGTGTAGCCCGTGAATTTGCTGGCCTGCTTATCAAAGTTGAGCACTTCGCAGCCGATAATGGGATACCAGCTTCCATAGCAGCCAAATACAATTTCACCTTGTGTTTCCAACTTCAAATAAAGATTTGCCGAGGAATGGCTGACTTTCAGGTTGTGAATTTCGGCCATGCCTGTTTTGCCCTGGAATTCATGTCCGCATCCGGGGGCGTTGCCGGCGTCGCCCACGTTGTTGCAACTGTTATAAACAGGAGAATTCCATTGACATGTCGTGGGACCGCATTCGTTGTAGCAGCACTCGCATTCGGCAAAAGCGCAGGGAGCGCCGTCGGTGAGCAAATTCCAGTCCTCTGGCGCCGCAGCGCCAGGGCAGTACTCCTCGGTGGCCGCGCCAGCCGCGCATCCGCAGCAGGAATCCGGACGGTCATCCAGAGCCTGGATCATCGCGTCCTGGTCCGTTGGCACCAGGTCCCAGTGAAAGTCTTCTACTTCCACATAGGAATTCTCATTGTTCGTGGGGTTGAATGTGGGGAACGGGGGTGACTTGGACCCTGTGGCCAGGTTGCCGCATGTATCCAGAACACGGGCAAAGTATTGAAAATTGCCTCCGGGCATGTTGGCGGTGTTAAAAGGAGCTTGAGACATATCAATGCGCGCTGTCCAAGCCCCCCGCGTGTGCACATAAAACACAGCGTCCACCACATCCTGATTGGTCAGAGCGTGTGAAAACATGACTTTCCCCGAGTCCGGGTTGAGCGTATAGGAGTAGATGCCGAAAGCATCATAGATAGCGATCATGGATGCATCCGGGAACTCGGCGCAGAGCGGATGCGTGGGTTTGCCGTCATCACCATTGTATATGCCGCAGGAAATGCCGGGCACACCGTTCACGCGAATGATGGGCTCACCGGGGATATTGGGGAAATCCGTACCCGGAACCGGATCGTATTGCGGGAAATAATCCATGAGGTCGCCGCCGCCCTCAGGGAACCCGGGCACATTGCAATTGCCTGCGCCCTTGGTGCAGCTCACGGGGCGGGCTGCGAGAAAGTCAACGCCGTAGCCCGTATCGACGGGGCCCCAATCGTCCCACAGCGGGCAATTGTTACCATAAGGACAGGGATAATTCCAGGGGAATTCATATGCGTAAGCGCCAAACCCCGCGGGCATGGCGCCGCGGCGATTGGGCGCCGGGGCATTGGATGGCTGGGGAGTAAATGGCAGGGACACAGCCCATGACCCTGACGGCGCCTGATAGGTTTTCCATTTTTTGCCCACATTATTGAGTACGTTCATAACTTCGCGCTTGAAATAATCCATGGGCACGCCGGCGCCCACGCTCGACTGATTCATGCGCCAGGAACCTGAATTGAATGAAATCGCAAGCTCCGCGGACATAATGCGTTGCGCACCAGTTGTGAGATTGTCTGTTACTTCGGGGGTGCCGCCTTTTGTGGTAATCTGCACGGTGAGCAAATCGTTGGGGTTGGGAAACGGCTTGATCATTTCCACACTGCCGATGGTCGGGGGCGTGCCGATACCATACGGATAATCCCGGTTCCATGTCACAAGCCCAGGATGATATATCCGCTTTTCTTTGCTCAACGAATCATCCGGCAATGTCACTGATAGAAATGTGCACAAAGGGAAAATGCCCTTAGTGGGGTGCGCGAGTGTTCTGGATGAAAAAGCGCACAGCATCACCGCCGCTGCAGCCAGTGTAAGAATGGATATTCGTGGTTTCATGGAGACGCCCCTTTTGCGGAGTTTTCTCATTTGCCTGGTTTGTACTGATTTCATATATGCTTTCCCGATTTTTTTAATTTTAACACATATTTCATAACATTAATCAATTAAAATACATAAATTCATTAATTAATAGATCAATTTTTATGCCATTGAAACACAAATACAGGCGCTTGGACAAATCACTGAAAAAGACCATTAATAATTCGTTTTTTTGATTATTCAATATTTGCGGAGACCCGGTTCACGGACCTGTGGAGGCTTTAATGCAACATATTTCATGATAACCGTGATTTTTATGCCGCACTTTTAAAAAAAACTTGGACAGAAAAGCCGTTTCCCTTGGCTGTTCCTGCTCTGTGGCGGTTGTGTCATTCCGACATTTTCAGGATGGTTCCGCGCCTCCGGGCGCGCTTCTCGGACAGCACAACAAGCCCATACAACCCCGCCATGTACACGGCGCTGAGCGCATAGCCTTTAAGCACGGCGTGGGGTTGCCCCGGCATGCCAAAGGCCTGGCGGAACGCATCAAGAAACCAGGTCAGGGGAATGGCTTGGCCCACGATCCGCGCCGCATGCGGAAGGATATCCACAGGGTAATATATGCCGCATAAAATCATCAGAACACTCACGATGGACCATGCCGCAATCTCGGCGCGCATGCCGAACGAGTACAGCAAAATAATAATCATGAGCCCTATAAAAAGCCCGGAAAGAAATAATCCAGAGAGGAATATAATGGTCGGACCAATTCCAGCCTGTAGTATATTAAATTTAAAAAGCCACCGGATGAGCAATGTGAGCACCAGGAATGTAACTGTGCCGCGGAACATGCCGAACAGCCACGCGCCCACGATGTAGTGCCGCCGCCCAACGGGCGCAACCATGGTGTGCTTCAGGCTCTTGCTCCACATGTCGAACAGCAGCACATACGATACATCCAACTGGCACGGCTGCAACACGCTCATGGCCACCACCCCGCTCAGCACCACGGCCGCGTCGCGCGTGCCGATTTTCAAATAAGCCAGCATGAATCCGATACTCAACACCGCGATAAACGGCCAGTACAGCATGTCCCCCAACAGGAACACGTTGCGCTTGGTCATGGTCACATTGCGGTATGTGAACGCAAACGTTTTGGCCACTTCACTGGATAAGCTCAAGGAACACATCCTCCAGAGTGGGGTCTTTTATCTTAATACTGACTTTCTGCTTAAGCTCCTCCGGGGTGCCCTCGGCGGCCAGAGCCCCGTCCTTGAGAAACGCCACGCGCGCGCAGGTTTCTTCAACCTCTTTCATGTAATGGCTGGTGAGCAGGATGGTCATACCCTGTTCCTCGTGCACCTGCCGGATAATGCGGCGCATTTTGATGGCCATGTCCGGGTCCAGGCCGATGGTGGGCTCGTCCAGGAACAGCAGCGCCGGGTCGCTCATGAGCGCTTTGGCCAGGGCCAGTCGCTGCTTGGTGCCTGTGGACAGGCTGTCAAATGTGGTGTTGCGGAACTTTTCAAGCTCCATGAGTTCAATGACCCGCCCCACTCTGCGGCGTTTTTCTTTGCCCAGGTACCCGTACAGCATGGCGTAGTACGTGAGATTCTCAGCCACGCTCATGCTCCACAAAAAATTCGGGTTGCCGCTGCAGATATTAATCTGGCTCTTTACGAAATCCGGGTTGCGCCGCACATCGCGCCCGAAAATCTTCACGCTCCCGCTATCCGCATATGTGAGATTGGCAATGATGGACAACAGTGTGGTTTTTCCGGTCCCGTTGGGACCCAGGATCCCGTAAATCATGCCCCGCGGCACGGAAATGGAAACTCCATTAAGCACAGGCTTGCGCTTGAGGCCCAAAAAACCCATGGGATAACTTTTTGTAACATCAAGAACTTCGACCGCAAAATCTTCCATGAACAGCGACTCCCTGCGCGCCTTGCGCATTTCTACATGTACATCAAACCCCGGCGCACCGCAAGAGGTTCACCAAATCGCTTTCAAAAATTGCACCATCTGTGTGCAAACATGTGGAGCGCACGAACGTCCATGCACATGCCCCGGATTGCTGTACGCAACCGGCGCCCCATTGGGTGCGCATGCAAACAGCCTGAAATTATTTGACCTGATTCACAAAAAAATCGATATAATCTGCATGTTGGTATCATGGGTGGGAATTGGATTGTTTTCCCAGTAGCCGCGCAAACAAAGTTTGCAGCCAACATGAAAATTCAATTCTGGAATTCGCCGGGGCCCAGGCATGACACAGCAGCAAAATATTGTTATTAAAATCACAAAAGATAAAATGACGGCCATGGCCTTTCTCTCTGCGTCGGGAACGGACGCGAACCCCCTGACCGTGGACCATATCAAATCCGCACTGCATGATGCGGGCGTACGCTACGGACTGACCGAAACCGAGCGCCTTGGCATATTCGCGGAACGCGCCCTGGACGGTCCCGTGAGTTTTGTTGCCGCGGCCGGCGACCACCCGGGCATGGGCCATGACGCCAGGCTGGAAATCCCCTGGCTCGATGAAACGGATTTTTCAGATATGTGCAGCTTGCCCGCGGTGTCCGGGGGCGATGTTATCGCACGCAAAATTCCGGCCACCATGGGCAGCGATTCTGTGAATGTCACAGGAGAAATCCTTCCCGGAGAATGGGGATTCGACATCTCCTTGAACGCGGGCGCCAACGTGTGCGTCAGCGACGATGGACTCGTGTTTACAGCAGCCATTGACGGATGCCCCCGCCTGGTTGGAAACACGATTTCCGTGGATCCGATATATACCATCAACGGTGACGTGGATGAATCCACGGGCAATATCCGGTTCCAGGGCGCTCTGGATATCCGGGGCAGCGTGCTGGACGGATTTATTGTGGAATGCACAGGCAGCGCGGGCATCTCAGGAAGCATCATGCAGGCGCGCGTGGAATCCGGCGGCGATATGCTGGTTCACCAGGAAATCGCCACAGGCGATCACGGCGCGCTCACAGCCGCGGGCAGGGTCTGCGCCCATCAAATCTCAAACGCCGCAATTCAGGCCGGAGGCAATGTCACCGCATACAATGCGATCATGAACAGCCGCGTGCGGTGCAATGGCTTGGTGTCGTGCCTATCGCAATCCAGCAGGATTTCAGGCGGTGAAATCAGCGCTTGCGCCGGAATCAAGGCCGCAATACTGGGTAAAGATAAAGATACAAAAACCAAACTCAACGTGGGATACCGGTTCGATCCGGATTCCGAAGCGATCGAACTCAACGCCCGCATGGAAAAAATGAATGCGGAACGCAATAAGGTGAACAAAGCACTGGGCGCAAATCCCGGCCCGGCCGGAGAACACAAGGATAAGCTGCTGAAATTGCGGGACATGATAGAAGGCAACCAGAAAAAGCTGGACCGCATGATAGCGCAAAACGCCGCGGGCCGCATGCTCAACACCCGCGCGTCGGTTCACGCTACGCAAACCATGAACCCGGGCTGCATGGTGCAGATCGGAAACCGCATTAAACTCATTCGCGAAACGCTTAAGAATGCGCTGTTCACGGTCTCGGACGGCATGGCCGTCAAACTCACGTACTTCGATGAAAAGTCCAATGCCCTGCGCGTCCAAGGCATCAGCGCCGGCTCGCAGCCGCGCACCGCGCTCATCGTGGACGACGCCAAAACCATGCGCATGAAATTAAAAAAAGTGCTGGAAGGCGCCAACATCACTGTGGTGGGAGAAGCAGGAAACGGGCGCGAGGGCATTGAAATGTTCGCACGGCTTAAGCCCGATATCGTGACCATGGACATCAACATGCCCGATGTGGACGGGGTGGCCGCGCTGCAGGCCATTATGAAAATTGAGCCCCGGGCGCGTGTGGTCATGGTTTCGGCCCTGGGCCAGCCGGACATGGTGGCGCGTACGCTCCAGGCCGGAGCCGCGGATTACATTACCAAACCTCTGGTCCCTGATATGGCCGCACAGATTATCCTGCGCGCCTTGAACAAAACCACTGAATCAATCTGAAATATATACGGCTCACTGTGTGGAAGCCTGCATCACAGGCTGTTTGCGCGAATGCATGGTCATTTCATGCTCCACCGTGCGCCATGTCACGGAATCCTCTGCATGCGCGGGAATAACCATGGCGCTCAGTTCCTTCTGATGCTCCACAGCCACGGATACGATATCAGGATCGAACTGATCGCCGCTGTGTTTCTGCAATTCAGCCATGGCCTGATCGAAACTCATGGGCCGCCGGTACGGGCGCATGGAGGTCATGGCGTCCAGGGCGTCGGCCACGGCGATGATGCGGCTGCCAAGGGGAATGTCCTCCCCGGCCAGTCCGCCCGGATACCCCGCGCCGTCGAACCGTTCATGGTGGTGGCGCACAATGAGCGCAACATCCCGCAGGGGCGAGATGTCCTTCAAAATCCCGCTGCCTATCTTGGAATGCCTTTGAATCTCCCGGTACTCCCACCCTTCAAGAGCCCCGGGCTTCTGCATAATCCGGTCTTTGACGCCGATTTTACCCAGGTCATGCAGGTGCGCGGCGATATGGATGTCCGTGAACTCGGACAAACCCATAAAATCGCACAGGGCGCACGTGATGTCCGCCACGCTGCGCGCGTGCTCGTTCGTAAACGTATCCTTGGCGTCCAGGGCGGACGTTATGGCATGAATAAAGTCATGAAAATGGATGTCACGGATCATGGGGCGCACCTCCGTTTTCGCAACAAACATTTCCGGCGGTTTATACCCGCCGGAGAGCCCATGATTCCCGGGCCCGGTATTTGGTGTTACACTCGATTCTGCTATTGATATTATACCCGATTAAACCCTGTTTATCTGCACACGAAGTAATGTTTTCATTCAAAATAAAAGCACCGCCCTCATCATGATATGGGCGGTGCTGATTTCTTAATATTCAGGTTCTAATCTTTTCAGTCTTTCAATTGAGGCAAATCCTTATACAGCTCCAGGCACTGCGGATTGGCCAGGGCGTCGGCGTTTTTCACGGCGCGACCGTGCAGGATGTTCTTGACTGCCAGTTCCACCTTTTTCATGTTGATGGTGTATGGGATGTCCGTGATGGGAATGACCTTGGCCGGCACGTGGCGCGGGCTGCAATTCACGCGGATATTGGTCTTGATTTTTTTAATCAAATCGTCATCGAGCTGCTTGCCTTCGGGCATTTTCACGAACAGGATAATGCGTACATCGTCTTCCCAGTTCTGGCCTATGACCAGGCTGTCCGCGATTTCCTCCATGCCCTCGACCACGCGGTAGATTTCCGCGGTGCCGATGCGCACGCCGCCGGGATTAAGTGTGGCGTCGCTGCGCCCGTGAATCACCACCCCGCCCCGCTCGTTCACGGTGATAAAATCCCCGTGGCACCAGATGCCTTCATACTTGTCGAAATACGCGCCATGGTATTTTGCACCGTCCGGGTCGCTCCAGAAATGGATGGGCATGGACGGGAACGGTTTCAAGCACACGAGTTCCCCGGCTTCGTTGATAACAGACTTACCGTCGTCGTTGAACGCCTGCACATCCATGGCCAGGCACCGCGCCTGGAGTTCGCCCTTGTACACCGGGCCGATGGGATTGCCGGCCGCGAAGCACCCGTTCAAATCCGTGCCGCCCGAAATGGACGACAGGCAGATATCTTCCTTGATTTGCTTATACACAAAATCGAAACTTTCAGGGGACAGGGGTGAGCCCGTGGACAGCATGGCTTTGAGTTTGGTGCAGTCATACTGTTCCTTGGGTTTCACGCCCGCATCTTCCACGCTGGCGATGTACTTGGCGCTGGTGCCGAAGATAGTCATACCCTCGTCCTCGGCGTATTTGAAAATCGTTCCCGCGTCCGGGTAGAACGGGGATCCATCAAATTGCAGTATGGTGGCGCCCACGGACAGAGCGCTCGTGAGCCAGTTCCACATCATCCACCCGCAGGTTGTGAAATAGAAAATATTATCCTCGCGCTTGAGGTCCGTGTGCAGCAGCAATTCTTTCATGTGGTGAAGAAGGATGCCGCCCGCGCTCTGCACCATGCACTTGGGCAGGCCCGTGGTGCCGGACGAGTACATGATGTACAGCGGGTGGTCGAAAGGAAGTTGCTCAAACTCGATTTCCAGGCCTTTTTCGTCGGAGATGAAATCCGCGTAATGCACCGCGCCCTTGAGCATGGAGATGTCCGCGCGTTCCTCGGTGTAAGGAACCACCACCACCTTGGGATGCGATGTGAGTTGGTCGAAAATGCCCGCGACTTTATCGAGGGAACTGAATGTTTTTCCGTTGTATGAATAGCCGTTGGCGGTAAAAAGCACTTTGGGTTCAATCTGGCCAAAACGGTCCAGCACACCCTTGACGCCGAAATCCGGAGAACACGAGGACCAGGCCGCGCCGATGCTAGCGGCAGCGAGCATGGCGATCACGGCCTGCGGCATGTTAGGCATGAACCCGGTCACGCGGTCTCCCTTTTGAACGCCGGCCGCGCGCAGGCTTTTGGCCAGGCGCGCCACTTCGTCGTACAACTCGGCGTAGGTGTAGCGCATGGGCTCGGTCATGGCCTCGCCCTTGAACACAATGGCTGGCCGGTCATCGCGGTAACGCAGCAGGTTTTCCGCGAAATTCAACCGGGACCCCGCGAACCATTTGGCGCCCGGCATTTTGGCCGGGTCATCGATAACCTGGTCATAGCCTTTGGACGCGATGATGCCAGCATAATCCCACATGGCCGCCCAGAACTCGGGAATATGGTTCACGGACCACTCGTAAAATTCCGGGTAATCCTTGAAATCCGTGCCGTGTTTTGCGTTGATTTTCTGCATGAACGCGTACATGTTCGTGCCCTGAATGCGCTCCTGGGAAGGTTTCCACATCATTTCCGCCATAAGGATTCCACCTCGTAAACTATTTTATTTGCCGAAAAGCAAAACGCCGCATGAGCGGGATGGTTCTTAACACGTGATAATATCCGACAGCGGCGTGGGGTGTCAACTTTTGGAATAAGGAGACGAGTGTGTAATGATTTCGCAAGTTGGCAAATGCGCCCACTCTGTATAAACTGTGAAACCATGGACATTGACTCACAGAAACCAGTAATCCTGGATGTGGACACGGGCGTGGACGATGCCATGGGCATTCTGCTGGCCCTGAATTCGCCGGAACTGGATCTGCGCGCCATCACCGTGTGCGGGGGCAACAACGGGCTGGAGCAATGCTGCCTCAACACCGTGCGCGTGGTGCATTTCGCGCTGCGCAACCTGTGCCCGGCCGTGGCCGCGCCCGTGATTGCGCGGGGTCTGAACCCGGGCGGGCGCGAACCCGAGGGCGCGGCCGTGCATGGCAACGACGGGCTGGGCGGCATCTCGCAGCGGCTCGCGTTTGCCGAAGAAGCCCGGCAGATCGCGCCCCAGGCCGCACCCGTGGTGCGCGCCCTTCTGGAACAGGCCGATTTCGCGGGCGAAAAAATTACCATTGTCACAACGGGACCACTTACAAACTTCGCATCCTGGACCCTGGACATGCCCGACCTGCTCCTGCGCTCTGTCAAAGAAGTTATCTGCATGGGCGGCGCGTTCCGGGTAAGCGGCAACATCACCCCGGCCGCTGAATTCAACATTTATGAAGACCCGTCCGCCGCAGCCGTGGCCCTGGCGTTCTGCCGCGGAGACGAGCGAGACGGCCCTGCCCTGCCCATGTGCTTCGCGGGCCTGGACGTCACGCACAAAGTGGTGCTGCGGCGCGCTGCCGTGGAAAAACTGGCCGTCCAAAACCCGGATAACGCCATGGTCCCGTTTCTGCGCGACCTCACCCGCACGTACATGGAATTTTACGAAGCCAACCGAAACCTGGGCGGCTGCGCCCTGCACGACCCGCTCGCCGTTGCCCTGGCCATAGATAAATCATTGTGCACCATCGAGCCATATCACGTGGAAATCGAAACCCGCGGCCAGCACACACGCGGCATGACCGTGACCGACGCACGTAACTCCATTCCCGCCAAGTTGAGCCTCAAACGCGTGACCAGCGTATGCACGGCCGTGGACACGGAACGGTTCGAGAAATTTTTCCTGCAACGTGTGACAGGATTAGTCAATATTTGAACATTAATCTTATGCGATTTGCATCCGCTCTTTGACGGCTCTGTTTAATCTGATTGTGAGGTTTCCGACAACCATGTCTGTTTTTAAAAAATCATTTCTAATACTTTTACTTCTGGCCGTTGGCCCTGTGCTTGCACACGCACAAGACAGTGGTGCACAAATTCCAGAGGGCATGGATGAAGACATGGCCAGAAAAATCAACGCTGTCCAAACCCTTTGCCCGCCGGAAATGAATTTCATCTATTCAGGCGGTTTTCTGATGGGCTGGGACAACGGGGAGCCTGACGAAAGACCCGAACGCGTGGAATTCACGGGGAATTACTGCATTGACGCCTTCGAGTATCCCAACATAGGGGGAGAAATCCCAACAAGCAATGTAACATTTGACCAGGCAAAACAAATGTGCGAGGAACAGGGAAAGCGCATGTGCCGGGAAAAAGAATGGGAGCGCGCATGCCGCGGGATCCGGGGCACCATTTACGCACCCACGCAGGATTACAAACTGCTGCCCGATTTCCAGTGCAATTTAAATTCATCAGGCCCAGCGCCCGCCGGTGCCTGCCCCAGCGATTATTGGCTTTTCGATATGACTGGAAACCTCTGGGAATGGGTGGACGGGCAATACAGCGAGGACACGCCGTGGCCCCTGATTAAGGGCGGCGCATACAAAAAAGGCCCGCTATTTTCTTCCTGTTACGCACGGTTCACGCAGCCGGTGGATTCGGCAAGCGACGGCATTGGGTTCCGCTGCTGCGCTGATGTGAACCAGGAGTCATTGAAAATCGTGACAGAGGGCAAACCCGGCTTAATCTCCTCCGAGGACACGCAATGCCCCGGTTACAATGTGCAGCATGAACTCATTAAAGAGTCCTACAGGGCCTTGAGAGAACCGGACACCTATTCCATCTATCACTTCGACAATGCGCGCGCCACGGATACAAGCGGCGCGGTGCAATCGTCTCTGCTGATAATCAAATACGACTCAGCGGAATTGAGAACGTTCACGTATACGAATGGCGCGGTCAAGATGGAATCATCCCCCGTGGATTTGCAGGCAGCCCTTGACGGCGCCAAAAAGCTGATTGCTTTTCTTCGTAAAAATGGCGTGGCGTCGTACGATGGGTGTTTCGGGTGCGGAAGCCAATGCCATTATATTGCTGAAAACGTGGTTTCACCTTTCTCCACAAAGCCCAGGCCTGCATTTGAAAAAACACCGGCAATGGGAATCAGAGGATACTGGACAACGCCTCCTGATATGGATTTTGATATCAAGAATTTTTTAAAGAATTAGCCGTTACGCACAATGAGAACCAATTCATATCCGGTGATAAATCCGCAGTTTTGTATTCTATCTGTTTCAGAGAGTTTTCACACTAATTCCCGCTCGGCCCGCTGATCCTGATTGCCAGCACTTTGTTCGTATTTGCATCCACCTTGTAACGGTTGCTGATGCGGTATCCCGCAACCCACATGATGTCATTCCCTGCTGTGAACACGGGGATTGATTGCCTTTCAGCGAATGGGATCTTTTGGTCGACGAAAAAGTCCTGCAGCTTTTTTTCATGATTCATGCCAAGTGGAATAAAACGGTCTCCGGGTCGCGGGCTGCGCACAATAATGGACCCGCTGATTTTATGTGCGTCAAAATATGCGGAATGCTCATCACTATTGTTGCTAATCGATGAGTCCAGCTTGTCCATGATTTTCATTTCAATAACGATGCCGGGCGGATCAAATTTAAAACATGCCGTATTTTTTTCGCCTGCGCCCATAAGCTTTGGGAGCATGTCCGGCTCCAATTGATATTCAAATCCTGCTTGTCCTTTTTGCTCCTCTATGGGCTTGAAGACGATTTTTTCATAATGCTTTTCAAAGCACAGATTCCCCGGCAATGCGACAACATGCCCGGTTCCACCTTCTCGAACGGCATGCATCATGTCCAGCACATGGCCCTGTTGCAGAGAGCGGGCCGGGCCAGCCGAATCCATTTTGTAATATGCCATGATGAGCACGCGGGAAAGTATCGCGTCGTGCAGTTGCGCCAGTTCATTCAAATCCAGGTGGATTTCATTGCCGATGCGCGCGGTGCGGGCTTTGTGATAAGCAAGCTCCGCCTGGTCTTCGAGAAAATCGAGATCCGTGCGCAGGAGTTGCGAGAGAGAGAACAGACGCTGCTCGGCCTGCGGGTTGAAAATTTCCTTTAATACCGGCATGAGCGTTTGGCGCACACGGTTGCGCGTGTAGTGCACGTCGGCGTTGGTGGCGTCTTCATGAAATTCCAGGCCATTTTCCCGCACGTATTCGCGCACGAGTTCGCGCGGCGCGGCCAGGAGCGGGCGGATGATGTTTCCATTCACGAAATCCATGGCCGCCAGGCCGCGCAGGGATGTGCCGCGCAGCACGCGCATAAGCATGGTTTCGGCCTGGTCGCTGAGCGTGTGCCCGGTGGCGATTCGCTGCGCGCCAAGGTGCTTGAGCGCCCTTTTGTAAAAATCCATGCGCTGCTCGCGGCACACCTGTTCCAGGGACGGGCCTCCTGGTTCAACCAATGATGGAACGTCGATTTTTTCCGTATAGAATTCAAACCCATAATGGTGCGCAAAATTGCACACAAACGCCTGATCCGCATCTGCGTGTGCGCCGCGCACGCCGTGGTTGAGGTGCGCCACGCCAAGAGATATGCCGAATTCATCGTGCAACTGCGCCAAGGCGTGCAGCAGGCACACGGAATCCGCGCCCCCGGACACGGCCAGGGCCACGCGCAAAACACCGGGCGCGAATAACCCGTGCCGCTTTGCGGCGCTGCGAATGATTGCGTGAATGTCCCGTTCCTGCCCTGCCATTGCGTGCATTATAACAAGATGCGCGCGTTTGCGTTATTCCCAAAAGAGTTTCTAATGTAATTCATATCATATTGCCCGGCGCATGCTGCGGGGTTATCATATTACTCAATATGAACTTGACCTTTCGGGATCGTTTATCAGGATTCACGGTGTTTCTGCGCGTTGCAGTTTTTTTATGCGTGCTCGCGTCCCTGCCAGCATCCCATGCGTGCGGCCAGGGACTTAAAAAAACCAAGGCGCCTGTGGCGCTTAATGAATCCGGCAAAGACCCGGCATCCGGCATAGAAGATCTCCAGGCCGACACCACCGGCGATTACGCACCCCCGCCCGGCTCCCATTACGGGCCACCCGAAGACTTGTTGCCTGATGGCCCGCCCCCGGGACTCAAACCCGGCGACGCTGCCGCGCCGGCCGCCACGCAAACACAACCGCTTCCTGATTCCGCAACCGGCACACAATCCGCATCACCATCAGCAACCCATAAAACCGATTACATCCTTGAGGATGAATCCCAGCCCGTGACCCCGCCGCCTCCGGGAACCGATAAACTCATCCGCACCAACAAGCCAAAACCCGTGGAAGGCGGCGCGGACATCGAGCCTCTGGATTCCGGGCCATCGGACACAGCACCCGAACCACTCACGGACAATCTCCGGCCCCGAGTCGCAACACCATCTGCACAACCCGAACCAGCGACGAGCGCCGCTGAAACTCCCGCCGCAACCGGCACGCCCATTGTTCCCGCATCAACCGGCACGCCAGCCACACCAGAAACAACAGGAACGGCGCCAACACCCGCTCCCCTGCCGGAAATTGAAATGCCTGCCACACCCACACTGCCTGTTCCCGATGCGGCCACGGCCACGGCGCCTGTCGAGAATACACCTCAATCCGAGAAACCCGCACCCGAATCCGGTGAGGGCGATGCAAAAAACACCTCACCCACAATCGGCCCCATCCAGATTACCGGCTACACGGAAATCATCTCCCAGAACGCTTCCACATCGGGCGGCAGCGAGTATCAGTTTCTGTCCCAGAACGGGCTGCTTTACTTCGATAAATTCCGCCAGAGCACGCGCATCTATATTGACGGCGATCTGGAGAATGGGACAAAACTCACCGGAGAATTCGTGGAAATGCCCTACCTGGACCGCGTGTTCCGCCTCAGCGCCGAGCATGAAAAATACACGGCCCACATTGGCGATACATCCGCGGAATTCGAGTCCGGCCCCATGACCGCGTTCCGCAAGCAGATCCGCGGCCTGGACCTGCGCTACGACCTGGGCGCGGCGCGGCTGGACCTGCTGTTCAGCAAACAAAAATCCAAGACCCAGGACCAGACTTTCGTGGGACGCAATATCCGCGGGCCCTATGCGCTGCGAGACAAGGGCCTTGTGGAAAACACCGAAACCGTACGTGTGAACGGGCAGCCCCTATCGCGCTCCGAATACAAATTTGATTATTTTCTGGGCGAAATAACGTTCAACCGAGTCATGGACCCGGGCGATATCATTGAAGTGAATTACGAATCCGAAGTGTGGCTGGATTTGCGCACGGGCAACCTGTTCGGCATGTCCCTGCAGGGCGGAATCATGGATGGCAAAGCCAATATCGGCGCCTCGTTCCTGCGCGAGGAAACCGATGTGCTGCCCCAGGCACAGATTTTCAGCGAAACCATGGAAACAACCAAACTGAATTTATACGACGTCGGCACGGACAGCTACATTTTCTACCTGGGCCGCACGCGGCTCGAAAAGAACCACGAACTCGTGTCGGCGCGGGCCACGGATACGATTTACCTGGACAAGGACACAGATTTTGTGATTGACTACGCATCTGGCGTGGTAACATTCGCCAGCGCGTCTGCGGATTTCGCGGCCCTGCCCGATACCGCAACCATCACCGTGGTGTTCAACTATTATGATCAGGATTTTCTCCAGTGGGTGCAGGATGAGGAACTGAGCGGGGACGGCGAAATCGAATACATTCTCAGCTACGAGCGCATCTACGGCGGCACAGAATATGTGGCGCAATATGAATACGGAACATTCGTGCGCCAGCTCTCCGCGGGACAGGATTACGAAATCAACGAGGGCAATAATTCCATTGTTTTTCTGGATGCGAGCGCCATGCCCAGCCAGAGCTTTGGGCGCACAGCGCGCATCAGCTACGAAATCGCGCCAGAAACCGGAAGCGCAATCACGGACAGCACGGCCGAGCGCACGGTGCAGTCCCTGTTCGGGGACATAAATCTGGGCGCATGGAAACTTTCCGGCGAGGTGGCGCAAAGCTCGTCCGACCTGCGCCTCAAAACCGTGCCCGTGCTCGAAGAACTGGTGGGCATTGTGGCCAGCGCCACGCAGACCGAATACCTGCTTCAGAATGAGGCCCAGTACAACAGCGTGGAAATCTATTTCAATGATGTGTCCGCACCCTCGGCGCGCCAGAATTCCGGCTCGGACTACCTCATCGAGTATGACGCGGCCACGGGCCGCACGCGCATCCGGTTCAAGCGCGACATCCCCGTGGGCACCACGATTATCGCCAACTACAAGTACCAGCCCGACGCCGAATACCTGAAAACACGGGACGGCAAAGCCGGGCGCATGGTCGCGGAATACAAGGATGGCGGCGCCTCGTTCCGCGGCGAATTAATGAAAAAAAGCCCCATGTTCGCACCCATCACGTCTTATAACGATTTGGAAAATGAACGCGTTTTCGCAACACTGGGACTTGCCGATCTGTACAATTTCTCCCTGGATATCGACTACGCGCACCAGCTTAATTACCAGAACCTCTCCTCAGCCCGGCAGACCGCTTTCGACAGGCTGAAAACGCGCCTGGGCTACAAGTTCGCCCAAGGGCACAGCGTGTCGTACACCATGGAAACCTACAACCGGCAGGACAACATGGACACGCACATTACAGACACGGGCGTGGCCGGGCGCCGCGTGGACGCCACATTCAAGGTCAATGAAACCATGACCACCACAGCCATGTATGAAACGCGCGACATCGACGATCAGACGGACCGCACCAGCGACCGCACCGTGCAGCGCGGCAGTCTGGGCCTGGCATGGGACCCGTCCGCGCAGTTGCGCCTCGGCATCACTTTGGGCAGCAGCGGCCTGCGCTCCACGCCCCCGATCGGGTACAACCTCGATCCCTTCACCATCCGGACGTTTTCCACCCAGTTCAGCGCACGGTACATGCCTTCGGACACCCTGTCCGTGAATGTGGATCTGAACAAACAGAACATCGAGGACACGCGCGAAGACGCGCCGGACGGCAAACTGGACAGCATCCGCGCGGATGTGTTCGGCAAGGGCTCCCCGTTCGGCGGAGGCGTGGACGGCGTTTTCAAAGACTACCTCTTGAGCTACTACCGCCAGGACCGGCCGGACCTTCTGTTTGGGGATTCACGCACGGTCGTGGCCACAGCGCGGCTCACCCTGCGCGCGGGCGCGCAGGTGCTGGTCATCCCCTCGTTCGTGGCCACAAAATCCTCAATCGGCACAGGCAGCCAGAGCCGCGACAACACCGCGGGCGTGCGCATGCAGTACCGCGACGGCGCCACCGCAGGCTGGCGCGCGGCCGCATCCTACAGCGCCAGCTCGCGCAGCGGCAGAAACGTGCCCCTGTCCAACCCATCCGCGGCCACATCCTACGACAGCAAGCAAAACCAGGTGGCCCTGTATCTCGATTACCTGACCGGCGACAAATGGGCGTGGAACGGCATCTACCAGAATTCCACATCCAACGGCTCAGGCACATTCAGCCGTACTGCCTACACCAGCAAGCTCACCTATCTGATGAACCAGACCAGCACCCTGCGCATGGTTTACAACCTGGATCAAGCCCCCTCATCCGGCGACCGCACCACGTTCGAGTTGGGCGCTGTCACGCAGTTTGACCGCAACATGGACCTGGATGTGGAATACAAAACGCAGGATCAATCCGGGGGCGGGGACAGCGATTACCAGGGAACCCTGTTCACCATGAAACTGAAGATCAATTTCTGACCCGCGGTCCGCACTGGAAATTTGCTCATCCCTGTATAAACTATCTTCATTGCCCATGCCACAACCGGGGCGCACGGAAACGGAGTTTATTCAATGGCTAAAAAGAAAACCTATGAAAGCGATATCAAGCGTCTCCAGGAAATCACGGAAAAAATCGAACAGGGCGACATGGACCTTGATAAAACCGTGGCCCTGTTTGAAGAAGGCACGGAACTGGCCAAGGAATGCCACGAATTCCTGAACAAGACAGAATTAAAAATAAACAAACTGATCAACGACCACGGCGAGCAGACCGAAGATTTCAACCCCGAATGACAGCCTTGCGCAGAGCATTGACCAAACCCCTGCCTCAAAATATAATGTGCCTTTACTGCGGTTAGCGCCAATTTCCGCAGCCGGCGCAATCCGGACACTACTATAAGAATTGAAAGAGCGAGTGATATGGACACCACGTATGCAATTTTCATGAGCATTTGCATTTTGAATCCCGCATTCCAGAACGTTGGTATGGGCTTTCAGAAATGGGCCGTGGACAAAGTCCCGGTGCAGGACACCAAAGCCGGAAAATCGAAATGGGTGGGCGTGTGGATCCTCGGCCTGCTGTTCCAGGCCGTGGTTGTGGTGCTTACCAGCTACGCAATGACACTTGGCAACGCGTCCACGCTTGGCGGTTTCGCGGGCCTGGGCCTCATCTTCATCGCCCTGTTCTCATTTTTTGTCATTAAAGAAGAAGTGCTGCCCAAGGAGATTTTCGGCATGGTTCTCATTATCATCGGCACCATTGCCCTGGGCGCTTACAGCCACGGCGCGCAGAGCCCTGATGTGAATATGGAACACGACCGGCTCGTCGCCTTCTTCGCCGGATACTTCATTTTCGTTGCTCTGGGCCTGGTTCTTCTATTCAAAAACCTGCACACGTATGGCGGCGCCATTCTGGGCATTATCGGCGGCAGCATGAACGGGCTGGGCGTTATCTTCAACAAAGTGTTCATGAACACGGCAACCGCGCTGTCCCACTCAGGCGACGGCATCGGAATCATCCTTCTCAAAATGCTTATGAACGGCTGGACCTACGTGATGATTATCGGCGGCGTGGGCGGCATGATCGTGATCCAGTTCGGATATAAGTACGGCAAAGCCGTGCAGGTTGTTCCGGGACACGCGGTCATGGTCGTAATCGTGCCTGTGTTCTCCAGCGTCATTCTCATCGGCGAAAAAGTGCCCATTATCGGCATACCGGCGGTTCTGCTCATCTGCGTGGGCACGCTCATCACCACCATGGCCGCGCCCGCAAAACACGCTCACTGAGCGCAGGCATACGGCCAACCTTAATTTTTACAGACAACAAAAACGGGGCGTAAAAAACACGCCCCGTTTATTTTTTGTCCGTGAATTCCAGATATCAGAATTTCAGTTTGCGGATGCGGTCCATGGCTTCTTCCAGGCGCTTGCTGTTGAGTGTGAATGAGATGCGGAAGAAGCGCTTGACTTCATCCTCGGAGCCAAAGGCGGTGCCGGGCGTAATGGCCACATGCGCTTCTTCAAGCACCCTGTCCGCGAACTGCACGCAGTCCATACCCTCGGGAACCGGCGCCCACACGTAAAATGTGCCCTTGGGCTTCTCGAGTTTCCAGCCCATGGAATTGAGGCTGTCCACAACCAGATTGCGCCGTTCTGTGAATGTCTGGAGCATTTCATCCATTTCATCGGATACCTGCTCCAGGGCAGTGATGCCCGCATGCTGGATGGCCTGAAACAGGCCCGAGTCCACATTGGTCTTGACCTGGGCCAGGCCTGCGATGATATCCGGATTGCCCACGGCGAACCCGCAGCGCCACCCGGTCATGCAGTAGGTTTTTGACAGCGAATGAAACTCCACAGCCACGTCTTTGGCGCCTTCCACTTCAAAGATGCTGGGCGCCTTGTATCCATCATATGTGATTTCGGAATAGGCATTATCCGAACACAAAACGATGTCGTGTTCCTTGGCGAAAGCCACGGCTTTTTTGTAGAAGTCCAGGCTGGCGGTGGCTGCGGTGGGGTTGTTTGGATAATTCACAAACATGATGCGCGCCTTGTCCAGAGCTTCGCTGGGAATCGCATCAAAATCCGGCAGGAAATTATTGCGCGACAGCAACGGCATAACCAGGGGCGTGCCTTCGGCCAGGATGGTGCCGGCGTGATACACGGGATACCCCGGAGACGGCACCAGGGAGATATCGCCGGTTTGCACAAACGCCTGATAGATGTGCGCAATACCCTCTTTGGACCCAATCAGGGACACGATTTCCTTTTTGGGATCCAGGTCCACGCCAAAGCGTTTCTTGTACCAGTTTGCCACGGCCTCGCGAAAAATGAGCAACCCCTCATACGAGGGATACTGGTGATTTGCAGGATTATTGGCTTGTTTTACCAGTGTGTCGATAATCTTCTGCGGCGTGGGAATGTCCGGATCGCCCACGGCCAGGCTGATCACGTCCGCGCCCTTTGCGGCCAGGGCGGCCTTTTTGCGATCCAGTCCGGCGAATGGATATTCAGGAATTTTCTTAAGTCGTTTTGCGTATTTAATGATGTGAATCCCTCCTCGGATGGGCTCGTGGCCCGTGCGTAGTGCATTGATTATTTTGGATACTTCGGTTATTCAGCCCAGACACCGGCGAAAACCGTTGCGGCGGGGCCTGACATGAGAATGGGTCCGTTTTCGAGCCATTGGATGCACAGGTCGCCGCCCGGCAAATGCACGGTGGCGGCTCTGCCGGTGCGGCCTGTGATGTGCGCGGCGGCAAGCGAGGCGCAGGCCCCGGTTCCGCACGCCAGGGTCTCCCCTGCCCCGCGCTCCCACACGCGCATACGCAGTTCATCGGCGCCGAGCACGGTGATGAATTCCACGTTCGTGTGCCGTGGAAACGCCTGGTGGGCGCTCAGTTGCGGACCCAGCATGCGAAACTCGGTGTCGCTGAGATCCTCATCCACAAACACCACGCAGTGCGGGTTGCCCATGGACACGCAGGTGATGCGGATGCTGGTATTGCCCACGGGCAGCGCATAATCCATGGCCCGGGGCTCGGACACGATCACGGGAATTTTCTCTGCGTCGAATTCCGGGCTTCCCATGTCCACGGTGTAAGATGTCACGGTATCGCCCTGGCGCACAATCTGCACCGGGCGCAGCCCGGCCAGTGTGTTGACCACGACCTTATCCGGAGCGGGCCCGCCTGCGGCCACGTATTCCAGATAATACTTCACGGCGCAACGCACGCCATTGCCGCACATCTCCGGCTCGGTTCCGTCCGGATTGAAGATGCGCATGGTGAAATCAGCGTTATCCGCTGGCAGCACGGCGATGAGCCCGTCGCCGCCCACGCCAAAATGGCGGTCGCACATGCGCCGCGCCAGTTCCGCCAAATCTTTTCCGTGTGTTTCAGCCTGCCCGAGCATGACAAAGTCATTGCCCAGGCCGTGCATTTTGACAAACTTCATAGCGCGTCACCCGGCCGGGTTGTCAATCTTCTTTGTGTCCGCTTCTGGGCGGAAATTTGATGGCAAGAGGGAACGACGGTGTGATTGTCGTGATAGCGTGCTTGAAAACCATCTGCTGCTTGCCCGCGGATTCGAGGAGAACCACGTATCGGTCAAAACCGGAGATTGTGCCGTGAAGCTGCACCTTGTTGGATAAAAAAACAACCACGGCCACTTTGTCGGCTTTTGCTTTCTTCAAAAATTCATCCTGGATGTTGATTACGTCTGCCATTTTCTTCCTCCTGAGTAATTAGTAGTAATATGTTTTTTAATCCAGTGCAGACCCTATTAGTCTTAAACCGGTTTGTGCGGAAACGGTTTCCCGATTCAGCCAAGTGATGCCCCGCATGCGGCGGAACCAGATTATCTGCCGCCTGGCGAAAGAGCGTGTTGCTTTTGCAGTCTCCCGCTCAGCTTCGATTTGTGACAATTCCCCCCGCAGTGTGCCGAGCGCTTCGGCGTATCCGATGACGTGCTGCAAAAAAAATTCGGCATCGGGGCGGCGCTCCAGCACGGTGCGCGTTTCCGCAATTAATCCATTATTATACATAAGCGTAGCGCGCTTGTTGATTCTTTCATACAAAATTTCACGCGGACGGCACAGGCCGAACACGCGAAGCCGCCGCAATTCCGGCGGCCGGACATCTTGCAGGGCCGTGCGCCGGTTGCGTTTGGTGAGGGTTTCCCCGGTGCTGAGAAACACTTCCAGGGCGCGCACGATGCGCTGGCGGTCATTGGGATGAATGCGCGCCGCAGCTTCCGGGTCTTCCGCGCGCAACTCTTCATGCAAGGCCGGCGCGCCAAGCGTATCCGCGCGCTGCTCCAGGTCCTCGCGCACTCCGGGATCCATGTCCATGTCCGCAAAGGCGTACCCGTTGAGCAGGGCGTTCAGATACATGCAGGTGCCGCCCACAAACAGCGGCGCCCTGCCCCGCGCGCGGATGTCCCGCACATACCGCACGCTGCGATCTATAAAATCCGCCACCGTGAACCGTTCGCCGGGATCCAGAATGTCAATCATATGATGGGGAACCGACTCGCGCTCTTCATGCGTGGGCTTTGCCGTACCCAGATCCATGCCCCGGTACACGGGCCGCGAATCCAGGGAAATAATTTCCGCATCCAGGGCGTGCGCCAGGGCCAGGCTCAAGTCCGTCTTTCCAACAGCAGTTGGACCGGTCAAAACAATCGCGTCCAGGTTATCCATGTTGATAGACATTTTCATCATGTTAAATCAGCCCCGCCGCCGCGGAGAATAACCCCGTAACCCACGGAGCGCCCGCTTGGGATAAACTCGTGAAATGTGAATTTCCCGGGCTGTATCCGACGGCATTTAATGACCACGCGCCGCCGTGCCGCACGCATCGCAAGATCCAGACTTTGATCCGTGAGCGGGTCGTGAACTGCGATCTCGCGCATGCGCTGCATAGATGAGGATCTCTCAATCGTGGACTCAAACATGGGGTCGAAATACACGGAGTCATAACTATTCGGCGCGCATTGCTCCAAAAATATTTCATGGCGCTCGCACACGGCTGATATGCGCCGCGCCGCCTTGACGAGCCGGGGCGATGTGTATTGATAATCCGACAGGCCGCAGCGCACCAGTTCGCACAGCAGCGGCGATGCTTCGAGCCCGGTCACGCGGCCCGCGTCCCCCAGGTTCGCGGCAATCACCAGGGCGTCAAACCCCATGCCCAGGGTGGCGTCCAGCACCTGGTCGTCCGGCTGCAAGTCCAGGGCGCGCACAAGCGCGTCGATGCCTGTACGTTTCTTTTTTGTGCGCAGGGCCGCGGTTCCCTCATGATAACCCAGTTCCCCTTTGCGCGTTTGAACAATGGGCGCTTCTGAGTTCTCGACCCAGATACCCAGAGCGTTATACTGCTCAAAAAAAACGGTTAACGGAATTTCCATTCTGGAAACGAACGGCGCCCCGATGCGCTCTGCGCGCTGCTTTGCGCTGCTTAAAATCCCCCGGCCGGTGCGGGACGTTGTGACCAGAAATGGCGTGGCATGTTCCATAATAGTGCAGAGTCTCAGCCCTGTGTATCCCGAATGTCCTCTTGCTCGAGGCCTTTGCGGATCCGCTCCCATGTGTCTTCAATGTGCTCGCTGATGACCCGCGTTTCGCTGAGCACGGGAAGGAGATTGGAGTCGCCCACCCAGCGCGGGATGATGTGCAGGTGCAGATGCTCCTCGATGCCCGCGCCCGCGGCCTTGCCGATGTTGTAGCCGATGTTGAACCCATGGGCGTTGAGCACGCGCCGCAGAACCGGCAGCATGGCCTGGGCCGCGGCCATGATATCCGCATTGGTTTCCGGGTCCAGCTCAGTGATGCATTGCACATGGTCATAGGGGCACACCATAAGATGCCCGGCATTGTAAGGATACAAATTCATGCATACATAACACTTGTCCCGTTTCAGCAAAACCAGCTCTTTTTTCAAATCCTGGGATTCGGGCTTGGTGCAAAAGATGCACGCGCCGTTTTCGTCTTTGCGGTCACTGAGAATATACTGAATGCGCCAGGGCGCCCATAAACGGTCCATAAAATCCTTCCCCCATCTGTTTTTCAAACCAATTATAACGCGCAACTGGACGCGCCACGCGGTTTCCCGGACAATATGCATAACAAAACTGCATACAAAGGAGAGTCTTCCATGAAATCATATCGCAAAGAACTGGCGTTTCAGATCCCGGCGCGCCGCGGTTTTGTAAACATTACACGCGACGTGCAGGAGGCCATCAATGAAAGCGGCATCAGCGAGGGCCTGTGCCTGGTCAACGCCATGCACATCACCGCATCCGTATTCATCAACGACGACGAATCAGGCCTGCACCAGGATTATGACAAGTGGCTCGAAAAACTGGCCCCGCACGCCCCCGTATCACAGTACCAGCACAACCGCACCGGCGAGGACAACGGGGACGCGCATCTCAAGCGCCAGATCATGGGCCGTGAGGTGGTTGTGGCCGTAACCCAGGGCCGCCTGGATTTTGGCGCCTGGGAGCGCATTTTCTACGGGGAATTCGACGGACTCCGCCGCAAGCGCGTTCTCATCAAAATCATCGGGGAATAAACGCGCAGCGGTTCATGCGTCCGTTTGCAGAATTTTTTCGGTTTCCTTCTTCAATTCCTTTTTGTCAACCTTGCCCGTTTGCAGCAGGGGCAGCAGGGGCCGGACAAAGAAACGTTTGGGCACTTTGAAATTCGTGAGTTTTTCTTTACACAATGCTTTCAATTCCTCTTCGGTCACAGTCTGCCCGGGGATGGGCATGACGAACGCCCAGCCCACTTCCTGGAAAATCTCGTGCGGAACCGAAACAACCGCAGAAAAAATTACGGCCGGGTGGGACGTGATCACATCTTCCACTTCCGCGGGATACACGTTTTCCCCGCCGGTTTTGTACATTTCCGAACTGCGTCCTGAAATGTGGATGTACCCGCGCGCATCGCGGCTCGCCATGTCCCCGGTGTGGTACCAGCCCCGGGCGTCAATGACCTTTGCCGTCTCTTCGGGATTCTTGTAATAGCCCTTCATCAAGAAATCGCCGCGCACCAGAATTTCGCCGATTTCCCCGTCCGGCAACTCGGCGCCATCTTCGCCCACAATTTTCAGTTCAAACGGCGCCGCGATTTTCCCGGCTGTTTTCGTGATAGTGTCCAGGTCGTCGTCCTTGTCCGTGTAGGTAATAAACCCGCAGACCTCGGTGCTGCCGTAGCCTGTGAGCATCATGGACCCGTTATTTCTGGCGATGGGCGCCAGAACCTTGATCATCACATCGGGCGCCGCGGCCCCGGCCCAGATGTACTGGCGGATGCGGCTCAAATCCGTTTGGAAAAACCCGGGCTGCTTGAGTTGCAGCAGGTACATGACCGGCACCTGGCCCATGACCGTGATGCCCTCTTTGGCAATAATAGCCAAAGATTCTGCGGGGTCGAACTTGTCCATGCACACGATGCGCCCGCCCCCGAAAATCGCGGCAAACCCGATCTCCACGGTGGCGGCCACATGGTTGATGGGAAAATGAAGCAGCGCCGATGTGTCCTGGCTGAAATGAAACTTTTCCACTTCCACGGCAATGTTGGAAATGATGCTGCGGTGCGTATGCACAACGCCCTTGGGCTTGCCCGTGGACCCGGACGTATACAGCAGCAATGCGTCATCGTCTGGCAGGGCCTCGGCAGTGCGCGTTTCAAGCTGCGCCGCAAGCCCGGTCCGGTCCGCGGCAATGTAATCATTAAAATTTTCAGAATCTTCAACCGGCTCACCAAGCACCAGCACTTTTTTGATGCACGCGTTTTCCCGGGCCAGGGCGCGGATGGTTTTGTCCAGATCCTGGCCCATGTACTCGCGCACGGCCACGAGCACGGTTGGTTGCGAATCGGAAATCAGATACCTGATCTCGTTGAGCGTGAACTTGGGCGAAATACCCAGCCACATGGCGCGCACCTTGTTCGATGCCATGAACACGACCGGAAACTCGGTTCTGGCCATGGACAGAAGCGCCACGCGATCCCCGGGTTCAACCCCGGCGTCAAGCAGGGCCAGGGCCGTGGCGTCCATGCGCTGCTTGAAATCCGCCCAGGTGAGGCGCTCATCGCCAAACACCAGAGCTTCGGCATCGGGCTTTTCCGCGGCCCATTTATCTACATACTGCCATGTCAATGCAGGATTGCTGCCGATCATTTGATAACCGCCTTTTCAGTGAATGTGCAACATGCTGTTGCTTATGGGTTACGAACAACCGCGAATCCTCTTTTGATTGCGGCCCGTTCTTCATGGTTTATGACAGTGAAAAACAGATTCTTACAGCCCTGATCCTGGTGCGCTGCATCGAGCCAGAGTTCAATGTCAGAGCCGGGCCACACCATGGCGCCGAAGCGGCAGGCAATCTGCGCCAGGCGCGCGGGGTCGCCCCCGCACTCGCGGTCCACAATGCGCCGCGCGGCCTGGGCCAGGGTGGCCGTGCCCTGGTAGATGATGCCCGCCAGACCCACGCTTTTTGCAAATTTCGGGGAACTGTGAATCGGGAAATGGATATCCGCGCATGCATCGTACACATGAGCGGCCAGGGAATCTATCGGTACAGTTTCCGACCAGGCGGGATCCGAATCCCCGGGCGCATCCGGTACATGCGGCAGCGTGTCTTCGCCGCGCGCGCCATCCGTGCACGTGACCCCGCGCAGCAACACGCCCCCGTATTCCGTGAAAACCGGCTCCCCGTTTTTATCCACTGCCTTGAACTCCACCACAACGTGCGCGCCCGCGCGGTGCGGCAGCATGGCCGTGATCACGCCCGCAACCGTGAGTTTGTCCCCGGGCCGGATGCAGCGGTGCAGGATCAGATGCTCGCTGTAGTGCACCTGTGTCATGAGCAACTGTATGGGAAAATCCGGCGCATCCAGGAACTCCCACAGGCGGCGTGAAATCTGCCATGTCACAGCCGTGGCGAACATGGGCGGCGCCACGATGCCACCGTCCCGCTCATCATCAAAATAATGCGGATTCGCATCACCCAGCCCTGCCGCGTAATTCATAATCTGCCGATCTGTAATCGTTGCCTGATATTCCTTGATTCGCGTGCCCGTGAATTTTGAACTGATTTCCATTCCTGACCTCCATGGCGCCGGCGCACCATAATGCCATGCGCCCTGAATTCTAACACAAGCACACCACATAGCGGCAAGGCATTCAGCGCTTTTCCCTCACACGCCATGGGCCAAACTCCATGTTTTGATGTATAATCCCACATGCGCCCGGCCAATGCATCGGCCGCCATACATGCAGATAATGAAAGGGGAAATAGGAAAATGGACATTAAAAAAGTACTGGTGCTCGGCGGGGGCACCATGGGCAACGGCATCGCGCACGTTTGCGCGCAGTACGGTTTCAACGTGCAGCTCAAGGACCTCACCGAGGACGTGCTCGCCAAAAGCGTGGGCATCATCAAAACCAACATGGAGCGCCAGGTGGCCAAGGGCAAGCTCACAGAAGCTGACATGAACGCCTCCCTGGGCCGCATCAAAACCATCACAAAGAACGAAGACATCGACAATGACGTGGACCTCATGGTCGAAGCCGTGTTTGAAAACGTGGAACTCAAGAAAAAGGAATTCGCCATCATGGACGAACTCCTGCCCGCGCACACCATCCTGGCCACCAACACCTCGTCGCAATCCATCACCAAAGTGGCCTCCGCCACCAAGCGGCCCGAACAAGTCATCGGCATGCACTTCTTCAACCCCGTGCCCATGATGAAACTCGTGGAAATCATCCGCGGCTACGTAACCAGCGATGAAACCTACAAGGCCACGCACGACATGACCCTCAAGCTGGAAAAAACACCCATCGAAGTCAACGACTACCCCGGGTTCGCCACCAGCCGCCTCATCATGGTCATGATCAACGAAGCCATCTTCGCCCTGTGGGAAGGGGTCGGAACGCCCGAAGCCATCGACACGGGCATGAAGCTGGGCATGAACCACCCCATGGGCCCGCTGGCCCTGGCCGACCTGGTCGGGCTGGACATCGCGCTGAACGTCATGAACACCCTGGTCGCAGGCTACGGCGACGACAAATACCGCCCCTGCCCCCTGCTCAAAAAGATGGTCGACGCCGGCCACCTGGGCCGCAAATCCGGCAAGGGTTTTTATGACTATTCGAAATAAAGCACTGTAGATCTCCGAACATGGCCCCCCTTATCATTGGGGGGGGCCAAGGGGGATACAAAGCAATTAGACTCAAAACCACCCAAGTCGGCAAACGTGAGGCTGTTGAAAAGTGGCGGCGAATTCTGGTCTACAGCACATGCAGCGAAATACAGGGACTGGCGGCGCGCATTACAGCGCGCCTGTACCCGTTTTCGCTGCCACCAGGCTTTTTCAACAGGACCATGGCCCCGATATCGATTAAGAGGAGCCGGAAATGTCGGACGCTAAAAAGAACAAAACCCAACGGGAGCGTTGCAGGCCGCAGGATTCGGGCAGTGTGAAAGACGATCTGCTCAATCAGCTTCGCGAAATGCTTCCCGGATGTTTCAATGGCCCGAAACTGGATTTTGATAAAATGCGGGACATTCTTGGCGATGATGTGGATGATCGCCCTGAGCGCTACTCGTTCACATGGGCGGGCAAAAGGGACGCTATCCGGCATTTGGAGCGCGGCGCCAGCGGAAGCCTGGTTCCCTGCCCTGCGGAGTCCGTTAATTTCGACACCACAAACAACATTTTCATAGAAGGCAACCTCGAAGTCCTGAAAATCCTTTACAAGTCATATTCAGGGCGTGTAAAGATGATCTATATAGATCCGACCTACAACACGGGCCATGACTTCATCTATCCCGATAAATTCGATGAGCCTCTTGAAGAATATTTCCGACTCACCGGCCAGAAAGACGCGCAAGGCAACTTGCTAACCAGCAACACAGATAAAAGCGGGCGCTATCACTCCGCCTAGCTTTCCATGATGTACCCCCGCCTGTTTCTGGCAAGCCAGCTTCTGCGAGACGATGGGGTTATCTTTATCAGCATTGATGATAACGAAGTTCACAATCTGCGAATGGTGATGAATGATATCTTCGGAGAAGAAAATTTTATAGGCACAATAATATGGCAGAAAGTTTATGCACCAAAGAACACCGCGCGGCATTTCTCTGAGGATCATGATTACATTATTGTTTATGCTCGCAATTCAGAGACATGGAGACCAACACTTCTTCCGAGAACAGAAGAAGCAGATGCAAGATACAGCGCCACGCACAGAAACCCGTATAACGTGGTTTACAGGCTCACCCCGTTTGAAGCGTACCGGCAGGGGCATGTGAAACGCATCGAGGTTGCTTCCGTGGTCAAGGAAGACGACGCCAACCTTGTTTATCTAAGGCTGGATCGGATCGACACCAAAAAGAACACCATCACCGCGCGCATCGCCCTGCACAAGCTGATGGCAAACGGAACCGTCAAGGAATCCGTTGTCACAGTCAAGCCGGGAGACAAGCTGGAAGGGAAGTCCGGGAGAATTGAATACCGGGGATTTGACATTGAAGAAATCAATCCGGGCGCGGGTTTCATCCGTTTCAGCAACCGCATTGAAATGAATATTGGAGAATCGCAGGGAGCGGATAAGGAAGCGATTTTTGAGGCTCAGATAAAATACACGATTGAAGAACACTTCAGAAAACAGCGGCGCTTGAAAAAATTCGATATAAAAGTCCTGACTCTGTTTTTCATTGACCGGGTGAACAACTACGCGGAACGGGACGGAATCATCAGGCGCGTCTTTTACAAGATGTTCAACGAACTAAAAAGTGGATACCCGGAATGGAAAAACATCGACCCCGAGACAGTGCAGGCAGCATACTTCGCAAAGAAGAAAAAGAAAGGCGGGGATGTGGAGCTACTCGACTCGATATCCGGAAAAACACGGGCCGACGAGGAAGCATACGATTTGATTATGAAAGACAAAGAAAGGCTGTTGTCTTTTGACGAACCCGTAAGCTTCATCTTTTCACATTCCGCGCTCAGAGAAGGATGGGACAATCCCAACATATTTCAAATTTGCACACTGAATCAAACGGCGTCCGAAATCAAGAAGCGGCAGGAGATTGGGCGCGGGGTTCGGCTTGCGGTGGATCAGAGCGGAGAGCGCACGCGCGAAGAAAAAATCAACGTGCTCACGGTGGTTGCAAACGAGAGTTATGAAAGGTATGTGGAAAGGCTTCAATCAGAGATTGAGGAGGAATTCGGGCTGGATGGGATGCCGCCTAAACCGGGAAACGCCCGCAAACGGAAAACCGCGAAACTGAAAAAGCATTACACGCTGAAACCGGAATTCAAGGAACTGTGGGAGCGGATAAAGTATAAAACACGATATGCCGTGAAGCTCGACACTGAAAAGTTGCTGAATGATGTTATGCCGGATATTGACGCCGAAGAAATCCGCCCGCCCCGTGTAACGGTATCCAAAGCCGTGGTGAAAGTCGGTGATGATGACAACTTTGTGCCCATGGCAGCCGGCAAAGGAGATGCTATTGATTTGTCGGGACGGTATCCCCTGCCGAATCTGGTCTCCGTTATGTCTCATCTGATGGAGAACACCACCCCGCCGGTGAGGTTGACCAGAAAAACGCTTCTGGAAATATTCAAACGCACAAAGAATCAAAAAGCGGCAATGGATAACCCGCAGGAATTCGCTTCCGTGGCGGTCAGAATAATCAAGGATAAACTGGCCGATCATCTTGTGAATGGGATCCAATATGAAAAAATAAATGAATGGTATGAAATGGCCCAACTGGATGCGGAAATTGACAGTTGGGAAGAATACATGTTACCGGCGACAAGATCAGTGTATGACAACGTGATTTGCGAGTCGGGTCCTGAACGTAAATTTGTGGAAGATTTGGATAATCGGACTGACGTGAAGTTATATTTGAAACTTCCTGGATGGTTCACGGTTCCAACCCCGGTCGGAGAATACAACCCGGACTGGGCTATTGTGATGGAGGATCTTGACGCCCATGGCGATCCGAAAGGTGAGAAACTGCTGTACCTTGTACGGGAAACCAAGGGGAATAATTGGAAAACCGAACTGCGACCGGATGAAAGGCGAAAGATCACATGCGGTAAACGGCACTTCGATGGCGCATTGGGAGTGAATTACCGCGTCGTCAGCCGAGCTTCGGAATTGCCATAAACAGTAACCAGAACAAACATCACAATTAGTTGAATATATCATACCACGATTTGCCGATATGAAACATGACCCCCTTAACAATATTGCTATAAAGATATTTTTTTTGCGCGATATTGGGCAGACCAGGTTAGCGCCACGTCGGCAAAGAGCCTCATTTGCGGACGGCGTATCCGTTCGTTCAAACGACACATACCATTAGATTCACAGGGAAATGATTCCACAAATCAATGACCGGGTTCAGCCGCGGCGGCTGTAGCGGCAGCCGCAGTAGTTCTGGCGGTAGAATCCGTACTCGGTGGCGAGTCGTGTGCTGATTTTAAAGCCGTCTTTTTTCTTGAAATTGTTTTCCACAAATGTGGCGCTGCCTGCGTCTGCTGCGGCGGCGCGGCCCGCGGCGTTGACTTTGTCCGCGTTCTTGAGAGGGCTTACGGTGAGGGTTGTGGTGAAGTACGGGATGCCCAGCTCGTTTGCGATGCGCGCCGCGGCGTGCAGGCGCAGGCGGAAGCACACATGGCACCGCGCGCCGCCTTCGGGCTCGTTTTCAAGCCCGCGCACGGCAGCGTCCCAGGCGGGCGCGTCGTATGCGCCAATAATCAGCGGGAATCCTTTTTCCTCTGAAAACCGCTTGATTTCATCCTGCCGCAGCAGGTATTCGGATTCCGGGTGAATGTTGGGATTATAGAAATAGCCGTGTACGGTGTCATATTCCCGCGCGAGCAGATCTATGACGTGGGGGCTGCACGGGGCGCAGCAGATGTGGAGAAGGATATCGGCCATGGTGTTTGTAATCTTAAAAGGTTTATCCGCCGGGGGCGTTATGGCCGCCAGGGGTGCGCTGCGTGCGCCAGTCTTTTAATTCGCGCTATTCGCGTGATTCGCAGTTAAATCTTTTCCTCTCCAATGCCTTCACGCTCGATAATATCGCACAGGCGGCGGGCCGCATCCGTGACGTCATCGGCTTCTGTGATACACGAAACCACGGCCGCGTGCTCCACGCCCAGTTCGAGCAATTCGATGATGTTTTCGTGGTTCACGCCGCCCAGGGCGAACAGGGGCACGGGAAGCACGCAATCCACCTCAAGGGCGTCGAACGGGCCGGTCACAGGGCGGGGAAGAGAGGTGGAAGTGGTGGGGAAAACCGGGCTGAACGTGACATAATCCGCGCCGCCCATGGCCGCGTCTTCGGCTTCCTGCTGTGTGTGGGCCGAGTAGCCGATGATGCCGGTGTCGCCCATGAGCATGCGCGCATCATGGATGGGGATATCCCCGGCGCCCAGATGTACGCCGTCGGCTTTGCCGAGGGCCGCGATGTCAATGCGATCATTAATAATGAGCAGGGCGTGGGAGGCGCGGGTGATTTCGCGCAGCACCCGGACTTTTTGCAAAAATTCCGCGTCTGAAGGCTGCCAGGGACGGTACTGAATGCAGCGCACGCCCCCGGCCACGGCGGCGCGTACTATATCTTCCACGGCGCGGCCGCGGCTGCGTTTGTCGTCTGTAATCAGCATCAAATGCACAGATTCCATGTCGGGCTTCACAGGTCTTTTCATACTGAATTATTGTACCGCGGGCTCGCAGGATGCAAGAGGAACCGGGATTTCGCGGCGCACCCAAGACCCGTCCCCGTGTGTCAACGAATTCAATTCCGCGGCTCTATTACAGTGATTTTTACTTAAAGCCATCTGTTAAATATTTTCCGTCCGGACTTTACATGATTTGCCATAATCCGTAATATAGAAGCATCGGGCAATATTGTTTTTGTTATGGGGGTGATGCGTAGAGAACAGGACAACACCAGGTACAACACCAAGATGCGATGGTCTCGAGTATGCATGGAAGCATACGGAAATTTGTCAATCTCAAGGAGGATACCATGGCAATCGTCAACACTAGCCTCAACTCAAACATCCTGGCGAACCTGAATAACCTCAGGCTCACCGACTACAAAATTCAGCAAACCATCGAAAAGCTATCTACAGGGCTGCGGATTACGTACGCCTCGGATGACCCGTCCGGGCTTGCCATTGCCAATCGTTTCGAGACTCAAATCCGGGGCCTCAGACAGGCAACCATCAACGCCGAGCAGACCAGTTCCCTGGTTCAAACCGCATATTCGGTGCTGAGCGAGACGGATGAACTGTTGCTGCGCATGAGGGATCTTGCGCTCAAGGTCATGAACCAGGCCACGCTCACCACCGCCAATATCGCCACCCTGGACACTGAATTCGACAGCCTGCGCGATGAAATCACCCGCAAGGGAGAAGCCGCCACGTTCAATACCAAGAAAATCCTGGACGGCACATTCGCCTCACCAGGCCAGGTGGCTCAGATTGGCGCGGGCGCAGGCATTCAGTTGAGCATTATCATTGAATCCATGGTGGCCGGCACCATTGCCAACGCCACCAACATGCTGATCAATGTGCAGCTCACAAGCGACATCGTCAACAGCTCCATGGGGCACGCGGCATCGGCGCTCAGCGTACTGGACACGTCTCTGGAATATCTGGGCACGGTGCAGTCCTCGCTGGGCGTGCAGGAGTACCGGCTCAATTCCATTGTCAACGATCTCACGGCCCAGGAAATCAATACCGTGGCCGCCAAGTCCAATATCACAGACGTGGACATGGCCGCGGAAATTTCCATTTTCGCCAGGCTGCAGATACTGAGCCAGGCGGGCACGGCTGTAATGGCTCATCAGTCCAACAATATCCAGGAGCGCATTGTGAGCCTGCTGGAAAATCTGTAATTCTGTAATTCCGGGCGGGGTTGGCCCCCTGCCCCTGTTAACGAGACCTTTGCATCGAGGTTGTAACCCAGGGCGCTCAACTGCTCATATGTTGAACTGGTTTCAACATGCGGTCCGCTTTGGGGATATATCACAGCGCAGCGCCTATGCCCGCCGCGCCGTGAACCGGACCAAACACACAAAACCCCGCGTCTGCGCGGGGTTTTTTATTAAATGAAAATATTTTTTCCAGGGTTTGAAACTTTTTTCACAATGCACGGGTTAATTCCAATTGAAAATGAGAACGATTATCAATAAAAATTCCCTTGACCGGCTCCGCAACCGATTGAACCGCAGGGCATACGTGTCCCCGGACCCATTGGAAGTTCTTTACAATTACGACAATGTGGAGGACCGGGAAATCGCGGGGCTCATGGCCTCCAGCCTGGCGTACGGGCGCGTGCAGCAAATCGTGAAAAACACCGTGGCCGTGCTGAACGCCATGGGTCCCTCGCCCAGAAAATATATGGAACGGGCAACCCCCGGCCGCATGCAAAAGGATTACCAGGGATTCAAATACCGGTTCACCACCGAGCATGAATTGCTGGCCATGCTCATGAGCGCCAGAACCATGGTGCGCGAACACGGAGGGCTGGATCAGTGCATGGCGCGGGAGCTTGAACAGGCGCGCGGCGTATATGAAGACGCCCTGGCCGGGTTCGCAGCCTCACTCAACATGCAGGCGGACTGCGGGCGCAGCAGCCTAATGCCGCGCCCGGAATGCGGCAGCGCATGCAAAAGGCTGAACCTGTTCCTGCGCTGGATGGTGCGCAGGGATGAAGTAGACCCCGGCGGCTGGACCTCTGTGAAGCCAGCCCAACTCATCATCCCGCTCGACACACACATGCACCGCATTTGCACGGCCATGGGCCTCACCACCCGCAAAAGCGCGGACATGCGCACAGCGCTCGAAATCACCGATGCTTTCCGTTCCATCGCACCGCGTGATCCTGTTAAATATGACTTCGCCATTACACGGCTCGGAATCAGGCACGATATGAACGAGGATCAATTTTTGAAAGATTACTGGAATCAGGGAGCGGCTTAACAAAAGAGCTGTATTACAATGCACTAAACTGCCATTGAAGTTTAAATTAATGAGAATAGGAATTATTATTACGTGGTTATGAAATCAGATTATCCAATGCGCATGACACGCCAGCGGCGGGTCATTCTGGACGAACTAAGGAAAATGCACACGCATCCCACAGCGGATGAATTGTATCAGGGTGTGCGCCGCCGCATTCCCAGCATCAGCCTGGCCACGGTTTACCGCAACCTGAAACTCCTGGCCAGCACCGGATTCATCACCGAAATGCAGACAGTGGGCGCGCAGCGCCGCTATGAGGGCAATGTGGACAATCATTACCACCTGATGTGCGTGGCCTGCGGCCGGGTGGATGACGCCACGGTGCC
>Ga0351973_1002_pt1 | contig 102513 bp, 87 predicted proteins | sample BONcelFGM3001E14_FD_206745 | JGI IMG/M metagenome (GOLD analysis project Ga0351973, IMG submission 206745) | Enriched cells from coal bed in the Powder River Basin, Montana, United States - BONCAT cells FGM rep3 HSBNCT.FGM.300.1.E14 ...
ACTGGTATCCGCATGAATGGCAGTAATCAGTTCCCATGGGGAGTTCCAGGGAGCATTGGGGGCATATGATATTTTGTTGCATAGGAGGTGCGGGCTGAGTTTTTGGCGGTGCGGCCGCGGCGGCAGGAGGTGCGGGTGCTGGGTCTGAAGCCATTTGTTGTCCACAGGTGCCGCAAAAGGGATCGTCCGGTGAATTTTGCATGCCGCAGTTCGGGCATATGCCTGTGCCATGAGCGCCGGCAGAGGGCGCTGTATCTGCGCCGCCATCCCCTTCGTCAACACGCGCACCGCATTTGCCGCAAAACGGATCTGTCGGGCTCAGGGGGCCGCCGCAACTGGGGCATGAAAATTGAGTCACGGCTGCATCGGCTTCCTCGCGGGACTGAAGCCGGATGCCGCAACCGGCGCAGAATTCGTCTCGCGGGTCTATGCGCGCCCCGCATTCCGGGCAGTCCATGCTGGGAATGCCGTCATCTTCTTCCACGATATACTGGCCAAGATTCTGTTCAAGTTCGGCGCCGTCTTCCATGCACCATTTGAATTCTTCGGGCCACGTGGTTTTACAGAATGGGCATATCATTTCAGGCATGGGTTTAGTCCTTTCAAATACTGTGTTCCGGCGTTAATCGGTGATCCATATGAGCGAAACATTGGATCCGCGGACCTTTTTGTCGGCGCGATAAGAATGGAACAGATCCGTTCGGCATGCAGTGCAATAGTGTGTCTTGAGTATATTTTTTTTCAGAACACCGGTTTCGCGCAAGAGGGATGTGTTCCATGCGCCCAGGTCCAGAAGGAATTTTTTTCCGGACACCGTAAGCGCGCCAGGGTCGGAGATTTTTTGTGCAACGTCATTTCCTATTTCATAGCAGCACGGGCCGATGTGCGGGCCCAGGAATGCCAGGATGTCGCGCGGCCTGGCGCCGAAATGGTTTGTCATGGCGTGTACGGCGTTGGCAACGATGCCCGCGGCTGAGCCGCGCCAGCCGGCATGTATGGCGGCCACAGCGCGTGTGCGCGGGTCGGCCAGAAGAATCGGAACGCAGTCCGCGGTCATTACGCCCAGGGCGACCTGCGGGAGGCTGGTGCACAGTGCGTCGGTGCGGGCAATGCGCGTGTCCGGGTTCAGGCCTCCGGAGCCTGCTGTGAGCGGGTCCACAACGGCCACGGCGGCTGTGTGCTCCTGGTTGGCGACTGTGAATTGATCCGGCGCCAGAGACAGGGCGGCCAGGAGTGATTTTCTATTGCGCATGGCGGCGGCTTTTCCGTTTGTTCCAAAATCGCAGAACCGGGGGCCTTGAGGCCTCAATTGCACGCGGGTTGTAAAGGCAAATGAAAACCCTTGTGTGGGGAAGTCCGGGCGAAGCAGGAGATGTCCCCCTGCGGTTGTCAAACGGAGATTCATGTGCGGCAAAGTCTGCGGGCCTTTCATGTGGTCGCGGGCTGGATTGCTAAATAATCTCTCTGGCCTTGTCCGCCCATTTGGAATCCGGATAATTCCGGGTCAGGTAATACAGGTGTTTTCTGGCCAGAGGCACGGCCTTGTGCGCCATATAAAGCCGGCCGAGTGTGTATCGTGCTTCAAGGTGGTCTGGATCCGATTCCACGGTTTCCTCGAAAAGGTCGATGGCCTTGAGCACATCCTTTTGATTTTCCTTGATTTTGCCCAGGCGGAAGAGGCACGCGGCCGTGCAACTGATGGAGCGGCAGCTTTCCACGGTCTGTTCGAGCAGGTCCACGGCCACAGGCAGACGCCCCAGTTTCTCCAGTGCGCTGGATTGCAGCAGAATGGACTCCACCTGGTTTTCTTCGATATTGAAACTTTGATTTGCGAGATAGTCGAGGGCTTCTTCGTGCCTGCTTAAAAACAGCAGCGCGTTTGCAATGCCCAGCCTTGCTTGTTCCATGCCCGGATCCAGCTTGTCGGCGAACTTGAAATTGATCAGGGCTTTTTCAAAAATCCGCTTTTTCTGATAGCATCGGCCCAGAACAAGGTAGCTGAGGGAATAAACACAGCCCTGGTTCAGGGAGCGTTCAATGGTTGTGATGGCTAATCCCTCGCGGCCCAGGCGATGGGCGAAATATCCCAGGCAGAAAAGAACGAACCCGGATAGTCCGTTCATGTCCTGGCGATCCCCTTTCTGGGCCTGCCCCAAATCTTCCATGGCGATGTGGATTTCTCCGCGCCGGCTGTTGATAAGCGATTCCAGGCGTTGTGCAAAGTTGTCCGGTAATTGCTCCTGGGTGGCCTGTGCGCCCCATTTTTCGAGAAGAGGCATGAGCGCCAGCGCGTCATCCCTGGGTGGGGCTGGCGGTTTGTGTGGGGCCGCGGGCTCCGCTTTGCCCGAGGCAGTTTCTTTTTGGGGATCATCATCTGTTTTGTGGTTTGTGCGCGGCGAAGATTCTGTCGGTTCGGATTCGGGATCGGATTCCGCCTCAACGGGTTCCGGTTCAGACGCCGCCGGTGCGCGGTCTTGATCGTAACTGGTGTTTGGGGTTGCGCTGTTCTGCTCAATGGAATCCAGCATTTCCTCGAAAGTGCTTTTTCGGGATTCCTGGGTTTGGTTCGCGGCCTCGGACACCGAGGAGGCCGGCTCCTCGTCACTGTGCTGGTTCAAATCGCGTGGAATGTCCTGTTTCGAACGTGTATCCGCAACTTCTTGATCCGCTTGGATTTGTGGATCCTTCCGGGGCGCCTGCTGCTGCGCGGCCAAATTTGTGTCTTGTTCCGTATCTTCAAGCGTTGCCTCTCTGTGAATGGAGGCTGCTGATTCCTCTGGGAGCGTGATATTGATGCCTTTGGGTTTTCCGCCTTCGCGAATAAAATCCCTGGCCTTTTCAAGCGCTTCCTGCGGGCTGAAGCCCTGTTTCTGCAGTTTCATAACCCAGTCCGCAAGGAGCTTGATAGCATCCTGGGTGTTATTCTGGAGCGGTGGCGGGGGGGGGGGCGCGGCCATGTTCGACGGGCGTATTTCGTGAGCGCGGTCAAGAGGCGGTGTACTGGCTGAAAGCGGCAGTTCCTCGGGCTTGAATCCATATTTGCGCTGAATTTCGATGATGCGGTCATGGATCTGTTGCATTCGAGACAGGTAGTTTCTAATCTCGTTGTGATAAAACCGGAGTTTCAATCCGAGAGTATGGATCTCGTCCTTGTCCATGGAAATGGACAGGCGCGACTCCAGGTCGTCAAGCTTCTTCATGAAATCCTTGGCTACATGGACGAACAAAGAGGACGACCTCCTGACAGGCCTTACGGCGTTTTATTTTGGTTGACGAAATTCACACGCAAGTCCGTCAATGCTCTTTCAACATTTCTAACGGCATCCTTGGGCAGATAGGGCTTTGATTTTTCAATCAGAACACCGAGCAGGTCAATGGTCTTTTTTGCCTGAGGCATGTTTTTGACCACGAGCCCGGTGCCGGGATCCGCGATGAGTCCCATCTGGATGAGTGACTGGCTCTGCACAAGGTTGATGGCCATGGCCAGTGAAGACAAGAGATCCGAGGGAGGAGGCGGTTCCTGTTTGTATTCTTCTGGAATAAAACTTTGGATGATATCCGGATATTCATTGGCGAATTCACGATAGAGAGTGGCGGCCTTGTGCGCTTCATCGATGTTTGGAGCGGTGGCGGGGCCGGCTGTGAAATGCATGCCCAGGCTGATAACAGCCTGGTCGCGCAGCACATTGAGAATCAAGGCCACCAGGTCTTCAATCTGTACCTGGCGCTGCTCGCCGGGCTGGTCATCTGCGTGCGGGCCATCTGCGGGTTCTGCACCCGGTTGGGTTTCTCCTCCGGTGGGTGGAGCTGGTGACGTTTGTTTATGCGCATGTTCTTGATCCGTGCTGTTTTCGCCTGATTGGGGCGCCGGGTCATCGTCGTATGTGGGTCTGCGATCAATGACACGGTACGTCTTTTTTTCTTCCTTGCTGCTGTTGTCATCGGCCATTCATTGTTCCTCCTGTGTTTCAGAGTGCAAAGGGTATTACAGAACGAGTTTGCCTGCGGCTTAATACGGGCCGATCTGGATTTGTTCGTTCTGCTCATAAAATGAGGAGTGGTTGATCTCCTTCTGAATAGTCATGCTGGCGCCGAGTGTGAAGATGCGCACACCGGGATAAATGGTGTTGCCCACCTTGCATCGTCCGGCTTGCAGTTGTTTCATCTTCTCTTGCAGGAAAGCCAGTTTCTTGGTGTTGCTCTCAATATCCGCCTTGAGTTTGTGCGCCGCGGGAATCAATTTCTTGAGCAGTTCCTGCTTGTCCGGCGGGATGCCCTTGCCCTGCGCCTGGATGCTTTTAATGGTTTGCACACTTCGGATAACCTTGTCGAGCTGAACCTTTTCATCTGTGAGGTTCTTTTCGATCTGGTCATGCTTTTCCTTGATTTTAGGGTTGATTCCGACTTCGATAACAGTTTCCGTGAAGGAGGGCGATCCGATATTGGTCACGAGAAAATTTCGTCCGGCTGTTGCCTTGCCGCCCACGATGCTTCCCTTGGTGTTTTGCAGGATGATATTTTCTCCGGCTTCGAGGATGCTGTAGCGAGATGACTGAGTGATCGTGATATTTTCCCCGGCTTCGAGGATGCCGCTTTCCACAGTGCGGATTGTGATGGAACCGCCCGCTTTGATTTTTCCTTCACTGGCGCCGTAGATGCCGCCCAGGATGCGCACGTCTCCTCCGGCTTCCACAAATGCTTTTTCAATGTTGCCGTGAATCTCAACGTCGTCGCTGGCGCTGATCACGAAATCGCTTTGCACATTGCCCCGGATCATGACCGAGCCGTTGAAATTAATATTGCCCGTGGAATAGTTCACATCGCCTTTGATTTCGTAAACAGGGCTGACGCTGATTTTTTTGTCCCGGTAAACGGGTTGCCCGTCCATGGCTGCGATGATTTGCAAACCGTCTTCGCTTGCTTCAACGTTTTCACCAAGGGGCAGCTCGATGTCCCGTCCATCGCTGGCGGGGAGTTCAACGCCGGTTACGGTCATGCCATTTTCGCCGGGAACCGGCGGGATTTTCACAGCCAGAACCGCGCCTTGCTCCACGCTTTCCACGGCATTGGATTCCCTGTGATCCACATTGCCCTGGGCGTCTTCCTGGATGTTCAGCTTTTTGTTTCCAGAGATGTCAAACTTGAAATCCATCTTGGCGCTGGCGCCATCGGTGGGTGCTTTCCCCTTGGCCACCACCACGTCGACATTGTAGCTGCCGTACTGGAATATCTCGTCGATAGCGTCTTCATCGATTCCGAATTTGACTCCGGCTTCAACCAGCTTGCTGATGACCGCGGCTTTATCAACCGTTTCGGCTGTGTCCATTGGCGGCGGCACACTAACGGAAGCTTTCAGCTTGTCATCGGAAATTTTGGCTGTGATCGCGCCGGCCGATGCGCTTGATTCCTGTTCTTTTTCTAATTCGTCCAGACCCGCGAGAATTTCGTCTTCGGTGGAAGGTTTCTTTTTTTTGTCAGTCATAATGCCTCCTGTTCATTCTTCTGTAGGAACAACATGTTGCGGCTTTCCTCAACTGCGGGTATTGCTGTTTCTTCAACGTCTGACTTTCAGCATATTCTGCGGCAGGGGAAATCGGAATTATTGAAGCTGCCGAATCCAATCTTTGACCTCATTCTTTTTGACCTCGTCGGAACTCAGCTCTACGTAACGAGTGAAATACTCGATGGCAAGCTCGGGGTTATCATAAGCGATTTGATAAAGCTGTCCAATATTGAAATAGGCGTCAGCATAGGTTGCGTCCAATTCAATGGCCTTGGAAAAGGCGGCTTCGGCTTCGTCGAACGCGCTTTGCGCGGAATCCATGTCCTCGTTTTCCAGCGCCTTCACGCCGATCAGGTATTGTGCATAGCCCATGTTGTCGTAGCAGACCACATATTGCTGGTCTAATGCAATCGCCTTCTCATACCATTTGAGGGCTTCTTCATAGCTGCCCAGTTTCCGGTTCGCTGTTCCCAGCGCGCAATAAGGACGTGCGAAATCGGGATCAAGGTCAACGGCTTTCCTGGCGGAGTCCATGCCTTTCTGGATGTCTTCGGGGTTGTCGGATTCAATCAGCTTGAGGGCTTCTTCAAGCGCATCGCGTGCGGCTTTCTTTTTGTCTTCAATTGTGTCTTCCTGCGTTTCTGTCTTTTTTTCAACAATGTTTTCGGCAGTGGGCGAGGACGTGTTTTTATCTGCCGCCGCATTTTTGTCTGCGCCTGCATCGCTCCCTTTGCTGCAACCGGGCGCGGTCATGATGCAGAGAGCGAGCATCAACGCCAATGCCAGTGCGGGTGTGGTTTTTCCTCTGGATTTTTTCATGTTCGATTCCTCCGTGATTATGTTCTCGATTCTGAAGATTCCACGTGCGGGCAGAGTGCTTCAAGGGCTGCCTGCGCCTGGGCGTTTCCGGCATCCAATTCCAGAGTGAGCCGGAATGTGTCCGCGGCTTGCTGAGACAGCACCGTAGCGTGGTTTTGCAAAGCTTTGGCGAGATTCAAGGTTGCCGCCATGTATCTGGGGTTGAGTTTCAAGGCCAGCCTGAATTCTTCTTCGGCCAGGTGATATAGTTCTCTTTTGCGGTAAAGCTCCCCGAGCCTGTTATGAAAATCCGGATAGTGCGGGCACAGGGCAATGGCTTGTTTGAGTTCAGCCAGAGCTTCTTGCAAGAGATTCTTTTGCAGCAGGGCTGTGCCCAGGTGAAAATGGGTGTTTGCCTGGCGCGATAATTTGTCATGCTCCATTTTGCCGGCGTCCGGTTCCGGGATATCGTGGTTACGGTCTTGAAGCAGCCGGCTGAGCACCGCGCTGGCGGCGTTGTACCGAGGATTTATGTTCAGAGCTTCTTTGAAATGGTCGATTGCTTTGTCGCGCTCGTCATTTTCAAGATACACTTGGGCAAGGTGGAAGTGCCCGTCAGCGTAGTGTGCGTTGATGGAAACGGCTTTTTCCAGAATGGGCAGAGCTTCCCCGGTGCGGCCGCACGCAAGCAGGCTGCGGCCCAGACCGATGAGCACAGTGCTGTTGTCCGGCGACAACTCTGCGGCAAGGGTGAATTCCTCCCGCGCCCGTTCGCTGTCGTCCTGGTCCAGGTACACATGGCCATAGGAGAAATGCTCGGTGGCGAGGCCGTCTCGCAATTCTTTATCGCATTGTTCGTTCTGGCTATCTGTCATTGCTGATGAAATTACCCTTTTTTCAAATAGACAAACAAAATCAGCAGGACTATAAATAAATGATTTATTAATTATCTACAAACCGGGGCATGGATCGCAAGCATTTCGTCACATTTACAGAAAAAGCTTTGGTTCGAATAGATTGAAATTTCAAGCAGCAAAGCTCTCAACTTCACGGGTTTTGCTGATTATGCTAAACTATACGCGATACCCGCAGGCGCGGGCCATGCCATACGCGGGTTTCGGAGCCAAAAATCATGGAAAAAATTTGTATCAAATATAATGACCAGAAAGTTACGCGCGATCAGGTTGACGATCTTGTGCAATGGCTGGAGGATTTCGGGAAAATCGTGACCTCTGTTTGTGGGAAGAATTGTGTGATTCCCGCGGAGTTGGATTTGCTGATTGTTATGGGTGGAGACGGGACCCTGCTGGGCGGTGCGCGCGCTGCGGCCGCGTATGGGGTGCCGGTTATCGGCGTGGATTTCGGGGGCCTGGGGTTTTTGTCGGAAATCAAGTACAAGCAGGCGCGCTCTGCGCTGGCCGGTATGTTTCAGGGCGATTACCGCATCGAGGAACGGTATATGCTTGAGGCAAGCATCATTCGCGAGGACATGGCGCCGGCGCCCATCCTGGCGGTCAATGATTTTGTTATTGCAAAGCATTCCGGCCGCATGCTGAGGCTCAAGCTGTTTATTAATAATCTGTATTTCCACGAATTTCCGGGCGATGGATTAATTCTTTCCACGGCCACCGGGTCCACGGCGTATGCCTTGTCCGCGGGCGGCCCCATCCTGTCTCCGGACCTGGATGTTATTTCCATCACGCCCATCTGCCCGCATACATTATTCGCGCGCGCCATCGTGACGTCGCGCAAGGATACATTACGCATCGAATTGCCGCCCGAGAGGGAGGATTTATTGTTGATAGTGGACGGACAGGAGGAATTGCGCCTGCGTCCGCGGGACGCGGTTGCGGTGCGCATCGCGGAAACCTGCGTGCGCCTGGTGCGGGTCACGGAGCCGCATTTTTATAACAGAGTCCGGGAAAAGTTTAATCTCACCTGAGAGATAATCTATGCTTGTCGAATTCCGCATCCGAAATTTTGCGCTTGTAGACGATGTGATGATCGCCTTCGGACCTGGCCTCAACGTGCTCACAGGAGAGACCGGGGCCGGCAAATCCGTGATTGTTACGGCGTTGAGCCTGGTGCTGGGAGCGCGGCCCGCGGGAACGCCCATCCGCACCGGCTGCGACAGCGCACGGGTGGACGCCGTGTTTTATTGTGGAACCCCGGAGGTGAACGGCATTCTCGAAGCCGCTGGCATTGAATCCGAGGAAGACGGCGTCATCGTGTTGTCGCGCGAATTTACAGCCGCCGGCCGTTCCACGGCGCGGATTAATCACAACATGGTTCCTTTGTCGGCTGTGAAATCTCTGGCCGAGCATATCATCGACCTGCACGGCCAGTACGCGCACCAGACCATTTTGCGGCAATCCAACCAAAGCCGGTTTCTGGACGCAACAGGGAATAAGGCACACCGCGCATTGCTGGACATGATGGATAAGCAATACCGGGAGCTTCGTGAACTCAGAGCCCGGTTGCAGGATTTTCGGGATAATGCCGCGTCTCTGGAAAAGGAAGCCGACCTGCTGCGATTCCGCATAAATGAAATTGAAGAGTTGATTTCAGATCCAAGGGACTACGAGAAGTTGCAGCAGGAAATTCGGACACTCGAACACGGGCAGGATCTTGCCGAGGCTGTTAACACAGCGTATGGCCGCATTATTTCCGCGGCGTCCGGGGATGCGGCCATGGAGTATCTTGCCCGGGCGCTTGCCGCATTGCAGCCTGTGCGCGGCGTGGCCGAGGAACTCGACGCCGTTATTTCTCAGCTTGAAGAGGCCGATGCATTGCTTGATAATGCCGGGCGCACACTCGGATCCCTGCGGGGCGTTTTTGAATACAACCCGGTCCGGCTCGAAGAATTGCAGGATCGGCTTTTTCACATTAAGGACTTGATGAAGAAAACTGATTCCGGCGCTATTCAGGATTTGTTTGATTTTAAAGTTAGAAGTGAAAAGCGTATTGAGGGCATCTGCCTGGACGAGGACAGCATCGCGCAATTGGAAAAGCAGGCGGCGAGGCTGGAGGGTGAGGCTTGCGAAACCGCCGCGAAACTTACGAAGTCCCGCATCGCGCTTGCCGAGAAATTTTCCAGGAATTTAAAGAATGAACTAAAACAGCTTGCCATGCCCGGGGCCGCGTTCAAGGTTCAACTTCAGCCGTTTGATGACGGGCTGCCTTTGGCGCCTGGCGGGGCGCAGCCCGTGCATGTGCATGCGGGCGGGGCGGAACGCGTTGCGTTTCTTTTTTCAGCCAATTCAGGGGAGCCTCCCAAGCCTTTGGACCAGATTGCTTCGGGCGGTGAAATATCGCGGGTCATGCTGTCGCTTAAGAGTTTGTTGAGTTCCGCAGATGATGTGCCCGTTCTGGTATTCGATGAAATCGATGCGGGAATCGGTGGAGAGACAGCGCATGCCATCGCACGCAAGCTCGTGCGCCTGGCGCAGGGCCGCCAGGTGCTGTCGGTGACGCATCTTGCACAAATCGCTGCCGCCGCTGATGTGCATGTGGCAGTGAGCAAGAAAATTCGCTCCAAGCGCACGGTGATTCATGCCCAGGCCGTTAATGGGCCGGAGCGGGTCCGAGAGATTGCTCGCATGCTGGGCGATTCCGGTATGCAGGAATCGCATGACTTCGCACAGAAACTGATTCAGCAGGCGGGCCGCATGCAATAGGCGCGGCCTGCAATGTTTTGTCCTGGGAATGGATTATGTTGTGAGAGAGGACTGCCTGCCGCAGGTGTTCCATCCGGCGACGGCATACACGTTATGAAATTCAGTGGAATCGTAAAAAAAGACCGCCGCACAAAGAATCTCACCGCGCGCATCCAGCCTGGAGAAATCGCGCTGATTGCGCATGACGATATCGATGCCGTGGCCGCGGAATCGCTTGTGGCGTGCAAAGTCAAGGCCGTTTTGAACTGCTGCAAATCGTTGACCGGCAGTTATATCAACCGCGGGCCATATACGATTTTGCGCGCGGGAATTCCGCTCGTGGACAATTTCGGGCGCGAAATCATGGAGCAGCTCCAGGAAGGCGACACCATCGAAGTGATAGACGGCGCGGTTTTTAGAAACGGAGAGAGAATAGCCTCCGGCGCCGAGCAGACCCGGGAGAGCCTGGATGAACAGCTCCAGCTTGCGCGCGAAAACATGGAGTCGCAGATTGAACAATTTGCGGCCAACACCCTGGGCTATCTCAAGAAGGAAGTCTATCTGCTCACGCGTGAACTCAAGCTTGGCAATCTGGATCTGAATTTCAAAGGGCGGCATGTGCTTATTGTCGTGCGCGGACCGGAATACAAGAAAGATTTGCATATGCTGCGCACGTATATCCGGGACCGCAAACCCGTGACAATCGCAGTAGACGGCGGGGCGGACGCGCTGATGGAATTCGGGGTCAAACCGGATATCATCCTGGGCGACATGGACAGCGTGAGCGACAAGACCCTGGGCTGCGGGGCGCTGATGATTGTGCACGGCTATGAGAGCGGCAAGGCGCCTGGTATGGAGCGGCTTGAAAAATTAGGATTGGAAGGCCGCATCATCGCGAGCACGGGCACGAGCGAGGATTTGGCCCTGTTGCTGGCTTACGAGCGCGAGGCGGAACTGATCGTCATCGTGGGCAGCCATTTCAGCATGGAGGACTTCCTGGGCAAGGACCGCGCCGGGATGTCCAGCACATTTCTGACCCGGCTCAAAGTGGGCAATGTGCTTGTGGATGCCAAGGGCGTGAGCAAGCTGTACGAGAAAACCTTCCGTCCGACCATGTTGGCATATATCATACTGGCGGCGTTGTTTCCCATCGTCGTTTTCATCCTGGTCTCTCCTCTCGGGGAAATGTTGAAGCAGTTTTTCCGGTTGTACCGCATGCTGATCAGCCAATAAGTGAAAGGGGCGCACAAGAGTGAACCCTATTGATATGAAATACCACGTTGTGAGCCTGGTGGCTGTTTTCATGGCCCTGGGTGTGGGCATTTTTCTGGGTAGCAACACCAGTTTCATGGATATTGAGACCCTGCTCAAAAAGCAGGATGCCGTGATTACCACACTGGAGCAGGGCCAGAAATCGCTGGAGCGGGAAAACAAACAGATTCAGAGCACCATGAGCAGTCAGGATCAATATATTAAGGATTTGGAGCAGAAAACCATTCCGCTTCTTATGGACGGACGGCTTCAGGAGCGGCGTGTGGCGCTTGTTGCGGTCGGAAGTTTTAGAAACGCTGGTATCGATGAAAACGTGGTGGCGGATTTGCTGGGGCGGGCCGATGCCTCCGTGGCGTGCCGCATGCGCATTCCCGTGGAAGCCCTGGAAGCCCTGGCCGATCAGTTTCCCGATTCATTCGCGTCATCTTTTGTCCAGATGCTGTTTGCGCAGGCTGTTTCCCCCAGCGAGTTGGGGGGGCTGCTGCGGGACCAGGGATTCCTGCTTCAATGCAGTTTAACCGAGCCGTTTGACGCCGTTGTGTTTCTTTTAGGAGAACTGCCAGAAGGGCAGAAGCATGCGGAATTTTTGAAGTCATTGAATACGGCATTGTCTGAAACGCCGTCCGCCACAGTGCTGTGGGTCGCGTACGGAGGCGAGGAAAAGCTTGGCGGCCTGGCGGAGGATAAGGGTTTTCCGGTCATCCTGCATGCGGAAACAATGTCTTCACAAGTGGATATTGTGATGGATTTGTGGTTAAAACTGGAAAGCAAGCGCGAACAGTTTAATCCGGAAACGGATCTCGTCGATCCGGCAAATCAGTAATCCGATATTCTGATCTTTTTGAATCCAATACGCGACACGTTATTTTTTGCTGTAGCGGCCCGCGAATTCCCCGCCGGAAGGCGTTCCGATGCCGTCCTTTGTTCCCCCGGTGAAGATGCCTCGCATATTGAGCCTGAACTCGTCGGGATTGGGGCTGGCGGCCAGTGCGGTTTCCAGGGTGATTTGTTCTGATTTTACGAGCTGCACCAAGTGCTGGTTCATGGTTTGCATGTTCAGGAAGTCCGGGGAGCCGAACATGGCTTCATAGATTTGGACATGGGACGCCCCGTCCAGGATGTGTTTGGCGATAGTGGGTGTTACGATCATGATTTCCGTGGCGGGCAGGCGGCCTGCGCCTTCTGCCTTGGGCAGCACCTTCTGGCACACGATGCCGCGCAGGGCCGCGGCGAGCTGGATGCGGATTTGGGACTGCTGGTGCGGGGGGAATACGTCGATGATGCGGTCGATGGTGCCCGGAGCGTCGGTGGTGTGCAGTGTGCTGAGCACGAGGTGGCCGGTTTCCGCGGCGGTGAGGGCGGTGGCGATGGTTTCCAAGTCGCGCATTTCACCGATGAGGATAACGTCGGGGTCCTGGCGCAGCACGCGCTTGAGGGCGATGGTGAAGGATTCGGTGTCGGTGCCGATTTCGCGCTGGCTGATAATGCACCGGTTGTCGCGGTATAGAAATTCGATGGGGTCCTCGACCGTGACCACATGGGCGTTGCGCGAGTTGTTGATGTAGTCAATCATGGCGGCCAGGGTTGTGGATTTGCCGCTGCCCGTGGGGCCGGTGACAAGCACCAGCCCGCGGTTGAGCCCGCACAGGTATGTGAGGGGATCTTCGGGCAGGCTCAATTCCCGGAAATTTTTCACATCGAACGGCACGATCCTCATGACCACGCGCACGGTGCCGCGCTGCACGCTGAGGTTTACACGGAAGCGGGCGATGCCGGGCACGCCGTAGGCGAAGTCCAATTCATTGCCTGTGGTGAATTCCTTTTTCTGCTTTTCATTGAGAATATTGAAAACCATCTGGTTGATGGCGTCTGCGCTGAGGCGTTCTTTGTTCATGGGCACGAGAGTGCCGTCCACGCGCATGATGGCCGGGCTGCCGACCTTGAGGTGCAGGTCCGAGCCGTTGGCCAGAACCATTTGCTTGAGCAAGTCATTGATGTGCATGGAGACATCCCCCTCTATTCATCCATGGCGCGCCGCACACTGGTGATGAACGCGCCGATATCCGGAATGATCTTATCACGGTTACCGAGATTTTTCTCTATGATCTTCGCAATAGCGCTGCCAATGACTACGCCGTCGGCCAGGGAAGACGCCACGCGTGCGTGCTCTGGCGTGGAGATGCCGAAGCCGATGAGCACGGGATACGGCACATTGCCGCGAATGGATTCCACATAGGATGTGAGTTCTTCGGGCAGATTGTCCCCCGTTCCTGTGACGCCTGCCTTGGACACACAGTAAACGAACGGGTCCGACAGTTTGCCAATTGCTTTGATGCGGTCCGGCGGCGTGGTGGGCGTCACAAGGAAGATGGTGCCCAGGTTGTATTTTTTCGCCAGGCCTGTTTTTTCGCCCCATTCTTCGGGGGGCAGATCTGTGATGAGCAGGGAGTCGACACCGGCCGATGATACATCTCTGAAGAACGGCTCGACCCCGTATTTGAAAATGGGGTTGAAGCAGGTCATCACCAGCATGGGGGTATCGGATTTTTCGCGGATTTGCTCCACGAATTTGGGCAGGTCCGGGACGCGGAAGCCCTGTTTCAGGGTGCGCGTGTAAGATGCCTGAAGCGTGGGACCGTCCATGAGCGGATCGGAGTAGGGGATGCCCAACTCCATGAAGTCTGCGCCCCATTCCCCGAAACGGCGGAAGATTTCAAGCGAGATGTCCCAATCCGGGTCGGATACAGTTGAGAAGGGCGTCAGGGCCTTGCGGCCATCGGCTTTGAGTTGTTTGAGTTTATCTGCAATGGTCATTGTTTGTTCTCCAGATTGAATGCCGGCCCGTTCATTTCAAGTGTTTTTGCACGATGTGCATGTCTTTGTCGCCGCGGCCCGACAGGTTGACCACGATGGTCTTGTTTTCTCCCGCATCGCCTTGCAGGAGCCAGGCCAGGGCGTGGGAGCTTTCCAGTGCCGGAATGATGCCCTCGTCGCGGCACAGCAGGTTAAATGCTTCCAGGGCCTGTTCGTCGGTGACATTGACATAGCGCGCGCGTTTTGCGTCCTTGAGCCAGGCGTGTTCGGGCCCCACGCCGGGGTAATCGAGTCCTGCGGAAACCGAATGCGTGGGCAGGATCTGCCCGTCTTCATCCTGCAGGAGATAGGTCATGCTGCCGTGGATTACGCCGGGGGTGCCCACTTCCAGAGATGCGGCATTGCGCGGGGTGTCGATTCCCTCGCCGCCCGCTTCCACGCCAACGATTTCCACAGATGGTTCATCAATAAACGGAAAAAACAGGCCCATGGCGTTACTGCCGCCGCCAACGCAGGCCACCAGCATGTCCGGGAGCTTGCCTTCGGCTTCCATGAGCTGTTCGCGCGTTTCATCCCCGATGATTCGCTGGAAGTCGCGGACGATGACCGGGAACGGGTGTGCTCCGGCCACGGTGCCCATGAGGTAGTGCGTGGTGTTGACATTGGCGATCCAGTCCCGGAACCCCTCGTTGATCGCGTCCTTGAGCGTGCGGCTGCCCGCGGTCACGGGAATAACCCGTGCGCCCAGCAGTTGCATGCGAAACACATTGTGCTGCTGGCGCTCCACATCCTCTTCGCCCATATAGATATCGCACTCCAGGTCGAGCAGGGCCGCGGCTGTTGCCGTGGCCACACCGTGCATGCCCGCGCCGGTCTCGGCGATGAGCCGCTTTTTGCCCAGGTGCACGGCGATGAGCGCCTGGCCGATGGTGTTGTTCACCTTGTGTGCGCCCGTATGGTTCAGGTCTTCGCGCTTGAGATACACGCGGTTGCCGCCGCCCACGCGTTTGGAGAATTTCTTTGCGAAATACAGGGGCGAGGGGCGGCCCACATATGTTTTCAGAAGGAGTTTTAATTCCTTCTGAAAATCGGGATCGTCCTTAAGTTCCTGATATTTTTCATCCAATTCCTTGAGCGCGGTATAAAGCGTTTCGGGCACAAACATGCCGCCGTACGGGCCGAAGTGCCCTTTGGCGTCGGGAAGTGTCATTGTGATTTGCCTCCAAGCAATTCCTGCAGCATGGCTCCGGGGTCGTCCGAAGTTACGAGCGTTTCTCCAATAAGGAAACCACAGTAGCCGGACCGGGCGAGCATGGCGAGGTCCGCGCGGGTTTTGAGGCCGCTTTCACTGATGCGGCAAGCGCCCTGGGGCATGAGGCCCGCGAGCTGCAAACTGGTTTCAAGGGATACATTAAAGGTTTTCAGATTTCGGTTATTTACACCGAAAATATCGGCGCCGCAATCATGCGATTGCTCCAGTTCGGCGCTGTCATGCACTTCGACGAGCACCTGAAGGCCGAGACCGTGTGATTGGCCAACCAGTGCCTTGAGTTCTTGCGAAGAAAGGGCTGCGGCAATGAGGAGCACGCAGTCCGCACCGGCTGAGCGCGCCTCGTGCAACTGGTATGGGTCGATAATAAAGTCTTTGCGCAGCAGGGGCAGGGCGGTTTCGCGGCGCGCAATTTCCAGGTTTCCGAGTGTACCCAGGAAGTAATCTGGCTCGGTGAGCACGGACAGGGCCGAGGCGCCGTTATCCTCGTAAAAACGCGCGAGTTTCTGAACATCGAAGTCCGGGCACAGAAGCCCCTTTGAGGGCGACGCCTTCTTGAGTTCCGCGATAATGGCGAAGGGTTTTGCGCGCTCCAGAGCTTCACGGAACGGTCGCCGTTGTTTCGCGTACAGGGGTTTGTTTTCGAGTTCTTCGCGTGGCGTTTGGTTTTTTGACACGGCCACGCGTTCGCGTGTTGCGGCGAGAATTTTGTCCAGGAAAGAGGGTGTCATCGTTTTTGAGCGCGTTTCTGGAGGGAGTCGAGGATGTGGGGATCCGCTTCCCGTGCCTTGTATTTATCCGGAGAGGACGGCGCCTTTGTGGTGAGGAAGAAAACCGAAGCCAGCAGGGCAATCGCGGCCATGGTGGCTGTAAAGAAAGTGATATCGAAAAAAATCAGAATGAGCGTTGCAGTATTCAAAATGTAGTATATCGGTTCTTTCTTGTTGGCGAGGCGGCCTTTGCTCATCACGGACACGAGCAGGAAAACGGAAACCGCGGCGCCCACGATAGCGGCGATGTTCCAGAACTTGTCGTCCGGGCGCGCGATGCGCACCACGAAAGCGGCGCCCGTGAACAGGAAGAACCCGAGGCGTGTCATCTGCCACCGTTTGATAAACATGGTGGCAAACAGGATCACGGCGAAGGTGAGCATGGCGCCGGTGACGAAGTACAACAGCCAGTTCCAGTCGAAACCGCTCATGAATTCCAGCAGCGTAACGACCAGGCGGGAGTTGGACGGCGGTTCGGGTGATGCCGCCTGCATGGTTATCTGGCGCCAGGCGCCTGTCAGGTTCATGTGCTCACGCGTCGATAAAATTTTTCAAAACGGCTTTGCCCGCGGGCGTGAGAATGGATTCCGGGTGGAACTGGATCCCCTCGATGGGATACTTTTTGTGCCTCAGGCCCATGAGTTCATTCTCTACGGTGCGTGCGGTGATTTCAAAGCAGTCCGGCAGGGATTTTTCGTCGACGATCAGGGAGTGGTATCGCGTGGCTGTGAACGGATTTTCTACATTTTTAAAAATCCCTTTGCCGTCGTGCCGGATGTCGCTTGTTTTACCGTGCATAAGACGCGGTGCGGACACCACATCGCCGCCGAACGCCTGGCCGATGCACTGGTGGCCGAGGCACACGCCGAGGAGGGGAATCCGGGGGCCGAAGCGCATGATGCAATCCAGGGAAATGCCCCCGTCTTCGGGACGGCCCGGGCCCGGGGAAATCACGATCCGGTCCGGCGCCATTTTCTCGATTTCCTCAAGGGAAATCCTGTCGTTGCGGAAAACCTCCACATGCGCACCGAGTTCGGACAGATACTGGTAAAGATTGTACGTAAATGAATCGTAATTGTCTATGAGCAGGATCATGACAAACCTCCCGCGGCCGTCTGGATGGCGACCGTCATGGCTTTGGATTTACTGAGGGTTTCCTGGTACTCGCGGGCGGGTTGTGAGTCGGCCACGATGCCGGCGCCCACCTGGATATACGCTTTGCCCTTGTGTGTGTAAATGGTGCGGATGGCGATGCATGTGTCGATGTCGCCTGAATAACTGATGTAGCCCACGGACCCGGCATAGGGGCCGCGCCGGGTGGGTTCCAATTCGTCGATAATCTCCATGGCGCGCACCTTGGGCGCTCCGCTCACCGTGCCTGCCGGGAAGGTGGCGGTGAGCGCGTCCAGGGCGTCTTTGCCGCGCTTCATTTTTCCGACCACATTGGACACGATATGGATCACGTGAGAGTACCGCTCGATATCCATGAGATTATCCACTTTAACGGTGCCGGGCGTGGACACGCGGCCGATGTCGTTGCGCCCCAGATCCACGAGCATCACATGCTCGGCGCGTTCCTTTTCATCGGCCAGCAGGTCGTCGATCATGGCCTGTTCCTTTTTGGGGTCCTCGGGCCGCGGCCGGGTGCCGGCGATGGGCCGCACATTGATTGTGCGATCGCGCATGGTCACCAGGATCTCGGGTGAAGCGCCCACCAGGTTGAGGTCGCCCAGGTTGAGGTAGAACATGTACGGAGACGGGTTGAGGGAGCGCAATGCGCGGTACACATCGAACGGCGGCACGTTGAGCTTTGTGCTCAGCCGCTGGGAAAGCACAACCTGGAATATGTCCCCCGCCTTGATGTATTTCTTGGCTTTGCGCACCATGGATTCAAAGTGCTGTTTGGTCATATTGGACTGGAATTTCACGGGTTTGCCGCTGGTGCGGCGCGTGCGTGCGTCCTCAACCAGGAATTGCGGTGTGCGCAGGCGGTCATGCAGATCGCGGATGGTGCGCACGGACCGGTTATACGCGGTGTGCAGCGAAACCTTGCCATCGAGCCGGGCGCAGCACACGATTTTGATCTTGTGCTTCACGTGATCGAAAATCATGATGGCGTCCGTGAACATGAGGTACATGTCCGGAAGATTGACGTCATCCTTGGTGGTGCAGGGCAGTTGTTCGATGTGGCGCACGATGTCATAACTCATGTATCCTACGGCGCCGCCGATGAACGGGGGCAGGCCGTCTGCGCCCGCCACCTTGATATTCTTGAACTCGTTGCGCAGGGCTTCGAACGGGTTGCCCTGCCCGGGTTTGCCGTCGATGTCGTACGCATCGTCTTTGCTTTTAAAAACCGAGTGCGGGTTCACGCCCAGGAATGAGTAGCGAGCCGTGCGCTCGCCGCCTTCCACACTTTCGAGCAGGAAGCTGTGGTCGCTGCCCGCGGCGATGTTCATATACGCCGACACGGGCGTCAGAAGATCCGCGAGCACTTCGGTATACACGGGAATCAGATTGCCTTTGGCGGACAGCGATTCAAACGTCTTGAAATCCGGATATATCTTTTGTGCTTTCATTTATATCACCTGACCATTCGTAATGTATAAGAACTTAAGAAGAGAAAAGCAAAGGATCGCCGGTCACAGGGACCGGCCACGCCAAAGCCAACATGAGGAATATCGGAGGATATGAGAGGAACTGATGAATGCGTGTTTAATCAGGCGGAGAGTTCCGCGCTGCGCCTTGATGTCTGTCCGGGCCACCCCATTAGAGGTTTGCCTCCCTGAGCACGTCCACGGCCTTTTGAATCGTATCTTCGCCTTTGAAGATATAAGAGCCGGCGACAAGGTAATCAGCGCCTGCGCTTACGACATCCCGGACTGTGTTGCGGGCCACCCCGCCATCCACGCCGACCAGCGTGTCCAAGCCGCGCGTGCTGATCATTTTACGGCAATCCGAGATTTTGTCCAGCAGGGGAATGAAATTTTGTCCGCCGAAGCCCGGGTTCACGGTCATGAGCATAACCATCCACAGCTTGTCGATCACATACTCAAGCACGTTCAGGGGCGTGTGGGGGTTCAGGGCCACGCCGGGTTTTTTGCCGGCCTCGATAATCTGTTGAATGACCCGGTCCAGATGCGGGCAGGCTTCGGCGTGCACGGCGATGCTCTGCACGGAATCCAGGGCGAAATCATCGATGAACCGGCCGGGGTCATGGATCATAAGGTGCACGTCCATGGGAAGGGGAGCGGACTTGGCGATAGAGTTCAGCACCACCTGGCCGAATGAAATGTTGGGCACAAACATCCCGTCCATCACGTCCACATGCAGGGTGTCGCAGCCCGCGTCGCGCAGGGCGTTCATGTCTTGTCCGAGTGTGGTGAAATCCGCGCTCAGTATGGAGGGGGAGATTATCAATTGATTGCTCATCAGAACCTTCTTTCTAGAATCGCACCTGCTGTTCAAGATGCCCGTTGATGAAGACCTTGACGAACACGTCGCCGACACCTTCCACGGTAAGGTTCACGGTTTCGCCGCTGTTGTGTTTGCCGCGGTAAGCCTCGGTGCGGCCTTCGCGGTCAACCACTTCCACAACCACTTCGCTGGCGTCCTGAGTCACTGTGATGGTTACAGCTTTTTGTTTGGCGGGCTTTTTGTTTTCATAGAAGGGATCATCCTCGGGGAACAGGCCGCCGGAGTTGGGATTGGAATTGGCGGCATCGGCCGGTTCTGCGATATAGATCATGACTTCTCCCATTGTTTTTGTATCCACGTTGGTTCCGGGCAGCACGCTCTGAGAGACCACATAACCTGATTCAAACGTGTTGGTGGGCACGGACTTGATGTCGCCATAGGGGATGTCATACTCGGCCAGGATGCGGTAAACGTCATTGATGTTTTTACCGATAAGGTTGGGCATGGCGATTTCGTGGGGTTCCGGGCCTTTGCTCACGAATAGCTTGAGCAGGTTCCCCGCACTGCTTGCATCGCCTGGTTTGGGCAGTTGGTCTACAATGTGGTCCACGGCAATTTCGTCGCTGTATTCCCGCACCACTTCCACGCGAAAACCCATGTCCGTGGCGAGTTGTTCAGCCTCGCGCAGGGGCAGCTTGCGCAGGTCGCGCACAACGATTTCCTTGTCTCCGAGGCTAACGATCAGCTTCACGGTCCGGCCCTGTTTGACTTTTTTGCCTGCGGGCGGGTCCTGGCGGATGACAAGGCCTTTGGGTACATCCGCGCTGAAAATCTTCTCGATTTCGGTTTTTAAATCAGCGTGGCCGAGTTTGAACTTTGCTTCAGTCTCGTCCAGGTGCACCACGTTGGGCACTTGCACTACTTGAGATTCTTCACCGCCGATCAGGTTATCGCGGCTTTGAAAAAATTTCATGCCATAGCCCACGATGAACGCAATCACAGCGATGAAAATCGCGACCGTTGCCACGGCCAGGATCTGTTTCGTTCGGTAATGGCTTTTTTCCATTGTGTCATCCAGGTTGAGGGATTTTTCCAGATCGTCCAGCCCCAGCGGTTCGGGTTCTCTTGACGCGTGCGGTGTTGGTGCGCCGGGGTCGCGAGCCGGTGTTTGCGCCGCAGGCGGCACAGTCGGTTTCAGGGACATGCTCTGCGCCTGGAATTTTTCGCGGTTCATGGTGCGCACGATCGAGGATCGGCACAGGAGCAGTTCGGACAGCATTTCCGACGCCGTCTCGTAGCGCGAAGAAGCGCGAGGCTTGAGCGCTTTGAGGATTACGGAATTGAGCAGGGGCGGCACATGCGGGTTCAGTTCGGCCGGTGCAGCCGGCGCATGGTAATTTCTGTCCAGAGCGATATCCATGGCCTGCTCGGATGTGAATGGCCGCCTGCCGGCCAGAAGTTCGTAAAGGATAACGCCGAACGAGAAAATGTCGGATTGTGATTTCGGTTGCATGCCGGACAGGACTTCGGGAGCGCAGTAGCGCGGATCCCTTCCGGGCATGCCTTGTGTTGACCCGGCCGCCGGCGCCAGGCTGTGCAGCGCCTGAAAATCTGATATCTTGACTGCGAGGCTTCCGAGAACCACGATGGATTCCGGGGAAAGCAGACCATGGACCACGCCCTTGCCGTGTGCATGGGCCAGGGCTTCTGAGATTTTAATTCCCAGTTCCAGGGCTTGCAGCGTATTGAGCGATGCCCCGGATTTCAACACCTGCGTAAGCGGGGCGCCCTCGTAATATTCTTCGGCGAGCCATACGGTATTTTCATCCTGTCCGAAGTCCCGCAGGTATGCGATGCCGGGGTGCCTCAGCGAAGAGACCACAGCCAGATTGGCTTTGAGTTTTTCAAAAGGCTGCGAGTTGTCTGCGGGGTTTGTCTTGAATAGTTTGACCAGGTTGCGGGTTTCCGTATTCACGAGCCTGGCTGCATAGGCGTCGTAATACATCTGCTCGCGGATCATTTCTATGAGTTGGTATTTTCCGCCTATGGTCTGTCCGGTCATTTCGGAAACTCCCTGCGCCGGGGGGCGCGGAATGAATGTGCTCTATTGTAGAATTAACCCCGGAGGATCTGCAACCGGGGTCAGGATTTCCTTACCATGATATAAACGGCGGCGCCGCAAGCTTGCACCTGATGCGGCAGAAAAATGCTGCCGAACGGGGTTTTGAACTGCGGGATATCCGCAATTGCCGGTTCATCGCGAACCGGGAGAAACGCGTCGTGTCTTTCCAGAAAGTCCGCGGCCATATCGTCGTTTTCCTCGGGAAGCACGGAACACGTTGCGTAAACAAGCCGGCCGCCCGGTTTCACGTGTTGCGCCGCGGAATCGAGAAGCCGCCTCTGGAGGCGCATGAGTTCAATTACATCCGCGGGCCGCAGCCTTTGCTTGAGTTCGGGCCTTCTGCGGAATGTGCCGGTGCCGCTGCAGGGCGTGTCCACGAGCACCCGGTCAAACAGGCCGAGTTCCCCGATGTCTGTTGCGTCGGCAGTATGGGCGTCTATGATATTGATTCCCAGCCGTTCCGCTTCCTGCCCCAGCAGGGCCGTTTTATGGGCGTGAATGTCGCAGGCGTATATTCTCCCCCGGTTGCCCATGAGTTCCGCCATATGTGCGGCTTTGGTGCCGCGGCCACAGCACATGTCCAGGATTTCTTCGCCGGGTTGAGGCGCCACGGCATGCGCGATGATTTGTGTGCTTGCGTCCTGGGGCGTCAGCCATCCCGCCCCGTATTCGCGGGATGGGTGGTGCCCCTGTCCGGCTTTGAAATAGATACAGTCCCTGATGTGTGATGATGCATTTACTTCCAAGTGCTGCATGGCATACATTTCCATGATTTCCGCGGTGCTCGTTCGGATCCGGTTTACACGGTAGTAAGACGGCATGCCGAGGTTGCCGGTGCGCAGCATTTTAAGTGTTTCTTCTGTTCCATAGTATTCGAGCACGCTTTCTATGAACCAGTCGGGGCATGAGAATTCCAGGGCCATGCGCTGGACATCATTTTCCGCGTCTTCCAGGAGCATGGTCATGTCCTTGTAAGACACGCGGCGCAGGCACGCATTAAGGAAGCGGGTCTCTCCCTTGCTGCATTCGGCTGAAGCGAGTTTCATGTATTCTGAAATCGTGGCGTATTTGGGGATTTTTTTCTGGAATAAAATTTCAAAGATAGCCATGCGCGAAGCCAGAAGCAGGGCCGGGGTGGCGGTTATTTTGCCCTTGCGCGCTTTGGAGCGGAATACAGCATCCAGCAAATTCAGATTGCGCAGAACACCGTATACCAGAAACGTGGTGGTGCGGCGATCCCCCGGGGTGAGCGACTTGTCTTCAAGAACGTTGTTGAGAACAATATTACTGTAAGCGCCGCCATTAAGAACACGGTGCAGCACACGGTATGCCGTTTTGCGGCCCTTGTAATTGCCGGAATCAGTGGTTGCAGGTTCTTTTTTTCTGGTTTGCACGGTATTTTTCGCAGTTCCGAGTCTGATACTCTTATGTTCTAATAATTATGATCCATAAAATCATATATTATTTTGTGCCGGGATCGTGCGTGTCGAATATATCTCCCGGCTCGATTTTGTTGCCGCGGATGAATGCATCGAACGGCATCCTTTTTTTCCCCTGGCGTTGAATCTCCCGAATTGCAAGGCAGCCGCGGCCCGCGGCCACGATGATGCCGAGCTCCTGATGCATCTCCAGAACGGTTCCCGGCGTCCTGCCGTGGGTGTCGCAATCCAGGGGGGTTGTTTCCCAGAGGATAAGGCGGTTGCCTTTGTGCCCGGTGTATGCAGTGGGCCAGGGCGTGCATGCGCGCACCTGGTTGTGGATATCGCGTGCGGATTTTTTCCAGTCAATGGCGCCCTGCTGTTTTGTGATTTTTTCCGTATACGTTGCTTTTGCGTGATCCTGGGGCTCTGGCTGGATCTGGTGGAATGTGAGTAATGTGCGTGACAGCAGTGCGGCGCCAGCGGCAGCCAGCTTGTCGTGCAGGGTTTCAAAAGTATCTGTCTCCTCGATGGGCACGGTTTCCCGCAGCAGCACGGGGCCGGTATCCAGTCCTTTTTCCATGAGCATTGTGCAAACGCCTGTAACGGGGTCCCCGTTGAAAAGCGCCGCCTGAATGGGGCTTGCGCCCCGGTATTTGGGCAGCAGGGACGCGTGGGCATTGATGCACGCCTGGTGCGTGCCGCTCTGGCAGGCCATGCACGGCAGGCACAGTGTGCCGCGGTCCAGGATCTGCCCGTAAGCCACGACCACGATAAAGTCCGGCGCCAGGCGTTTCAGATCTTCCATGATATCCGGAAGGTGCTCCGGCTGCATCACGGGGAGACCATGTTTTATGGCCAGCGCCTTGACCGGTGGGGGGATCAGAAGATTATGCCGTCCCTGGGGTCTGTCCGGTTGGGTGACAACGGCTTTTATGGGGAATCCGTCATCCAGAAGGTGCTGGAGGCTTATTTGGGCGAAATCAGGTGTGCCCATGAAAATCAGGCTCGGCAATTTTTCCATGCCATTTATTATAGAGGCGTTTGCACGGGTTGCGTGAACAGGTTGCGAATTCAGCGGTTGCGCGGATGCGCCGCGGATCAGTTCTCCGGGTCCGCGGGACTTACGGCAATGTGTTCCTCTTCATAGTCGTCATCGTAATCATCGTCGTCATCATCATAGTCATCGGGGTTTACTTCGTGCAAAGTATCGGGTTCGGCGCGTGTATCAAAAGTGATGCCGTTAAGGTGGTCGATTTCATGCTGAAACACGCGCGCCCCCATGCCTTCCATGGTCAGTTTGTGCGGTTTCATGTCGAGGTCCATGGCTTCCACCACGATTTTGATGTCGCGTTCAACCTTGCCGTAGATCATGGGGAAACTGAGGCAGCCTTCTTCGCGTGATACTGTTTCTTTGGACCATTTGATGATTTTGGGATTAATGAATGGAATGGGTCCCTGTTCAAACATGACGATGATCACGCGCTTGAGTTCGCCGACCTGGTTGGCGGCGAGACCGATGCCGTTTCTTTCGACCATGGTTTCTTTCATGTCTTCGATGAGCCTCATGAGATCCGCATCGATTTCATGCACGCGTTTAGCCATTTTTTTCAAATAGGGTGAACCGTCTGTGTGAATGTCCAGAACCGCCATGTGAGCCTCCAAAGCATAATCTACATAATTAATATAGTTTTCACGGTGGTAAAATCAAACCGGGCGCTGAAAACAATGCGCAAAGGTTGCGCGGGAATCGCAGGGTTATAAAATGAAAGGGCTGAAAGGCTCATGAGATGCTGCGCCATCAGTGAACAGGGGTGATTGCATGAAATTGACCGTCATATTGTTTATCACAGTGCTGGCCGCCGGGGCTGTTAGCGCACAAGAGGCCGGGGGTTTTACATTGCCCGCGGAGTTGTATGCGCCGAATGAAACGCCAGAGAACAAAACGACGTTGACCGTTGTCACAGCAAACGTGGGCAATGCGGACCTGTTCCGCTGCGGCAATCCGTATTTTTACAAATTGTGCCGCACCGAGGTGGAGGAACGGGTCGCTGCTTCGCTGGCTGCGATCCGGCCGGATATCGTTGCGCTGCAGGAAGTGTTTGATGAGGATCGGTGCGCCGGCATCAAGGAAAAAGACAGGCGGAAGGTTTGTTATGGCTATGAAAACCGGGAGCCGCGCTACCAGGTGCGCCGGTTGCTGGGTGATGATTACACGATTGTATGCGACGACAGGAGCCACTTTGAATGCATCGGCGTTCATCGGGACGCGGGAACGGTGACGGGGTGTGAGCCGGGCGGGCTGTGCCGCGGCACAGCCCTGGTTGCCGCGCCCGCGCCTGAGTCCTGCGATCCCCACCCCGCGATTTTTGCGGTGGATGCCGTGATCGGCGATGTCTCTGTGCGCATCGTGAATGCGCACCCATCGGCTTCAAACAGGCAATGCCGCACCGAACAGATTCAGGGCCTGTTCGAGGAGTATATGGGCGCGCAGCCTGTGGCGGATCCCGGCTTGAATATCCTTATCATGGGCGATTTGAACCTGCACCCTTTTTCGGATTTTACGGATAGCTCCATTGAATTGTGGCGTGCTTATGTTGGAGAAGGCAAGGCCTACTATTATCTGAGCGGCCCGGCCGAGCATGATCCGCCTTATCCCACGAATGCGGGCCGTACTATTGACCATGTGGTAACGAATTTCGCCGCCGGCAATTGCATGACCCTGGGCCGGTCCAGGGATGCGCCGCGTTTTGACGGCACATACGGCGATGTGGATCCAGAAGGAACGGATCACAGCCCGCTGGTGTGCGAACTCGTCTTTACGCAGGATTGATAGCGCCTGCCCGCTCTGTTTCGTTTGTTGCATCGCCTTTGTTCTTGAACTAAAATAGCAATCAAGCTAGTTTCCCGTTTTCAAGGTTTCGGGTTTGCCTGCTTTGTGATAGGAAAATCCCCGGAGGGTTTTGACATGTCCCGCAAACTCAGTCCCCAGATGTGGGAAACGCTGAAAGCGGTATGGTATGTGATCAGCCCGAGCCAGGCGCCGGACACAGGCCATGCTGAAAGAATTGCTGGGCTTACGCGCGAACTTGGAAGCGCCATGGGGCTGTCCGACGCAGATATCGAGGGCCTGGAGTATGCGGTCCTGCTGCACGACATCGGGCAGATAAAGGTGCGGGAAACGATTTTGAAAAAGCCCGGCCGGCTGTCTCCGGAAGAGTATCAGGAAATTCAGGGGCATCCCATTGAGAGCGAGCGTATTGTGCGCATGATGCCGGGCCTGGAGAATGCCGCGCAATGGACGCGCTGGCATCATGAGTGGTGGGACGGCAGCGGATATCCGGACAGGCTTGCGGGCAGGAAGATTCCGCTGCCCGCGCGCATCCTTGTTGTGGTTGACGCCTGGGACGCCATGCAGAGCGAGCGCCCGTACAGGGCCGCGAAATCACGCGAACAGGCCATTCAGGAACTGCGGCTCATGGCCGGCATCCAGTTTGACCCGGGCGTTGTGAATGCGCTGCATAAGATTGTTTCGGAGGATGCGAGCCTATGAAAGACCACTTGTCCTCATACAAGCGCCCTCTGGCGGGCTGGGTCTGGAACAGCGCCCGGCATATGGATTTTGAAACCGTGTTCTGCCCGTTCGCAGGCTGGCCTGCAATTCCCATGATGTTCAAGGAGCAGGGCAAAAGCGTTGTGACTGCGGATCTTCTTGAGTCGCACGTGCATCTGTCCCGGGCGCTTGTGGTGAACCAGGACGAGGTTCTGGATCCTTTCGACGTGGACAGGCTCGTGGAAGAAAATAAAGCGAAAGTGCAGCTTGTTGAAGGGGTGTGCAATGCATACGGCATCGCACCCGCGCATGGGGCCTGGCTCGACAACCTGCGCAGCAATACGGGCAGACTTGACGGCCCCGTGAAAAAGAGCCTGGCGCTGACCGTGGGTATGCTTGTTATCCGTTATCTGATGTCGTTCGACGATGCGACGCGCAATGTTATGCCGGACGACGACCCCGCCGGCGCTTTCCATTATTATGTGGAATTTCTGAATCAGAAGGTGATCTCGAACGGGGCTTTGTGTGAAACGTATAACAGGGATGCCCTCGATCTTGTGGCAACGGTATCATCGGATGCCATGTATTTTTATCTCCCCTCCGCCGCCGGATGCCGGGATTTGAGCCCGGAGCAGAGGATGATGGAGCTGTTTGTGAATGCTTGCACCGAGTCCGAATTGGACGCAAAGCTTGAGGGCCGCGCCTCCGGGCTCGGGTCCGCCATGTCGGACGAAATGGATTATGAAAAAAAGGTGGCTGCGTTTTTCGACGCAGCCGGGCATATCCCTGTCTGGATTCTGGGCTACAACGAAAAGGGTCTGCTGCCTGTCAAGGATCTTCAAAACCTGTTGGGCGGATTCAGGAAGAATGTTATGGTTTTAGAAAACATGGTTGCGGAGTCGAGTGAAAGCAAATATTGTGAGTATCTCTTGATCGCTCATCCATAAGAAAAACGCACGGGACACGCTGCTGCCCCGGGCCGGTGATGATTATGGCAGACAAATTAACAGATTCAGAAAAATTCCTGTCCACGCTCATGGATATTCAAACCTGGCAGAAGTTTCAGGATGCATTGTCTATGATAACCGGTTTATCCACTGTTACTCTGGACCCCAACGGCAACATGATTACACAGCCGAGCAATTACAATGATTTTTGCCTGCGGTATCTGCGCCACACAAAGAAGGGGCGCGCCATGTGCGCTAAAAGCCACATGGAAGCAGCGCGCGCCGTCTCCGAATCCGGCAAGCCCACGCTTTATGAATGCCATGCGGGTTTCAAGTATTTTGCGGTGCCGGTCATGATCAACAACGCGCACATCACGACCATTGTGGGCGGGCAGATTCTCGGCAAGGAGTTCAGCCGGGAAAATCTGAAAAAAGTGTCCCGGGATCTCAACCTGGATATCAAGGATTTTGAAGGCGAACTGCAGCGAATACAAAGCATGTCCGAGGAGCAATTTGTCAAGGCCAAGGAACTGCTTGAAACCCTGGTCGGCATGATCGCTCAACTCAATTTTAAAAAGTTCGGGCTGACAAAGGAAGTGGCGGAACTTTCGGCCCTGCACGAGATTACGAACCTTGTAGGCGCGGTTGGCGATTTCGACAAGATGATGCGCCATCTCAGCGAAAAGATTACGCAGTTGAGCGGCGTGGAGCGGTGCACGCTGGTGATTCGCGACGAGAAAATCGAACGGTTCCTGGTCGCCACGTCCATGTCGCTTACGCCCGATTTCCGCAGCCGGTTTATCGAGTTTACACGCGACATCCTTTTCGAGCGACGCCTTTTCAGCAAAGATAGTTTTATCGTGGAGCATGCCGAGGACATCATTGAACCGGAGTATGTAGAGCTGTACAAGGAATACGGCATCCGGCTCAGAATCACCATTCCGCTCGTGGTGCGGGAGCGCACAATCGGGATACTGGAACTGTATCCGGAGCCCGACCTGGAGCTTACCAAGGAGCGTATGGACTTTTTTGTGCAGGTCGCATGCCAGACCGGCGTGGCCATTGACAATGCCGCAATTTTTTCGCATGCCGAGCGGCTCGCCACCACGGACGGCCTCACCGGGCTGCTCAATTACCGCACGTTCCACCACCAGTTCGCTATCGAAATCAAGCGCGCGCGCCGTTATACACAGAAGCTGTCCGTGCTCATGCTGGATATAGATAACTTCAAAGCTGTGAATGACACATACGGACACCTGCTCGGCAATGTGGTGCTTTCAGAGTTCGCCAACATATTGCAGCAAAGCGTGCGTGAGGTCGACGTGGTCGCGCGTTACGGCGGTGAAGAATTCGTCATCGTGCTTCCTGAAACACTGGGGGAAGGCGCTGAAATCCTCGGAGAACGCCTGCGCAAAACCGTGTCCGAATATGCTTTTTCCGGGCCGGGGGCAATGGCCCTGAGGCTCACGGTGAGCGTGGGCGTGGCGGATTTTAACGATACGGTAAAGACCCCCGAGGATTTGCTTGAACAGGCGGATAACGCCCTGCTTGCCGCCAAGCTGCGGGGCAAGGATCAGTATGTGCGTTACACTCCGGCCGTGGGGCGCGAAGTTGCTCGTAAGACCGCTGCAAAAAAATCATCCGTAAAAGTAAAACCCGCGGCCAAAACAAAAAAAGCTCCGGTATCAAAGAAGAAATCCCCCACGGTAAAAAAGAAACCCGCTGCAAAAAAGAAAAGCGGGAACAAGGGGCAATGAAGCATGGCTGAACGCATAGCCCGGATCACCGCGGGCGGCGTATCCGCGGATGCGCTTCTCAATGACTCTGATACAGCAGATAAAATATGGGACGCCCTGCCGGTAACGGGTTCGGCAAGCACCTGGGGTGATGAAATTTATTTCTCCATTCCGGTAAAGCTGCCCGCAGCCGCGGGAGCCGGCCCGGTTGTGGCCATGGGCGATCTGGCCTACTGGCCGCCGGGGGCCGCGTTCTGCATTTTTTTCGGCCTTACCCCCGCAAGCCAGGGCTCAGAGATCCGCGCCGCCAGTGCGGTTAATGTATTTGGAAAAGTTCAGGGCGATCCCAAGGTGTTCAAGCAAGTGCGCTCCGGTGATGCGGTTTTGGTCGAGAGAGCCTGACTTTGCCGCCCCGCTTGAACAACCGCTGAGTACTGATATAATCATATCGCAGAGCAAATTCGTCCTTCACTGAGGTGCTTAATGGCAAGGAAAACCTTATTGGCCGTGGATGATGATCCGGTTGTCCTTGAAGCCATCAACTCCGCTCTCGGCGGCACTTTTAATATTCTTGTGGCGCAGGACGGGCATGAGGGCATCATGCTGGCCGCCGAACAGAAGCCGGATATTATTCTGCTGGATATCATGATGCCTGGTTTCGACGGCTTTTCCACGCTTATGCTGCTCAAAGACAATGAAATGACAAAAGACATTCCCATTGTCATGCTCACCGCTGTCGGTAAGAAAGACAAGATTATTACGGCATTTCGCGATGGCGCTTCCGACTACATCCTGAAACCGTTTAAGAAAGAAAGTCTGATTCAGAAAATTAAAAAGCTGACCGGCGAGGAAATTGATTGACCGGCCCGCGTCCGCAACGGCAATAACCCATGGCTGATTTCCCTCATTCACAACAGCGCGGCCGCGTTGTCATGATCGGCATCGACGGCGTGCCCCATTCGTTTCTTACGGCCCAGATGCGCAAGGGCCGGTTCCCCCACTTTCAGCAATTGCTTGTGGAAGGCGACATGGCGCGCATGTCGTCATCCGTGCCCCCGATTTCTTCAGTGGCCTGGACCAGTATCGCAACGGGCTGCAATCCCGCGGCCCACAATATTTTTGGTTTTGTGGATCGGCGCCCCAACCCCATTGAAATGTTTTTGCCCACAGCCATGGACCGCAAGGCGCCCGCCATATGGGACGTGTTGGGCCGACGCGACAAAAAAGTTATCGTCATAAACGTGCCGGTCAATTATCCGCCGCGGCCGGTTAACGGAATGCTCGTATCCTGCTTTCTGGCCACAGACATCAACAAAGCCACGTATCCGCCGGGTCTGGCTGAAACCCTTAAAGCGCTTGATTATGTGATTGATGTGGATCCCTGGAAGGCGCGCCAGGACAAGGATGCGTTTCTGGACGATTTATTCATTGCGCTGGACCGGCGCCTCGCCGCCACGCTTCACCTTATGGAAACACACCCCTGGGATTTTTTCATGTCCCACATCATGGAAACCGACAGGTTGTGCCATTTTTTCTGGGAGCACTGGGAATCCGGGCACCCTGTGTATGCGGCTCGTTTCATGGAGTTTTTCGACAAGGTTGACGAGTTTCTTGGTGAGGTGCGCGCGCGCATGCCGCGGGACGCGCACCTTGTGGTTCTGTCCGATCACGGGTTTTGCACATTGAAAAAAGAGGTCTTCATTAATCGGGCGCTCCAGGACGCTGGCCTCCTGAAATTCAACTCGGATCAGCCAAAACAATTGAACCACATTCATGCGGAATCCAGAGCTTACAGCATGATCCCGGGCAGGATTTTTATTAACCTCAAGGGGCGCGAGCAGTTGGGATCCGTGGCGCCGGGGCCTGATTATGAGCGTGCTCGCGAGCAGGTTCGCGAAGTACTCATGGACCTCAAGGATCCAGACGACGGCAGCCCGATCATCGAGAGCGTGCTTTGCAGGGAGGATATTTACAAAGGTCCGTTTTTCGAGTCCGCCGCGGACCTGGTGGCGCTTCCGCATGATGGATATGACCTCAAGGGCGCGCTTTACAAAGAGGAGATGTTTGAAAAAACGCAGCTTGTGGGCATGCACACCATGCATGACGCCACATTTTACACCGCAGGCCAGGTCGTGAACTGTGACGATATGAATGTCGTTGATGTGATGCCTTCGATTCTGTCATATTACGGCATCACGATCCCGGGCCTTGAAGGCCGCAACTGTTTCCTTGCGCCCGCAGGCTGATTTGTTGCAGCCATTTCTCCCGAAAAATTAATCCGCAGGTGTTTTTAAGAAGTTTATTTGATGGGTTATGGCCCATCATGTATATTTACATGATAATGGCGTCGCATGAGATCCGTTCTTAAAATTATATGCGCGGGTCCGAAAACCCCATGCTCCGGACATGATTTTACACAAAGGAGTGCTCCAGGCGAAAATGAACGTACCGTTTCTGGATTTGAAACCCGGTTATGAAAAATTGCGCAGCGGCATAGACGAGGCCATGGGCGCGGTGTTTGATCAATGCAATTTTGTGCTGGGCGAACCCGTGCGTGCGCTGGAAGAGCAGTGCGCAGCCTATTGCGGCGCCAAACACGCTATCAGTGTTGCGAGTGGAACCGATGCCATCCGTATTGCGCTTCGGGGCTGCGGAGCGGGCAAGGGGCATGGAGTCATTACCTCTCCCCTGACCTTTGTGGCCACGGCCGAGGCCGTAAACTCCATTGGCGCACGCCCGTTTTTTTGCGATATCGACCCTGTGACTGCCAACCTGTCGCCGGCCGCGGTTCTGGATTTTCTTGAAAATCAATGCATGCGTGACAACAGTTCTGGCTTCCCGGTTCACAAACAAACGAATATTCCGATTAAGGGCATTATTCCGGTGCATCTTTATGGCCAGTGCGCTGATATGGGGGCGTTGAATAGAATCGCCCGGGACTGGAATCTGTTTGTGCTGGAGGACGCCGCCCAAGCGTTCGGCGCGGAATATGCCACAGACGGCAAATCCGTTAAGACGGGCTGCCTGGGCAAGGCTGCGGCTTTCTCGTTTTATCCCAGCAAAAACCTGGGCGGGGCCGGGGACAGTGGCATGATCACCACGGATGATGACAGTGTGGCGAAAATCTGCCGCGTTCTGCGCGTGCACGGGGCGCCCACAGCCTATGATTTTGTGGAGTCGGGCTATAACAGCCGCATGGACACATTGCAGGCGGCCGTGCTTCTGGTCAAGCTTCCCCATATTGACGAGTGGCTCACAGCCCGAAGGGAAAAAGCCGCGTTTTATTCCCGGCTGTTCAGGGAATATGCGCTTAAGTTGGATGTGCCTGTATTTGAAGCCTCGGAATTATCGGTTCCAGCGCCCGAACAAGGTAAGTTTCTTGTTCTGCCTTCAGAGGCTGAAAACTGCCGCCATACATTTAACTCGTTTAACATCCGCGTGCAGGACAGGGACGGCATGATCGCCAGCCTGGGCGGGCAGGGAGTGGGAACGAACGTTTATTATCCGAAACCTCTGCATCTCAACAAGGTGTTTGACTTTCTGGGATACGCAGCCGGTGACATGCCGGTTTCGGAAAAAATGTGCAGCGTGATATGTGCAATGCCGATGTTCCCGGAAATAACGGAAGAACAGCAGCGTTATGTCGTGGAAAAAGTCATGGAGTTTTTGAAAGCGCAATAACCGCGGCCATAACGGAACGGGGTGAAATCAATCATGTATTTAATAACGGGAGGCGCCGGATTCATCGGCTCACATCTGGTGGAACGGCTCGTGGGCGAAGGACAGCCCGTGCGTGTCATTGATAATTTTTTCACCGGCAACAGGAAGAATCTGGAACCCTTTGAAGGCCGCTATGAGCTGGTTGAGGCAAGCCTGCTGGATGAGGCCGCGCTGAGCCGCGCCATGCAGGGCGTGGAGTATGTGCTGCACCAGGCGGCCATACCCTCGGTTCCCCGTTCCATCGCCAATCCCAAGGCCACGAACGAGGCCAATGTCTCTGGTACGCTGAACGTGCTGGTGGCGGCGCGCGATGCCGGCGTCAAACGCGTGGTCATGGCTTCTTCTTCAAGTGTCTACGGCGATTCTCCGACCCTGCCCAAAGTCGAGACCATGCCCACGAACCCCAAATCCATTTATGCGGCCAGCAAGCTCATCGGCGAGCAATACGCGCGCGTTTTCCACAATGTGTTTAATTTAAGCGTCGTGTGCCTCAGATATTTCAATGTGTTCGGACCCAGGCAGGATCCGGATTCCGAGTATGCGGCCGTGATTCCCAAATTCATCAGAATGATCCGGGCCGGGGTTTCGCCCACAGTGCATGGCGACGGCCTGCAGACCCGTGATTTCACGTACATTGATAATGTTGTGGATGCAAATTTCAAAGCCGCGCAGGCCCCCCGGGCGCCCGACGGGCTTGTGTGCAATATCGCATGCGGCGAACGCGTATCCATTATTGATCTTATTGATCGCATCAACAGTATCATGGGCACGGATATCAAACCGGAATTCACGGAAAACAGGGCAGGGGACGTCAAGCACTCTCTGGCCGATATCACGGTCGCACGGGATACATTCGGGTATTCCCCGTCCATCACATTGGAAGAGGGTCTGAAGCGTACGGAAAAATCCCTGCAAGCCTGATGGCGCAGGGTTGTTCCCGATCATTGACTCCTTAACCCGCGTCCCATATAATTCCTTTTTGTTATTTATTTAATTGCGGAAAGACACACCTGATGAAAGATGCTGCCATGAAATATTTCTTGCGGGCGCTTCTTGTTGTTGCATGCCTCGCTGCCGCACCGTTCAGCGCCCATGCCGATGACGGGCCGTACCCCGGAGGGCTTCAGGATTTTGATTCCGTTTCCGTTGTGGCCGTGTCCGGCAGCGTAACCGTGCAGAGCGTCGACGGCGGATATCCCGCCAAGCCTGGCCTGGTGCTTGCCCCGGGCGACGTTATCCGAACCGGCACGGACGGGAAAGCCGTGATTGGATACCTCACAGACAGCCGCATCCTCATCTGGTCCAACAGCGAATTCCGCATTGAGTTTACAGGCCGCACGGAACTCAAGGAAAAAGGATTTGATTACGTGCAGGCGCGCGGCCGGGTTTTCAACCGGGTGGGCGGCTCTTATTTCGGCAACACAAAGGGTTATGCCATGGTGCCGGGCGCATCAATTGCGTTCGCCGATGCCGAATTTGTTACTGTTGCTGATGAAAAGGGCGTTCTGGTCGCCGTGCGCCGCGGCAGTGTTAATGTCCAGGGGTCGGGCTGGGAAAAAACTGTGAAAGAGCGCGAGCAGTTCATGATTCAGCCGTCCGGGGCCGCAGGCGCCACAGCACCCGTGTCCGACACCATGGATCAGCAATTGCGCCTGGCCGCACAGGATATGGTCATGGCCGGTTACGGAGAACCCCTGGCGCAGAGCACAGTTTATTATCCGAAATCCATTCCCAAATATAAATCCACCTCCAAGCTGGATGAGCAATCGCCTTCGGATATTGCGTATTATCGCCCTGAACGGTGGGGCACGGCTCGCACCGAATCGAGGGACTACCGGTCTTCGCTGTATCGCGAGCCGCGCACGCAGGCCGCACTGCCCCCGGGAGATACCCTGGATGCAGATATCTGGTCAGAGCTTTATTCGGGAACGGATGAGTATTTCCAGCATGTGGATCAGGAATATCCCTATCCGGACAAAGCCCCTACAAATGCACCGGATCCCCTGTACCAGGGAACCGGGAAAACCCTCAAAACCGTGGCGCCTCCGCCTGTGGAAGTAATGACTCCGCGCCCCAGGGGCGGGGATCTCCTCGTGGGCGACTATTCCACGGCATACCGTTTGTGCCAGGATTACGCGTCTACGCAAAGCCAGATCGACGATTGCATTGTGCGCCGGCTCAAGCCCGAGGCGCGCACAGATGCCGCCAAATTTCCAGATCCGCCGCCCGAGTTGAATTTGCCGATGAGCCACGAACCGCAGACCCCGGCCTATGTGTCTCTGCCACCGGTTTCGGAACTGCCTCCGCCCACGCTCACCGGCGGGAGTGTGGCTTCTCCGCTCTACTGCAGTTTCGCATTGTTCCGCAACCCGAGCCTCATGCACAACGATGTGGGTGCGGATTTGCTCAATCAGGGCCGTTACGGCGCAGCCCTTGAAACCTTTGAAGACGCCCTGCGGGTCAATCCTAACCACCCGGAAATTCTCAATAATATCGCAGTCGCCTACTATCGCATGGGCGACGCCAAATCCGCGGAGCGGTTTCTGATTCTTGCTCTGACCAAGGATCAGGAAAACACCACGATTCATAACATGATGGGTTGTGTGCTGCTGGAACAGGGCAAAACAGAGCAGGCATGCGGTGAGTGGAATCTGGTTCTGAAAATGCATTCCCAGCAGGCCCAGGCTTCGCGCAACCGCTACGCTTTCTGCAGCATCGGCCTGGAATGAAGCCTCCTTTCCGCAGACTGCGGATCATGCTGATGAAAAATCGATATCCGCTTGGTGTTTCCCGGTTGCGGGTGTGCTATAATTTCAGGAAATAATCAGAAAGATGGGCTGAAGACATGGAAGTGAAAGTTGTGGCCAGGGACAATGCCGGAGTTATCTCCCTCATTGGAGACCTTGATTACCAGAGCTATAAGGAACTGGAAACCGCGTTCAATACGTCATTTGGCCAGGGGCGCAGTCCCATTGTCATTGATATTGCGGATGTGCCCCATATTGACAGCGTGGGTCTCGGCACCATCACAAAGCTGTGGAAAGCGGCAAGCCAGCAGGGGGTGACCCTGGCTCTGGCCAATCCGCGCAAAAATGTGCGGAGCATGATTAAGCTTGTGAATCTCGACGGCCGCATTCAACTCGCCGACACAGTGGAAGACGCCCTTTAAATCACAGGCCGGATTCGTCGAACGCGGCTTCAAAATGCTCGATTTTTTCCGGTTTCCGGCCAGGCCCCCAAACCACGGTTATTACATCGAAACGATATTCTGCAGAGTCCCATTTTTTTTGTTTGAGAAAATATCGGGCCGTGCGCACTATGTGCCTTTTTTTGGTGCGCGTGATGTTTTCAAGTGGATGTGCATGGAAATCGCTGGCTCTGGTTTTAACTTCAACGAATACCACGAGTTTTCCCCGGCGGGCAATGATATCCAGTTCGCCCGCGGGACACGTGTAATTGCGCGTTATGATTTTGTATCCCGAGCGGCGCAGGGTCCAGGCCGCGGCTTTTTCCCCCAGGGCGCCCAGGCGTTTGCGGTCAAGCGTCAAATATGCCTCCCTGCACCGGGCCGGCCTCTATAGCTTTTCGGACCGGCGCATAGGTTTTTCTATGTATGGGGCATGCGCCCAGCCGCTGCAGCCGCTCCATGTGATCGGCTGTGCCGTACCCCTTGTGCCTGCCAAACCCGTAGCCGGGAAATTCCTGCTCACAGCGCGCCATGATGCGGTCCCGCGCCACTTTGGCCAGTATCGAGGCCGCGGCGATGGACACACTGTTTGAATCGCCTTTGATCAAAGCGCACTGCGGATGATTCAATGGTATGGTATTGCGCCCGTCAATGAGCAGGAAATCCGGTGTGTGGCGCGACAGGCCGAGGACCGCATTTTTCATGGCCAGCAGCGTGGCCTGGAGAATGTTGATCCGGTCAATATCCTCAGCCTCAACGATTGCGATATGAAAATCAAGCGCGTTTTGCGTGATTGTTTCGAAAAGCTCCTCGCGCCTGCGCGGGGTAAGTTTTTTGGAGTCGTTGATGCCTGCGATATCCGCGCCCGGGCGCAGGATGGCGGCTGCGGCCACCACCGGGCCGGCCAGCGGCCCGCGTCCCGCTTCGTCCACACCGCATACGCACCGGAATCCCATGGATCGCAATGCGATTTCATAAGAGCATTTCCAGGCAGGCTCTTTATTTTTTTGATGGCGAATGGTTTTTTTTTGCGGCATGGCAATTATTGCGGCAACTGTTATTTCACGAGGTGGAATTCGAGCCCGCCTGTTTCAGGCCCGTATCGTACGATTTCACCTTGCGCGTTCACGTCGAATGCGAGTGTGCTTTCCCCGTTCGACGCCCGGATGCGGAACAGGTTTTGCGCTCCGGCATCTGTTTTCTGCAGGATGGCGCCCGTGATTTCAATGAAGCCGGGCAGCAGATCGCCCTGATCCGGGATTAAGGCGTCAAAAGTGTAATAGGTATTATTTTCGGGTTTCGCTGCTCTGACGAGCAGGAGCGTCACGGCAGGGGCCAGGAATACGGGCCCTGTCTTTCGAATTGTTTTTTCCTCGGGCGTGGCGGTTCCCCTGGTGACGGTTGTGACGGTAAGGCCACCCACGTCTGTGCGCATTGTCTGCGCTGTGATCTCATCACCGGACTTTATCTCCTGGGTTTTTTCATAGTTCAGCAGTGTGAAGTCGGGTTTTATCACAGCCCGGGAGTTGAGGGTGCGGGTGTGGGTTGCGCTGAATTCAAAGCTGCCCATCTGGGTCATTACGTAACATTCTCCGACCGGGCAGGGCTGCACTGAAAGCTCCACGCTGAGCCGGCCGAGCACAGCATCGCCGGAAACCAGTTCATAGGTCCAGGCGCCTGCGGCTGCGGGATCCGCACTTGTGGAAGACGATGTCAGCGCAAACAGGGTTTGTGTTGCGTGCTTTGGATCCGGCTCCAGGTCCTCAGCTTTTGCCGGTGCTGCAAAGCACAAGGCCGCCCCAAGGGCCATGGCAAGCCCAAAGGCGGCCAGGACGAGAAACCTGGGAAACAAGGGGTTCCGTGCTGTATCCCGGATGTGGACGTTCATCTGTGTTTTCATGCTCCTAATTCTATGGATTTCAGAGGCGATAAGCAACAGGTCCGCGGGCGGGTTTTCGCTATTCGGGCCAGACTGGATTCAGGATGTTTTGCGCCAATACTTTTCTAAGGGCCGGTTTCGTGATATCATCTCATATTTGAGACAGTTGTCTGGAGGATTATAAAGATGCGCAAGAGCGGCTTACACACAAGAATTACATTGCTTACGGTTTTGACCCTGTGCGCGGCGATTGCCGCGGGCGGCGCCTCGTGTTCGCTTTTCGGCAAAAAAGACAAGACCCCGATGAAGAAGGTCAGTGGTCCTGTTCGTCCGCCCGCCTTTGAATTCAAATTCGCGCTTGAGCCCGGCGCGTCCTATTCCAGCACTTTTCTTTTTGATGAGGCAATTCAAATCAGCAGCCAGAATGAAGACGGGTATTTTACAGCGCCCGCGCCTGTGAGATTCGATCTTTCCATGATTTGGAAGGTTCTGGAACAAGACAAGGACAAGACAGACCGGTTCAATATTGATATCACCATGGAAGAGATTACATTGGTTTCTGAAAATCTGGATCCCCTGGCCGCAGCCGAAGTGCTTCCGCGTTTTCAAAACCAGACGATGACGCTGGTTGTGAATAAAGACGGAGAAATTGAAGATTATTATGCTCTCGAACTCGACAGCTTCTTTACACAACTTGAGGAAGAGTTTAAAGGGGACGCCGATAAGCTGGCTGTGGTTGCACAGGTCAAGCAACAGTTCACTTGGGATTTAATGGTGGAGCGCTTCAGTCTTGCATTTCATTTCGTGCCCCCGTCAGAGGAAAGCGCTCAGGACAAAGATTCCAAGAGAAAAAAAGCAGGCATCGTGCTGAAGAAAAAGGATGACACATGGACTGCGAAAACCTTGAACTACATGCTTCCGGGCCAGATATCGGTTCCCGTTGAAATGAAATATAAATTTGCGGACTTGAAAAAGGAATCGGGTGTGGCGCTGGCGGAGATCCTTTTCGGCATAAAACAGGATTTGTCGCTTTATTCCATTGGTGAAGACACGATAGCCGGGGTCATCGCCAAGGGCAAGAGGGTTCAGGAAAAATCCGGCGCCTATGAAACAATGGACTTCAAAGGGTATGCCGTATATAACACAACCGCCAACGATATTGAGGAAATAAAGGCCGAGATGACAGCCACGGGTAAAATTACCATAAAGCCCCGCAGGGGAGATCCCGTGGACGGTCAGCTTGAAATCAAGAGGAATTACGTCCTGTCCCTGGCTCAGAATCAGACCGAAGAATCAAAGAAGTGAAATCATCCTGGCAGAGTAATCGCTCTGTGTCGTAATCCCTTGTGATATCGCGATTGTTTCATATTTAGTGCAGTTTTTGCGCGCGATTATGAAAAAATATTCATGTGCATGAAAATAAGTTCATCACCAGGATAACAAACAATTTGAGCTTTTTATTGTAAGCCTTGTCATGTCATGAAATCGAGCCGAAACAAGTCTATATTACATGTTTATTCAAATAAAAATGTAATTTTCGCTTACAATCAGTGTTATATGTCGTTTTTCTTTATTTTCTACAAAAAAGGCTTTGCTGAAAGCAATAAGCAAGGCAGTAATACGTTTAGATCAGGGAGAAAAGTGTCAGGACGAAAATTGGATGAAAACTGTACGGACAAGTGAAATCTATAATTGGGTGGATAATCATTACATGGCATACAATTTGTTAATATATTAATAAAAATGTAAATGTGAGTGACTTCATATGGCATATCCGATACGGAAAAGGTGGAAAAAGATTGCGCTCCCCGCCATTTGCGTGTTCCTGTTTCTGTTTACAGCATTGGTTGTGAAGGCGCAAAACGTGCAATGGAATGTTGTTGACGGCGGCGGGGGTATTTCTGCCGGCGGCGGGAATACGTTGTGGGGTTCTGTGAATCAGGCGGCCACATATGTGGTTACAGACAATGGCGCAAACGAAAAATACGTCGGATATATTATCCAGTTGCCGCAGGATGCATCTGTTGATTGTTTGAATGGCGGCGTGGCTTGCGCCGGGCCTCCCACCTATTACGGGGTCAGCACCAAGACTTTCACGTTCCGCAATGCGGCGTGCGGCGCAGCGCCCTGCGTTTTCGAGCGCGGGGGAACCCAGTACTACCGGTATCTCTGGAAGCAGACTTCCACTTATACAGATGTGGAACTGAACGCTGGTTCACTATGGTCGGATCGCAATGCATTCTGCCCTGGCGGCGCGTGCGACAAAGTGGGCACAAGCATGACTCTGGATGCGAGCACGGACGGCGATTATTACCTCATTGTGCGCAGTTTTAACGGAGGATTGATTGGCACCGACCAGGTGCTAGGCCCGTATCAATATGATGCCGCCGCCCCGACATTTACAAGTTTTGATGCCGCTAATGTGGATTACAATGACCAATTTGTAGATGGAGTCTTCGACCTCAACGGCGGGGTGCAGGACCTCATCAGCAAGCTTATGGACAGTACGTGCGAATACCGCTGTTCAGGCGATGGCGGCCTCTGCAACGGCGTGTGGCGCTCTGCAACCGATAACTGGAGCGGTACGGCCACATCCAACGGAACCTGTTCCATCACCGATATCACATGCACAACCAACCTGGCCAATATCACACTGGAAATGCGGGTTCAGGACAACGCGGGCAATACGGGCACTTCAAGTTCCCTCGCCCGCAAATGCGACATCGCCGCACCAACAAACACATCCATTGGCCCGGCTGCGGATCAGTATCAGAACGTTGTTGCAATGACAAACAGCGGCGCCGGCCTGGTGTGCAGTGACGGGGCCGGGGAAAGCGGTTTGCATGCGACCCCTTACGATGTGGAAGTCTGCAACGACGGAACGGCCAAGGGGGATTGTACCGACTCCACCGGCACATGGGTGGACGGCAATACCGTGAACTGGAGCGCCAATAATTACGACGGCATGAATGGCGCCACCGGGAACTGGTATCGATTCCGCGGCAAATGCCAGGACAATGTGGAGAATTCCACGAGTGCGGCTGCGAGTTACGCATATTCTCCGGGTTATGTTTTGATCGATACACAGGCGCCAACAGCCCTGGCGTGCGGCGATGTAACGCTGCGTTCGGCCTCGGGCGGCACGGTTCTCACCTGGGGCAATTCATACAATTACACTCAGCCCACGGGGCCGTTCATGGAATGGACAAGCCCGGGGGATAATCCGGTCGGCACAAACAATTCCGGGGTTGCGGGTTATTACGTATATTTCGGCACCAGCGCGGCCGCGGATCCGCAGACTCTCGGCACATGGCAGACAGGTTTGAACTTTACAAATTCTATAAGCCTGGTCACAGGCACTACGTATTATTTTAAAATTCAGACCAAAGACAATGCTGGCAATGTGAGCACGTCTTCACCCGGGTGCGCTTATCAGTTCTCCGAGGGCGGGTATCTGCACATCACGCAGATTGATGATGACGCGACCTCTTACGGCGGCACAAACGGCAGCACCGACAATCCCGAAGGTATTCTGGCCCCGGATAATACCGATTATGAAATCATCCAAGTGAAGATTCTGGATGAAAACGATAATGTGGTCACCACCGGGCCAATATCCACGAAATCCACAACCATCACTCTTGGCAATCTTGGCACCACCGGTGCGTACATTGCCGAGACTAACCTCACGGGCGCGACTACCGGCGTGGGTGTCACATCCATCACCGGCGCGCTCGTTGGCGGCCAGGCATACGTGAAAATTATGGCCAACGGCTCTGAGAGTCCGAATGCGATTTCGGTAATACCATCAGCCAGCGGCCTTTCGGGCCAGGGTGGCCGCGACCAGGTGTTGTACCTGCTTGTCCGCGATGATACGAGCCTTACACTCCCGGGCGACGATGTTGAAACCATCGGCACAGCGCCCACCGGCGATATTTCCGTGCAACCGGTTTGGAACCACGCCGGCAATGCGATTGCCTATTTCAACAACAGCGGCGGCGTGTGGAATATTTACAAGAGAACATACAGCGGCGGCTGGGGCGATGAAATCCGCCTCACTCACGCCAACATGAAGGTGAGACCCGGCGCCGCCATCACCTGGAGCGGAGACGATGCTTACATCGTGTTCTCTGTCAAAGACGATGTGCAGAATGAGTTGGAGATTTATGCCGTAAAAACAACGGACAATGGTTCGGTGGGCGATGACGCCGCCAAATCTCTGGCGGGTTTGCGCACGGACAATAAGAAATTGTCCAACCTGGCTTTCAGCGCTACGAACATGCGGCGCTGGGCCGACACGGACTGGAGTTCCACAACCTGCTCCAACGGGTACCAGGATTCCCTGGTTTCATCCATGGCATCTATCATTAATAATGCTGTCACCGGTGCGGATCTGTGGATGATGAGCGGAGCCAAGGATGCAAACGGCCTGTATATTGAAACCGACGGTGGAACAAGCGCTACGGTTTCGCAACTTACGAATATACCCGGGCTGGCGTATCTGATTCAGCCGCGCTGGTCGCATGACTGCTCCAAAATTGTATTTGCTGCAGCCGATGGAGTTGCAGACCCGGCCAAGGTCAGCATCTACATAATGAATCTTACGGACGGCGCCTGGGGCAATATGGTAAGCGGTATTGTGACCGCGCTGGATGCAAGCCAGGGCGTATACAAGGTTCATGACTGCACCACCTCCAGTTGCAGTGATTATCCGGGTCTTTTCCCAACCTTCAGTTCAGATGATACATTCATCTTCCATGCCGTGGATACGACATCCAGTTTCAGCCTCCGCGGCCTTCAAAAAGACGACATCAAAACAGAATTCTTCACGGGTAAGAATTTCGATAACTATGCTGTCTACATACAAACCGCAGGCAGCTATGTGCGCCAGCAAGTGGGGCAGAGCGCCAATAACGAATTCGGTCTCGTGCAGTGCCATGGCGCGGCGTGCCCGGACAACGGCGACGGCAATCCCGTAATGCTGGTTACACAAAGCGGCGCAACCAAGGGCGATGTGCGGTTTATGTACCTGAGCACCGAGACCACCGTCACCAGCGCCGGCGGCCTGGCCTTTATGAACGGCGGTGTGGTCGCAGTCATTCCGCCCGGCGCACTCACGTCTGAAACAGAGATCAATGTAGCCACACCTTCCTGGGCGCCTTCTCCGGAAGACGGCGATGACCTGCTCGTGAGCACGGGCGATGCGCGCGAATTCTTCCCGGACGGCGTTGTGTTCAATGAAGATATCCTCATGATCTTCCATTATGACGATGCCAACTCCGACGGCATTGTCGATGGAACGGGATACGACGAGGACAAGATCTATATCTATTACTGGTGCGATTCCGTATCCACGGTTTGCACGGACAACAATGCCTGGGTCCGGCTGGACGGGTCCATTGATCCGAGCCGCAACATTATCACCGTGGTTACGAATCACTTCTCGCTCTACGATCCCAAAGCCTTAAGGTGGGGCATGCAGGCGCCCGCGGTTGTCAGGGAAATGCATCTTGCCAATCCGCACACATATCCCAATCCGTGGCGGTCAAGCTCCGGCGATTACGTATACTTCAGCATTGATGATACAAGTACATTCAACACCCAGTTTGAAGGCGCCGACGGCAACCTGCTGGTCAGCATCGATATATATGATGTGGCGGGCAAGCAAGTGCGCACGATTCAGGATGTGGTTTCCGGACTGGGTACTCTCGAGACATCATTCGGCAACAGCCGGTTTGCGGAATCAAGCGGAACCGGCGGCCTGGACCTGGCAAGATGGGATATGCGCAACAACTCCGGGAGAATGGTTGCCTCGGGCGTATATCTGTACCAGATGACTGTTCGCGACGGGTTCAATAAATCCCGCACCGTGACCGGCAAGCTTGCGGTCATCAAGTAACACGGAATTACGGCATGCAGATAATTCAACGGCCCGGTGGTTATCAACGCCGGGCCGTTTGTTTTGTGGAATAGGGTTTTGGGGGATCAGCAAGTCAACTGTAGATTGTGGTTAAGATTTCATCGGCCATGCGGGGCAGTACGATAACGCGGTCCACGGAGCCGGCTTCAATGGCTGCGCGGGGCATGCCGTAGACCACGCAGGAGTTTTCGTGTTCGGCCAGCACATAGCCGCCGTGTTCTTTAATTGCCAGCGTGCCCGCGCGGCCATCCGTTCCCATGCCCGTGAGGATAACGCCTATACCCCGTTTCCCATATACCGACGCAACAGATTGCATGAACACGTTCACGGACGGCCTCACGCCATGCTGCGGGGGATCCTGGTTCAGGTATAACACATCATTTTTGCCGGCGAGGATGTGGTAGTCGCCTGGTGCGATGTAAACGATTCCCGGCCGTATTTTGTCGCCGTTTGCCGCTTCTTTGACCTGTATGTCTGAAATGGCATCCAGGCGCTCGGCCAGGGATGCGGTGAACCTGGGCGGCATGTGCTGCACCACAACAATACACGCGGGAATATCTGCGGTAAGCAGTGGAATGATTTCCGTAAGCGCCCGCGGCCCCCCCGTGGAGCAGCCCACAGCCACGACTTTCTTGAGAGAAATGATTTTGTCGGGCAAAATCTCTCTGGAGGCGGCTGGGTTCGGCCGGGTTTTGTCCAGGGTTGAAGATTCTGTGGCTCTTGAGGAATCGGCGGTTCGGTCCTGCGCCGGAACTGTATCTGAGGCCGGGGCAAGGGCCATGGGCTTAATCTGGGAAGCGATTTTTACTTTTTTAATGATTTCTTCGCGCAACTGGTCGATGGTCATGGCGAGGACGCCGGATGGTTTGGGCACGAAATCCACGGCGCCCAGTTCCAGTGCGCGTATGGTGTCTTCAGCGCCCTCAAAAGTGAGGCTGCTGACCATGATCGTGGGGATGCGGTATTTTTTGCGCATTTCTTCGAGCAGCTTGAGCCCGTCCATGCGCGGCATCTGGATGTCCAGTGTAATGACATCCGGAATGGTTCTGCTGAGTTTTTCCAGTGCGTCGACGCCGTCGCGCGCTTTTTCAACAACCTTGATTTCCGGATCGGAATCAAGGAACTCGGAGATGACATAGCGCATGTATGCCGAGTCTTCAACGACCATTACTTTGATCTGTTTGTCACTCATCATCATTGCTCAATAACACGGAAATTGAGAAATCGTCCAGTCACTTTCCACCACACAAGGGAGGTGAGTCGCTGTGCGCAACGCCTATAATTTGTGAGATTTCACTGATACCATTCTCCAGGCAGTAATTATTTAACTCTGAAACAAGCCTGGCGGCTGTGTCCGGATGAACCAGGTTAGCGGTTCCCACAGATACCGCCGAAGCGCCGGCCATCATGAATTCCACGGCATGTGCGGCGTCTGAAATGCCCCCCATGCCGATGACCGGCAAATTCACATGACATGATACATGATATATGCAGAACAAGGCAAGCGGGCGAATGGCCGGTCCCGACAAGCCGCCGATTACATTACCAAGTGTTGGTCGTCTTTTTTTAATATCAATGGCCATGCCGCGGAATGTGTTGACCATGGACAGGATGTCGGCGCCGGAATCGGCCACAGCTTGTGCAATGCATGCGATGTCCGTGACATTGGGCGTAAGTTTCACGATCAGCGGCAGATGGGTTGCGGAGCGTATTGTGGAAACCAATTCCGAAGCAAGAACGGGGTCCACACCGAATGCCTGCCCGCCTTTTTTCACATTGGGACAGGAGATATTAAGTTCCAGCGCGTGAATGCCGGGTTGTTCGCTGAGCGTTTCGGAAACCTGCCGGTATTCGTCCACCGTGGTTCCAGCCACATTGACAATAACCGCGGTTTCCAGTGATTGCAGGAATGGTAGTTTTTCTTCGATGAATCGCTTGAGTCCCACGTTTTCCAGGCCGATGGAGTTGAGAATGCCGGATGGGGTTTCCACGATGCGCGGCGGCGGATTTCCCGCGCGCGGTTCAAGAGTCACCGCTTTAGTCACAAGGCCGCCGAGCAGGTTCAGGTCAAAGAAATCCTGATATTCGATTCCTGTTCCGAACGTGCCGGAACTTACGAGCACAGGGTTCTTCAGGGTCAGCGGACCGAGTTTTGTTGTAAGGTTGCCATCAGCCATGATTCTTTTCCGGGTTTCCGAGTTTGTCCCAGGCAATGTCCCCGGCCGGGAATACCGGGCCTTGCTCGCAGACGTGGAAATACGGTTGCGCCACGGCAGGGATGACACATCCCATGCATGCTCCGAACCCGCAGCCCATGAATGCTTCAAGGGATACGTAACAGGGAATCCCGCCCACGGCTGCCAGGTCATATACCTTTTTCATCATGGGCAGAGGGCCGCATGAAAAGATCGCATCCGGCTTTTCTTGATCCGTGCATTGCTGCAGCCTGTTCTCCAGGGCGTGAGTCACGAGTCCGCGCATGCCCATGCCTCCGTCCTCTGTGGTGATCACAGGCGGGGCCTGGTCCATGATAAACTGGTAAGGCGGCAACTCCAGGAATCGGCAGTCCGTGGCCGTGCATGCGCCATAGAAAGGAGTTACAGATTGGGTTTTATTCAAAGTTTTTGCGAGGAAAAGAAACGGGGCCAGGCCCGTGCCCCCGGCCACGGTCCAGATGCGACCCGTTATGTGGGGAAATCCGCGCCCGAGGGGCCCGATAATTTCCAGAGCATCGCCAGGTTTTTTTTGTGATAAAATGCGGGTTCCCTGACCGACCGCGCGTATCAGCAGTTCGATATCACCGGTTGGGGTTGCGCCTGCGATGCTGAACGGGCGGCGCAGCAGAGGGTCTGTGCCGGTGGAAACCTGAACCTGCACAAATTGTCCCGGCGTGGCTTTGTCCGCGATTTCCGGGGCATGCAGCGAGAGATTGAACCAGCCGTTTTCCAGGAGTTGGATATCGCGGATTCGCGCAGTGAGCGCGTGTTTTTTGCTCAAGGGTTTCGAGGCCATGATGACTGGTGCTTGCGTCCTGCTCCCGCCCGGGTTGAAATATATTTCCTGCTTGGATTATAAGCACGGGAAGGCGGGAACCGCGGCTGTTCAGGAAATTATTTCGCCGTCTTTGACAAGCAAGCGCCCGTCTGTGAAAGAGTATTTAACCTGCCCCCTGACTTTTTTCCCGGAATAAGGACAGTTGCGGCCCAGGGATTCAAAATTGTCCGGGTTGATGGACCATTGCGTATCAAGGTCAAGAAGAATCAAATCCGCGGGCGCGCCGGCCTCAAGCCTGCCCTGGGGCAGGCCAAGCACACGGGCGGGGCCGGCCGTCATGGTTTTTATCAGGGTTGCCAATTCGACCTTGCCGGAAAGAACCAGGTCCGTGTACATGACCGGAAACGCGGATTCAAAACCGATGATTCCGTTCGGCGCATCGTCAAAACAATCTTCTTTTTCGTGGATTGCATGCGGGGCGTGGTCCGTGCCGATAGCGGGGACGAGCCCTTTTGCCAGGGCGGCCACAAGGGCATCCACATGATCGGGTGAGCGCAGGGGCGGGTTGACCTTGGTGGCAGTGTCAAAAGTCATCACGGCTTCGTCTGTGAGCGTGAGGTGATGCGGCGTGACATCAAACGTTACATTTAGTCCGCGCTCCATGGCATTCAGAACGATATCCAGGGATCGCAGAGAGCTGAGATGCGTGACGTGCAGGTGCGCGCCCGTGAGTTCGGCCAGAACCACGTCGCGCGCAACCATGACTTCCTCGGCCGCTGCCGGGCTGGCTTTCATGCCGAGTGTTGTGGATACAAGACCCTCATGCATCACACCGTCGCCGACAAGCGACAAATCTTCTTCGTGCGCCATGACGGGAATGCCGAATATGCGGGAGTATTCCAGGGCGCGGCGCATGAGCTGGGCGCCGGACACGGGGCGGCCATCGTCTGTGACAGCAATGATGCCCTGTGCAAACATTTCACCCATTTCTGCAAGTTCCTGCCCTTTGAGCCCTTTGGAAACAGCCCCGGCGATATAGAGTTTGCCCAGTGACAGCCTCTTGGCCTTGTTCTGGATATATTTAACGGTTGATGCATTGTCCACGGGCGGGTCGGTGTTGGGCATGCAGACCACGGATGTGAAGCCGCCTTTTGCTGCGGCGCGCAGCCCGGTTTCAATATTTTCCTTGTATTCATATCCCGGGTCGCGCAGATGGGCGTGCATATCGATGAATCCAGGCGCAAGCGCGAGCCCGTCGGCGTCCAGGGTGTCGTGCCCTTCGGGGGACAGTGTTTTGCCGATTGCAGCGATGCACTCGTTTTCAATCAACACATCCCCCTTGCCGGAATGCGCTCCCAGGGGATCGATGATCTCCACGTTACGGATGAGTAAGGACATATTTACGCTCCTTTTCTTGCCATGAGGAAGAGGATGGCCATGCGGACCACCACGCCGTTGTGCACCTGTTCTTCGATCAGGGAAACCGCGCTGTCGGCCACGTCCGCGGAGATTTCCACGCCCCGGTTGATGGGCCCGGGGTGCATGACCAGAACCTCCCGGTCGAACCGGGCCAGTTTTTTCGCATTGATTCCGTACATGGCGGCATATTCCCGAAGCGAAGGGAACAGGCTGTCTTTTTCCCTCTCGCGCTGGATGCGCAGAAGATACAGGATATCGGTTTTGTCGTAGATATCTTCCAGGCTGTGGTAGACATTGACTCCCAGGGCTTCCACATTTCGGGGAATGAGGGTGGGAGGGGCTACGAGATTGACCCTGGCGCCCAGTTTAGTGAGCGCATAGATATTGGAGCGCGCCACGCGGCTGTGTGCGATGTCGCCCACGATGCTCACATCCAGGCCCTTGATGGCGCCTTTGCGGCGGCGGATTGTGAACATGTCCAGCAGGGCCTGGGTGGGATGCTCTCCGGCTCCGTCCCCGGCGTTAATCACTTTGAATGGGCCGTAGCGGGACAACAGTTCGGGCACGCCGGTGTGGGAGTCGCGCACGATGACCATGTCCGCGCCTAGGGACTTGATTGTGAGCGCCGTGTCCTTGAATGATTCGCCCTTGACCGCGCTGCTGGTTGATTTGGAAATATTGACCACATCGGCGCTGAGAATTTTTCCGGCCAATTCAAATGATGTGCGCGTGCGTGTGCTGGGTTCAAAGAAAAGGTTAACAATGACTTTGCCGCGCAGGGTGGGCACTTTTTTGATATCCCGGTCCAGGATGTTCATGAAAGCCTCGGCCTGGTCCAGGATATCGGTCATGTCCTCGGCGCTGAGTTCGCGGATTCGTATCAGGTTTTTTCCGAGCATATTTCTTACCTCCCGGGCGGTTTCTGTGAATGATCATCGGAATGAATCAGCATGACGCTGTCTTCGCCGTCCACCTCGTCCAATCGTACGTACACCCATTCGGACCGGGATGTGGGAATGTTCCGGCCCACATAATCGGGGCGGATGGGCAATTCCCTGTGGCCGCGGTCCATGAGCACCGCGAGTTGAACGAGTTTGGGCCGGCCAAGGTCCATGATGGCGTCCAGGGCGGCCCGGATAGTACGGCCTGTGTAGATGACCTCGTCTGTGAGTATGATGCGGCTGTCTTCCACATCGAATGGTACGTCGGTGATGTGCACGGTGGGCTGGTGCGACAGGTGCGCCAGGTCGTCCCTGTACAGGGTGATATCGAGCACCCCCACGGGCACGTCAACATTTTCGATTTCACGGATAAAGCCGGCCAGGCGTTTGGCGATGGGTACGCCGCGGGTTTGAAGGCCCATGAGGGCCAGCTTTTCCGCGCCTTTGTTTTTCTCCAAAATTTCATGAGCGATACGCATAAGCGCTCTTTGGATTCCGGCCGCATCCATGAGTTCCACGGGTCTTTGCGTCATAACAGCCCCCAAAATAAAACGGCTTCCCCGCGCGCGGGAAAGCCGTGATTTGTTCGCTCTTGTAACGTCATGCGGTCTTCCTTTTCGGCCTCTCGGGGCCGGTTTAAAAGAATACCAGTGCTTGTATTTCATTATCTATTTTTATGGATACATGTCAAGCGGGCAGGGCCGGCTTTGCGGGGCCAATGAGCGTGTTTAGTTTTGACATGCGCGCATTTCCGCATGTTTTTAAGCCGGAATAAATAATTCCAGCTATGAATCGCCAATGACAAAGCATGGCGCGCCAGATTAGGCCGGAAAATCATCCATGATGGCGGCAACTTTTTTAAAAGTGTAAAGGGTGCTATATTTTTAGCATTGGAATTGCAGGGGAAGGCATCCTGCGCCCCGAAATTCACCGGGTGTCTTCATATGCATTTTAACCCGGCGAGGCTTCCATCTTTATTTTGAAGGGCGTTTAATAATGCATCTTAACGGTATTCGATATGTGTTTATTCTGACAGTGATCAGCGTTGCGTTCTGTTTTTTTGCAAAGCCATCCAGTTGCGCACAGAAAAGCACCTTGACCAGAGTCCTGGACCCGATCACTGTTACGGGCGATCGCCTTTCGGCGTTCAAAGGCAGGGCTATTGAATCCCTGCGGCTATATGCCGCGGCAAAGGGCGGCAAGCTGACGCCCATCCCCTTCCAGGTGGATGAAAGGGATGGGGACGGAAATTATGTGTTCAAGGGCCGCAAAGACAAGGATAACGGCAAGCTTGATGATAACGATGAGCTCGTGTTTATGGCTCGGGATGCCGGCGCCATGGCTGATACAAAGACATGGCCGGCAGGGTATGAAAAAAGTGCTGTGCTGGAAATCACGGACCCCGTGGACGGGGGCAGGGCCTGGGTTTATCTGTTTTCGTTTAAAGGCAAAGCGCCCGCCCGGGCCGAGCGTGATTATGTGAGCTGCACCCAGGGTTGCAACTATATCGACGCCTATTACTACACGGCGGCTTTTTCTCCAAAGGCGCCCCTGGTGTTCGATAATCTTACCATCAAAAAAACATGCAATGGTCCGGGCAAGGACGCCATGGATCGCCTCAAGGTGCGATTTCACGGAGAAACGAAATTTAAAATTGTGATTGATCGGAACGAAGAGGATTTTACATCCAGGGTCGTCGGCATTGTGGATGGACCGGTGCGGGTTATCAGGAGTACGGAAAACCGCATGGTGCTTGTGGGCAGGCTGCCCACGCCGTCCTCGGTTTCCGAACAGGTTTATTATGCGGATTCCTTTGCTTTTCCCATTATTGTAAACGTGCCTGTGAGCCTGGACACATTCATGCTCGACACATGGCTGCGTGTGACATCAGAATCCGCATATCCCCCCAAGACGCGTTTTTACAACAACAATAACAAGAAGGGCGTGCTCATCGACGGAAAGATGACGCCAGGGGAAAAGAACCTGGACAATGGTTCGTATAACTGGCAGGTCGTGGCGTTCGATGATCCGCCCAACACCGGCGCTTGGCTGAATCGCCTGGATTTTGACAGGAAGAAGACCCCCGCACGTATTGAGCTGTACTATGTTGATGATATTAATGCGCCGGATTCCCCCGATAACTATCCCGGGCAGATTGGCAATCTCGGGTATTACCTCAAGGACGTGCATAAACTGAATGCGGGACAGCATGTGCTGTCCACGATCATGTACAGCATCCCCAAGTACAAAGCCGGGGATGAAGTCAAAGTCATGAATGTCGTGGATAAGCCGTTAAAGGTAAAAGTCAAATGACGCCTGACTGTGCGGCGTCACCCGGATTTTTTTGCAGCAGCTTTTTTCCCGGCTGACGCCACAGGGGGGGGGGTCTTCCACGGGGGCTTAGTGAGCGCCTCTGCGAGAACTTCGTCGATGGTTTCCACAAACACCGTTTTGAGGTGCGAGCGCACCTTGGACGAAATTTCATTATAGTCTTTTTCATTTTCTTTGGGCATGACGATGGTGAGGATGCCGGCCCGGTGTGCGGCGAGCACCTTTTCTTTGATTCCACCCACAGGCAGCACTTTGCCGCGCAGTGTAACTTCCCCGCTCATGGCGACCGTGCGCTTCACTGGAATTTTTGTGAGGCCTGAAATCAGGGCCGAAGCCAGGGCCACGCCGGCCGAGGGTCCGTCCTTGGGCACAGCGCCTTCCGGAACGTGGAGATGCACCTCCAGGGTCTCATAAAAATCTTTTTTCAATCCAAAATCGTCGCAGTGGGTTCTGGCATAGCTGAGAGCCGCCTGCGCGGATTCCTTCATGACATCGCCGAGCTGGCCGGTGAGGCGCAGGGACCCTTTGCCCGGCATGAGCGTGACTTCAATGCTGAGAATCTCGCCCCCGGCGCTGGTCCAGGCCAGGCCCGTGGCGCAGCCGATTTCGTCTTCTTCGCCCATGAGCCCGTATCGGTATTTAGGCTGCCCCAGATATGTTGTGATGTTATTGCGCGTAATGGTCGATTTCGTGATTTTTTGTTTCTTTTCTTTCTGCTCGACAATGATAAGCGCCTGCTTACGGCAGATTTTATTGATCTCGCGTTCAAGGTTTCTCACACCGGCTTCACGTGTGTAGCGCCGGACGACTTCCAGAAGAGCCTCATCGCCGATGCTGAGCTGTCCCTCCCGGATGCCATTTTTTTCCCAGGCTTTGGGGATGAGGAATCCTTTGGCGATTTGCATCTTTTCCTCTTCGGTGTAGCCAGGGATATGGATGACTTCCATGCGGTCAAGCAGTGGGGCCGGGATGGGCTGGGTGAGATTGGCCGTGGTGATAAACATGACCTCGGACAGGTCGAATGGGATTTCCAGATAGTGGTCGCTGAACTCGTGATTCATTTCCGGATCCAGGACTTCAAGCAGGGCCGAGGAGGGATCACCCCTGAAATCCGTGCTCATCTTGTCGACTTCGTCGAGCAGGAACAGGGGGTTCTTGACGCCCGCTTTTTTCATGGCCTGGAGAATGCGGCCCGGCAGAGAGCCGATGTACGTGCGCCGATGCCCGCGGATTTCGGCCTCGTCGCGCACGCCGCCAAGGCTGGCGCGCACGTACTTGCGATCCAGGGCGCGCGCAATGGATTTGCCGAGCGACGTTTTGCCCACGCCCGGGGGGCCCACCAGGCACAGAATCACACCCTGGGTCTTTTCTTTTTTAAGTTGCTGAACCGCAAGATGCTCCACGATGCGCTGTTTGACTTTTTCCAGGCTGTAATGGTCTTCGTCCAGCACCTGGCGCACTTTGGCGACGTTCAGGTTTTCTTTGGTTCTCTTGGCCCATGGCAGGGACAGAATCCAGTCGATGTAATTGCGGACCACCACGGCTTCGGCCGTTCCAAAAGGCATTTTGGACAGGCGCTTGAGTTCACTCTCCAACTTTTCTTTGGCCACTTTGGGTGGTTTGGCCTTTTTCATGCGGTCTTTGATTTCCTGAATTTCTTCAGTCTTCTCGTCCTGCTCGCCGAGTTCCTTGTGAATGGCCTTGAGCTGTTCCTTGAGATAATATTCTTTCTGGGTTTTCTCGATTTGTTTTTTGACCTGCGATTGGATGCGTTTCTGAATGTCGAGCAGTTCCAACTCGTGGTCCAGGATTTCAATGAGGTTGAGGAGGCGGACTTCGGGCTCATCGGCCTGCAGCACGCGCTGCTTTTCGCCGACCTTGAGCACGAGCTGGGATGTGATGAGATCCGCAAGGCGGCCGGGTTCCTCGATGGAGGTGGCGGATGTATACGCCTCGGGCGGCAGTGTGCGGGTGAGGCGCACATACTTGTCGAATTTAGATAAAACGTTGCGCATCAGCGCTTCAGTTTCAATGTTTTTCGAGGTGTTTTCCTCAAGCTGATTCACCTTGACGGCGAAGTAGGAATCCGTTATCAGGTATTCAAGAATTTGTACGCGGCGCGCGCCCTCGATGAGCACCTTGATTGTGCCGTCGGGCAGCTTCACCATGTTCAGCACTTCGCATACGCAGCCCACATCGTAAATGTCTTCCACGTCGGGGTCGTCCACATTGGCGATCTTCTGAGCCACCACCACGATGCGGCGATCCGACATCATCGCCTCTTCCAGCGCTTTGATGGATTTTCCGCGGCCGATGAAAAGGGGCACAATCATATATGGAAAAATAACGATATCGCGAAGGGGAACGAGCGGAAGGTTCAACTGTTCTTCCTCGGTCATTTCGAAATCTGCGTTTATTTCAATGTCGCTGTTTCGTTTCTTTTTCTGTCCCATGCGTGTCTGTCTCCTCAGGCAGAATCATATATCAAAGGGTAAATCATTACAACACAATGGAACCAGCAAACGTTCCATTACATGATGGGCGCTGAAAAGGAATTGGATGTTGTTTCCGCCGGTCCCACAGCATCGGGATTGGGGTCAGGCGGTTTCTTCCTTGGCCGGTTCGTTTTCCTCAACAGTATCCAGCAGGGACACGATGGGGAACTCGGCATCCTGTTCCACATGTTGCTTGTCGATGATGCATTTTTTAACGTTCTGGCGCGTGGGAATTTCGTACATGATGTCGAGCATGAGATTTTCGAGGATGGAGCGCAGTGCGCGCGCGCCGGTTTTGCGCTTGATGGCCTGTTTGGCGATGGCTTTCAGAGCTTCCTTGGTGAAACTGAGGTCCACGTTATCCAGTTTGAACAGTTTTTTGTACTGTTTGGCGAGCGCATTTTTGGGCTCGATGAGAATCTGGACAAGGATTTCCTCGGTGAGGGGTTCCAGGGAGGCGAGAACGGGCAGGCGGCCGATCATTTCGGGGATGAGGCCGAAGCGGAGCAGATCTTCGGGAAGCGCCGCGCGGAGAATCTCGCCCACTTCTTCTGTGCTCTTGGTTGCGTGGTCGGCTCGGAAGCCGATGATCTGGTGGCCGATACGGTTTTTCACGATTTCCACGAGGCCGTCAAAAGCGCCGCCGCATATGAAGAGAATGTTGGTGGTGTCGATTTGGATGAAGTCTTGGTTGGGATGCTTGCGCCCGCCCTGCGGCGGCACGTTGGCCACGGTGCCTTCCATGATTTTCAGAAGAGCCTGCTGCACGCCTTCGCCGGACACATCGCGGGTAATCGAGGGGTTGTCCGTCTTGCGGGCGATTTTATCAATTTCGTCGATGTATACAATGCCGCGGCTTGCTTTTTTCACATCAAAGTCCGCGGCCTGGATGAGGCGCAGCAGAATGTTCTCCACGTCTTCACCCACGTACCCGGCTTCGGTGAGGCTGGTGGCGTCGGCAATGGCGAACGGGACTTCGAGCATTTTGGCCAGGGTCTGGGCGAGCAGGGTTTTGCCTGTGCCCGTGGGTCCCAGGAGCAGAATGTTGCTTTTCTGGATTTCCACATCGTCCGAACTGTTTTCCTGTGCGTTGATACGCTTGTAGTGATTGTAAACGGCCACGGAGAGCACTTTCTTGGCGTGGTCCTGGCCGATAACGTACTGGCACAGGAAATTTTTAATTTCGCTGGGCTTGGGTACGGACTGGATTTCCACATCGTAATCCGTGGACTTATATAGTTCCTCTTCAATAATCTCATTGCAGAGGTCAATGCATTCTTCGCAGATGTATACGCCCGGCCCGGCCACAAGCTTTTTCACCTGGTCCTGGCTTTTTCCGCAAAAGGAGCATCGCAGTTTGCTTTTGTCGTCAGTAAATTTGAACATTCTCAGTCCTCTCGTTGCTCTGTTGCCGTGCAGTGATCCCTGTGCGGGTTGCGCTTATTCATAATATCACGCAACCCCGGATTTTTTTTCATGCCGCATTACATGATCACATTATAAGAGGTTGTAACATGGATGCGGCGAAAAGAGTTCACTATTTTCATTTTAGTGAGTTCCCGGGAAGCGTCCATGGATTGGAATATATTTTTCAATGACAGGGCGAGACCTGATTGGATGGCTGGTGCCAAGGCCCGCAGGCGGCGCAAGCGCCGCCTGCAGCGTCAGCGCATGGTTGCAGAAATAACTTGATCGATGAGTCCGTATTCCTTGGCGTCTTCGGGCGACATGAAGAAGTCGCGGTCGGAATCGTGTGCGATTTTTTCAATGGACTGGCCCGTGTGGTGGGCGATGATTTCGTTGAGTGTGGATCTGATTTTGAGAATTTCCCTGGCGTGGATGTCGATGTCCGAAGCCTGGCCCTGGAATCCGCCCATGGGCTGGTGGATCAGGATGCGTGAGTGGGGCAGGGCGTAGCGCTTGTCCTTGGTGCCTGCGCACAGCAGAACCGCACCCATGCTGGAAGCCTGTCCGATGCAGATTGTGGAGATGTCGGGCTTGACAATCTGCATGGCGTCGTAAATGGCCAGGCCGGCCGTGACGGAGCCGCCGGGCGAATTGATATAAATGTTAATTTCTTTGTTAGCGTCTTCTTTTTCCAGGAAGAGCAACTGGGCGATGATCACGTCCGCCATGCGGTCTTCCACGGCGCCGCCTACAAATATGATGCGATCTTTGAGCAGTCGGGAGAAAATATCGTAGGATCGTTCGCCCCGGCTGGTTTGTTCGATGACAAAGGGAACAAGTGTCATTCTTTGTCTTCTCCTTCCTTGGCGCTTGTGTCTTGCGCGGTTTCTTCGTCAGGCGCCTGCGTTTCGGCGTCAGGCGCCGTCTGGTTTTCCCACTGTTCCTTGAAGCGTGCGCGCGAAGCGAGGAAGTTCGAGACCTTAGAGTCCTTGAGCTGAGTGCGGACTTCGTCCATGAAATCGCGGTCCTTGGCGATTTTCTTGATCTGGCTCTTGTTCAATCCGTTTTGTCCTGCGTACTGAGCCAGGGCCATGGACAATTCTTCGGCAGTGATTTCCATGCTCTCGCGAACAAAAATCTCATTAAATATAAATTGTTTCTTTAAATTGGCTTTGGCAACCTGTTCTTCATCCTGGCGCAGCTTTTCTTCGGTCAGGTCTTTGGCGGCCAGCACTTCTTCAAAAGAGGGCCCATCGGGATTTTGTTCAATCATGTTGCGCAGCTTTTCCATGCGGGTTTCCACTTCGTCGTCCACCAGTTTCTGGGGAATTTCGAGGTTGGTTTTTTCCAGAATCATGGACATGACGCGGTTGCGCAGTGCTTCATCCCGAATCTGACGCTTGTAAGCCGTGATGTTGCGCTCCACGCCTTTGCGCAGTTCTTCTTCAGTTTTGTAGCGGCCCAGAGACTTGAGGAATTCCGCATCGATTTCGGGCAGCTTGCGCTCTTCAATTTTCTTGATCTTGATTTCGACTTTGATGTTTTTCCCGGCCAACTCCGTGTTCTGGTAATTGTCGGGATACTTGACCACGAAGTCTTTTTCTTCGTCGCAGTTTGAGCCGGTGATTTTTTCTTCAATTTCGGGCAGGATTTCCTGGTCGCCGAGGTGGATGGACACATCCTGGGCCTCGTCGAAAACTGTATCAGGCTCTTTGCCAGCGATATCAACGATGGTTAGTTTGTAATCGAGAGTGACGCGGTCATTTTCCTGCGCCGGGCGCGCTGCCACTTCTTCATGCGTGGCCTTTTTCTTGCGCATATTGAGAATGGTTTCTTCAATTTCTCCATCGCCCGGTTCAACTTTTTCAGACATATCAAGATCGAATTGCGAGTAGTCGGCCACTTCAAATTCCGGAAGGACTTCAACTTTGGCGCAGACAATCATGTCCTTGCCTTCTTCCACTGTGGGCCAGGGATCGAATTCCGGGGAGTCCGTGGGGATGATGGTCAATTCCTGGATGGCATCGGAGTAGATTTCCGGAAGCAGTTCCTGAAGGAGCTGGGCGTGGAGGCTTTCGAGCCCGAACATGCTGTTCAGGATGTGCCTGGGCACTTTGCCTTTGCGGAATCCCGCGATTTTTTGGGAATTGGCTATGCGCGAATAGATGCTTTGCAGCGCAGAATCAATACGTTCTGCGGGAACCGTGATTTCGATTTCCGCTTTGTTGTCTTCCCGTGAAAGAAGTTTTGCATCAGCCATGTCTCAACAGCCTTTCTTGTACATCGAACGTCGCTTATGGGCACCGTTCATGGGAAATGTGGGGGGCGTGTGATGTGTTGCGAATTAGAAAACGGATGAAAGTGATGTAATAGTGTCGTGTGTGTCAATTGAGGAACGGACACCCGTTTCTGCCCCAAAAAAGTCTCGAACAAAAAAAGCGGGAGACGGGATTTGAACCCGCGACCCCCACCTTGGCAAGGTGGTGCTCTACCACTGAGCTACTCCCGCAAGTCGTACCATTATTACCTGTCAAATTTCTGCTTTCTTGTTCAGACCCGGGCGGACGGCGCCCGCTATGGGCGAGGAGAGACTTGAACTCTCACGGGTGTCCCCACCAGAACCTAAATCTGGCGCGTCTGCCGATTCCGCCACTCGCCCGAGTTCGGTTCCTCCCCGCAAGTGGGTCGTATAGGGATCGAACCTATGACCTTGGGATTAAGAGTCCCCTGCTCTACCAGCTGAGCTAACGACCCGTGCGCGATCCCTTCCATCACAGCTTGGTGCTGCAAGTGCAGGGAACATGCAGCCGAAATGCTATCGGCCACAGTGTCTATTATAAAAACTTTTTTTACTTTGTCTTCCTCCTGTTTCAGAAACTTCAGGATATAAAAATATATCCATCAAGTATCCGATGATCAAGAAAATTTCTTGAAATTATTTCAGAATGTCCTTGAGAGCCTTGCTGGGGCGGAAGGCTGGCGCCTTGGTTTCGGGGATCTGGATTTTCTCGCCGGTCTTAGGATTGATGCCCATGCGAGCCGCGCGGGTTTTGACTTTGAATGCGCCGAATCCGCCGATGTTGATCTCTTCATCCTGCTTGAGGCAGTCGGTAATGGTCCCGAATATGATTTCCACGGCCAGACCGGCCTCTTTTTTTGATATGTTCATTTTATTTGCCAGCACGTCTATGAGTTGGAGTTTGTTCACTTCCACACCTCCCGAAATTTATCGCCAATATTCCTTTCAGGGCGATCACAATCTTGCGTATTATATCTAAAAAACACTTTGGAAACAAGATTTTTAAAAAATATCAGGTAATCGCACAAGGCTTTCATTTTGAAGGTGAGGAGCGCGTTTTTGTGATGGCATGTGACGCATGTCACAGAACTGCAATTTCCACGCATCCGGGTCCGCTGTGCGTGCCAATCACGGGGCCGATTTCGCAGGTGAAGATTTTAATGGCGCCGAATTTTGCTCTAAGCATAGCTTCTGCTTTTTTGCATTCCTCGGGCGCAAGGGCGTGGCCAACCACGGCTGTGGTGGGTTTGATAGGAAGTGAAGACAGGTGGTCCATGACTTTCTGAAATGCTTTTTTCGTGCTGCGTGCGCGCGAGGCCGAGGCAATGACACCGTCCTTAATGGTGAGGATGGGTTTGACGTTGAGCATGCCGCCTATCATCTGTCCGGCCAGGCTGAGGCGCCCGCCGCGCTGCAGGTATTCCAGTGTGTCGACCACGAAAAACATTTTCAGCTTGCGGATGGAGTCCTCGATCAGTTTGAGAATTTCCTCTTTGCCGGCGCCCCGCGCCGCGGCCTGCGCGGCGGCATGCACGAGCAGAAATAACCCTGCCGACACCTGCTTGGAGTCTATGGGGATGACGTCAACGCCGGATATCTCAGCCGCCGCGGTTTTGGCGGACTGGTAGGTGCCGCTCAGGTTTTCGGACAGGTGGATGGAAATGATGACGTCGTGGGTTTTGGCAATGTCTTCGTAAAGCAATTTGAAATCGCCCGGGGAGGGCATGGATGTTGCAGGCAGGATTTTGGAGCGCGCCAGGCGGTTGAAAAACGCCGTGCTGTCCATGTCCACGCGATCTTTGAATGTATCATCCCCGAAGCGTACGTTGAGGGGGACCACGGACACGTTCAAATCCCAGACCATAGGGTCGGGCATATCCGATGTGCTGTCTGTGACAATCTTTATGCGGGCCAGAATGGATGGCTCCTATTCTACGGAATTGGTTCTTCGATTGACGGCTGCGGCGAAATACCCGGCGCCGAAACCATTATCTATATTAACAACTGCAACGCCGGGAGCGCAAGTGTTAAGCATGCCGAGCAGAGCGGCCAGGCCTCCGAAGGATGCGCCGTAGCCCACGCTTGTGGGCACGGCAATGACCGGAGCGCTGACCATGCCGCCGACCACGCTGGCGAGGGCGCCTTCCATGCCCGCGGCCACCACAATGGCGCCGGCCTTCTGCAGGATGCCTGTGTGTTCCAGGAGGCGGTGGATGCCGGCCACGCCGGCGTCGTAAATCCGCTCCACGGGGCTGCCCATGAATTCGGCGGTGACTGCGGCTTCTTCGGCCACGGGCATGTCGCTTGTGCCCGCGGATACTACGGCCACGGGATTGAGCGCCGGCTTCGGGGGATCAAATATAAAAGTGACACAGCGCGCGCGCGCGTGGTGGGTGGCGTTTTCTGGGGCGATGGCTGTGATGTCCGGGGCAAGATCCGCGGGTACGCGCGTGAGGAGCAGGTTTTCGCGCGCGGAGGCAACGGCGCGCGCGATGTCAAGGATGTGCTCGGGCGCCTTGCCCTGGCAGTAAATGGCTTCGGGATATCCTTTGCGCATGGAGCGGTGGTGATCGATTTTCGCGAAATCCAGATCTTCGTAAGGCAGGTTGCGCAACGCGTGCATGGCCTGGTCCACAGACACATCTCCGCTGCGCAACTGTTCCAGGAGTTTTCTGGTTCGTTCGGGATTCATGGTTTGCGGTTGTCTCCGAGGCTGTTCACTTCGTCGAAGCTGCCAGAGCGGTATCCCTGCAGGTCCAGGGTCACATAATGGTATCCGAGCTTTTTGAATGCGTCAACAATGCCGGCGCGCACGGACAGGCGGGCGAGCATGGATATTTTTGCCGGGGGCGCCTCGATGCGGGCGGTGTCGCCATGGTCGCGCACACGCATTTGACGCAGCCCGGCCCGCCGCAAAATATTTTCGGCTTCTTCGATGCGTTTGAGGATTTGTTCATGGAGCGGCGTTTCATAGGGCACGCGTGTTGCGAGGCATGTGTGGGAGGGTTCATCCCAGTTTGCAAGTTCGAGAATGCGGGCTGCTTCGCGCACATCTTTTTTTGTGAATCCGGCCTGGCGCAGGGGGTGGAGCACGCCCATTTCCGCAGCGGCTTTTTCTCCGGGGCGGAACACGCATTCATCATCTATGATGGCGCCGTCCGCCACATGGGGCAGGCCGCGCGCGGCGGCGATTTCAAACATGGATTCAAACCGCTCTTTTTTGCAAATGTAGCAGCGGTCCGGCGTGTTGCGCACATAGCCCGGAATTTTGAACTCATTGCTTTTAATGATGACATGCCCGGCGCCCCACTCCCGGGCAAGCTGTTTGCAGATGTCGAGTTCGCGTTGTGTGAAGGTGGCGGATGTTGCGGTGAGAAGCAGGGCGTTATTTCCGAGTTGTTCCACGGCTATGCAGGCGAGCAGGGTGCTGTCCACACCCCCGGAAAATGCCACGGCCACACCCTTCATATCTCTGAGGATGGATCGCAGGCTTTCAATTTTTTCAAGGATGTGTTTTTTAGTCATTGCAGCACCCGCATGGTGTCAGACCATGAATCCTGTGAATTCGCCGTAACATTCGGAAGGCTCTGATTTTATTATAGGGCTTCAGCCGTCTTTTTGCAGGGATTCGAGGGGCGGGATGTCGTTAAGGCTGGACGCGCCGATGAAGCGGAGGAATTCGTCGGTTGTGGAAAAAATGAAGGGGCGGCCCGCGGCATCGGATTTTCCGCTGATGCGGATGAGTCCTTTATCCATGAGTGAATTAACAACGCCTTGAGAGTTCACGCCGCGGATGGCTTCAATTTCAGCGCGGGTGATGGGTTGCCGGTAGGCGATGATGGCCATGGTTTCCAGGGCCGCGCGGGAGATGCGCATTTTTTCAATGTTGGCGAAGAAGAATTTGAGGTCTTCGATGAATTCGCGGCGGGTGGCGAGTTCCATGCCCGCGGCTGTTTCGAGGAGTTCCAGGCCGGTGCCGTTGCACTGTTCTTTAAGCCGGCCCACACACTGGTCCAGAATATCCTTGTCCACATGAAAGTGGAGCTGGATGTCCTCTCGTTTCACAGGTGCGGGGGAAAGGAAGAGGATGCATTGCACAAGGTTGGTCAGGTAGTCTCTGTTCATTGCGTCACCGCCCCGGATTGGTCCTTTTCTTTGACGGTCATAATGATATCACTGTAAGGCACTTTCTGGTAGGCGTGGATGCGACCCTGGTTGACCAGGTAGATGATGGCGAGGAACGTGAGCACGGCCTCGGTTCTGGGTGTGGCGCGGGACACGATGTCGGTGAAAGCGGTGTTGTTTCCCCTGCGCTGGATGATGAATTCAAACACTTCGGAAATGCGCTGGTTGAGCAGATACGTGTCGTCGACTCTGACATGGTAGGTGCGGTCTTCGGAGGCGCGGCGCAGCACCTGGTTCATGACCAGGAGCAGGTCAAACGCCGTGACCTCGTCCACGTAGGTGACTTCGTCGAGAAAGCTCGGCGCGCCCTGGGCGCGCGTCTGCGATGCGCGGAGGCGTTCCTTCATGGCTTCGCTGCGCAGTTTGAAGTGTTCGGCGGCTTCCCGGAAGATTTCGTAAAGCGCCAGCAGGCGTTCGCGCACCTGCGTGGGTTCTTCTTCTTCTTCCTCGGCGTCGATTTCAATGTCGTCAAGTTCGGGCTCGTCGAGGGGATCCTGCCAGGGGAGCAGGGCGCGGGATTTCACGAACATGAGGCCGGCCATGGCCGTGCAGGGTGTGAAGTCGTACGTTTCGGATTCCAGCATGATGTGCGCCACCTGCTGGGCCAGCGGAGCCAGGCGCACGTCGAGGATATTGATTTCATAGCGGCGCACACGCTCAATGAGCACCTGCAAAGTGCCCTGGTACTCGGGGGATGAGAGCGTTATTTCGTAGCGCATCAGTCGTCGGCGATCAGAGATCCGAGTGTGGTTTTTTCGCGCACTTCCTGCATTGTGGCGCGGGCTACCTCGCGCGCGGCTTTGTTGCCGTCGCGCAGGATATCCTTGACTTTGTTGATGTCCGCGGCCAGTTGTTCCCGCTTTTCGCGGAACGGCGCCAGCCACTCCGTGAGCACATCGGCCAGTTCCTGCTTGCACTCGTAGCAGGACCATGTCCCGGCTTTGCAGCCCTGTTCAATTTCCGGGATGCGGTCTTTGTTATTATTGTACAACTGTTGGAAAGTGAACACATTGCATTCATCGGGATGCCCGGGGTCGTTCTTGCGCGGCCGCTTGGGGTCCGTGATCATGGTCATGACTTTTTTGCGGATTTCTTCCGGCGTATCGGACATCACGATGTGGTTGCCGATACTTTTGCTCATCTTGCGTCGGTCCGCGCCCAAAATGCGGGGCGTCTGTGTGAGCTGGGCCTGGGGCTCGGGGAACACCTTGCCGTAGAGTTTGTTGAAGCGGCGCACCACTTCACGCGAGATTTCCAGGTGCGGCACCTGGTCTTCACCCACGGGCACGAAATCGGCTTTGTAGATGATGATGTCCGCGGCCTGGAGCACAGGGTATCCGAGCATGCCGTAGGACAGGCCCTTGCGTTCGTCGTCGTCGCGGAACTGTTCTTTAAAAGTGGGGCAGCGTTCGAGCCAGCCGAGCGGTGTGGCCATGCTGAGCAGCAGGTGCAGTTCGGCGTGCTCGCGCACGTGGGACTGGATAAAGAAGGTGCATTTTTCGGGGTCGAGCCCGGCGGCCATCCAGTCCACAACCATGTCCAGGGTGTCGGCGTGGATGTGCTTGGCGTCGGGGTTATTGGTGAGGGCGTGCCAGTCGGCCACCATGTGGAAGCTGTCGAATTGACCCTGGAGCTCAACCCAGTTTTTGAGGGCGCCTTCATAGTTGCCCAAGTGGATGCGGCCGGTGGGCCTCATGCCGCTGAGAATACGTTTTTTCTTGTTTGCCATGTTTCAAAGACTCCATTGTCTTTTCATTGTTACGTGATGATTATATTCACTTTGTGCTTAAAGGCCAACGCGGCTGCGCGCGCGGCGCGGCGGCATGAACCCCGTGCGCTTCATATGAGTATGAGAATTCCGATTCGCAGGATGTGCAGGACCGGGCTGAATATCATGCCGATAATGTCGGTCATGATAAGAAACAGGATGATGAACATTCCGTAAGGTTCGATGCGCTCGAACGCCATGGCCTGCTCGCGCGGCAGAAGCATCATAAGCACTTTGGACCCGTCCAGGGGCGGCACCGGGAGCAGGTTGAAAACAACGAGCACCAGGTTCAGCACCATGAACATATACATGAGCCACGCGAGGTAATAGGAAAGGCCGGGACCCTCGGGCCTCATGTAATTGACGACCCAGTAGACTTCCTGCCCGCTGACGAGACCGGAGATGAGCAGGATTTTCAGAATCACGGCGCCGATTACAACGAGCCCCAGATTTGCCACAACGCCTGCCAGGGATACTCGGATGATGCCCGCGCGATATTCCTTGAACAGCAGGGGATTGATTGGCACGGGTTTGGCCCATCCGAAAACGAAAGGGGAGAACAGGGCCGTAATTGCAAATACGGCGGTGCCAATGGGATCGAGGTGATCCACGGGATTGAGTGATAGGCGGCCGGCATATTTGGCGGTCAGGTCGCCTTGCCGGAAAGCCACATAGCCATGGGCGTATTCATGCGCCATCACGGCGATCATGAATAATGGGAAGAACACGACTAAGAAAATGATTTTTTCTGGACTGGGCATGCGTATCGGAAATCAGTCCCAGGCGTTGAGCAGCTTGCGCGCCAGGGCGAGTTCCTGCCTCCTGTTTTTGACATTGCCTTGAATTTTGCTGCGGCGCACCTCGCGGAGCACTTTTGCGAAAATGGGCGAGGGCTCGTGCCCCATGCCCAGCAAATCGCTGCCGTTGATTTCAAGTTTGATGGCCCGTGTTGAGTGAACAAATCGGGCCACGCGCTCGCGGCCTTGATTTTCTGCCGCGGCCGCGTAGAGGTATACCAGGACTTCATCCTCTGCGCCTGCGAGGAGGTTCTCGACTTCGGCCGGCCCGGTTTCTGGATCTTCGAGTGGCGCGCGCGCATCAAGCGAGTAAAACAGCGGGTTGAGAAGGGGGGCCGCCTGCTTGCGCGAAAGGGCGATGCGCCGGGCCAGGTTCAGAAGTGTTTCATCACCGGCGCCGTGGCACGCGGCCATGAGGTATACAACCCATTCCTGTGGGGCGAGCGGATTGTCGCCCGCGCACAGGGCGTCAAGCGCCGCGCGCACCGTGTCATCCGGATCCAGAAGCGCGGTGTGCAGTCCCAACCCCGGGGCCAGGGCGCCGCTGTCAATGTTCAGGCCGTTCAGTTCATTAATTATAGAAACGCGCGCGGGATCTTCAAAACAGGCTGTGATTTCCTTGCGCAGGCGTGCGCCGGACAACCGGTGCAGGATCTCTGCATCCAGGGCCGAGTGAAGCAGGGTATTCGTTTCATACTCGAACCCGAAATCGAACCGGTGCTGAAACCGGATGCCGCGGAAAATGCGGGTGGGGTCGTCCATGAAGCTGTCGGGGTGCAGCACGCGGAGCAGGCCCTGTTCCAGGTCGTCTGCGCCGCCGTGCGGGTCCACGAGTTCCCCGGGTTGTTCTGAAGCAACGGATGCGGCCAAGGCGTTGATGGTGAAATCGCGGCGTGCGAGATCCTGGAGGATGGTGTCCGCGGCCTGCACGCGCGGCAGTGCGCCGGGATTTTTATAGGTTTCCGTGCGGGCTGTGGCAAGGTCCACGCTTGCGCCGTTTTCAAACGACAGGGTGGCTGTGCCGAATTGTTTATGCATGGACAGGGCGGCGCGCAATTCCATGGATGCGGCATGGGCCAGGGCAATGGCGTCGCCTTCAACGACGAGGTCCAGGTCCGGCGTTTGCATGGAGCGGCCCATGAGCAGATCGCGCACGGCGCCGCCCACGAGGTACAGGCCAGTGTTTTTGCGCCGGGCCAGATGTCCCAGATTGACGAGAATACGCGCTTGCCCGGGCGGCAGCGCTGTTTGTAAGCGATCCCACAGGTTCATTGTTTTTGGAGTGCATACTCGATTTTATTGACGTCGTTGACTTCCATAAGGACGTCTTCGGTGTAAGAATCCACGATTTGCTTGTAGAACACTTCATCGTACTCGGCGGAGTGCGGCATTCCGGCTTTGATGTTGAAGTCCACAGTGCCTGTGCGGCTGTAAGAGAGGATAGCAAAAATTGGCACGCCTTCCTGTTGGATGACTTCTTCATATGCGGCGTTCACGCTGAGACGCGCGCATTTGGATTTGCCGCATTTTACTTTTTCGAGATAGGTGTACTTCACGGGCAGTGATTTTTCATAATCCAGCGGGAAATACTGCCCCTCTCCGGCCAGGGATTTTTTAATGGCAATGGTTCTGTGCACCTCGTGGAACTGCTGGCTGGTCCACGTGTCGCCCGGCTTGATTCTTCGTTTGGGAAGATCGAAAAACAGATCGTACATGGAAAACGTATTGTTTTGCATTTTACGTTCCATGATGTTCCCCTGGGCCGTGAGCAGGATTTGTTCCTGTCCCAGATTTTTATCTTTGTAGACTGTGCTCCGTCCCGTCAGGGTGGGGGTGGTGACTTTCATCCATACATTGCCGGAACGCTCCATGTATGGGTCCACAATGATGTTAATGGTTCCAGCCGGGGTGTCTTCGAAATAGGGGTTGCCCTGTCCATCCGTGCCGCCGTTGTACACGGTGCGCTGGTAGACGAGTGGCGCGCGCGTTTTGGTGTTATACCTCAGCCGCGGCTTGCACCCTGCGGCCAGGAGGATCGCCGGGAGCATAAATGCGAGCAGGGCGAAACGTAACCGGCGAGAGCCGGTGTTCATGGTCAATCGCTCCCTTCGGGCACATCTTTTTTGTAAAGGTCCGCGTAGGTTTCCCGTTCCATGATGAGCCGGGCCTTCCCTTTTGAGACCGCGACCATGGCAGGGCGCGGAAATTTATTGTAATTGCTGCTCATTGCGTAGTTGTATGCGCCGGTGGAAAGCACGGCCAGGATGTCGCCGTATTGCGGGTCCGGCAGGGGCAGTGCTTGAAACAGGGTGTCGGTTTCGCAGTGGCGGCCGCACACGCGGAATGATTTCATGCGGCCTTTGGCCTGTGCCTTGTTGGCGAGCAGCCCGTCGTAGGTGGCGCCATACAGGCCCGGGCGCACATTGTCTGACAAACCGCCGTCCACGGTCACATAGTCGCGGATGCCGGGGATGTGCTTCACGGGTCCCACGGTGTACAGGGTAATGCCCGCGGGGCCGGCCACGGAGCGGCCCGGCTCCAGGATGATGCGTGGAACGTCCAGGCCGAAATCCTTTGTCATCTGCTTGACCGTGCCGCAGACCTGGCTGGCGAACTGGGCGGGGGTGGGCATGGGGTGTTGGGAATCATAGCGCACGGGCAGGCCGCCGCCGATGTTTAACTCCCGAACCGTTGCATTCAGGTCGCGGTGAAGCACGTGCAGGAAATTCATGGCGCGCTCCGCGGCCACGCGGAACGGCACGGGGTCCAGAATCTGTGAGCCGATGTGGTAGTGGACCCCCATGAAATCGAGGTTTTTCTTTTTCATGATGCGCCGCACGGCTTCGAGGGCGTCTCCGTTTTCAAGGGGCAGGCCGAACTTGGAGTCCAGCATCCCGACTTTGAGCAACTCGAAGGTATGCGCTTCCACGCCGGGGTTCACGCGCACCTGCACGCGCGCCTTGACTTTCAGCTTGCGCGCCACTTTGTCCAGGATTTCAATTTCTTCAAACGAGTCGATGACAATGCGGCCGACCTTGTGTTCGAGGGCGAAGGCCAGGTCTTCTTGTTTTTTGAAGTTGCCGTGCAGAATCGTATTTTCGGGCTTGCATCCGGCCTTGAGCGCGCCGAACAGTTCCCCCGGGGAGGATGCGTCCAGGCCCAGGCCTTCCTGCACGGCCACGCGCATGAGGGCCACTACCGGGAGCGCTTTTGTTGAAAAACTGATGTGTGCGTTTGGGCAGTGCTTTTCAAACGCCGCGCGCTGCGTGCGGCACATATCTCTGAAAATATCTTCGCTGATCACATAAAGCGGGGTGCCGAATGTTTTTGCAAGGCGCACACAGTCTGCGCCGCTGAATTTCAGATTCCCGTTATTGCCGATGCACAGGCCCGGGTACTTCTCGACCTTGACTTTCACTGGCAATTCTCCTTTCCATCCATTCCAGGTTGATGACAATAGAGCCGGCGAGAATATCGTGGAATCCGCGCTTGAACTTGCCGACGAAAGTGATGAGCGCGCCTGATGCGAGTATCAGGAACACAAGCACGGAAATGGCGCGGAGCAGGATTGCCATTCCTGCGCCAAGGGATTCCGCGCCGCCGATGCGCCGCGCCAGGGAGATCATGTTGAACAGGTTCTGCATGAGCCAGAACCCGACAAAAGCCCATATGAGCGCGGTGAGGAACCCGACCCAGCGCCATGCAGCGCCCAACAGCGTAAGGGGGCGGCCGTCCGTGTGCCGGACATTCAAACCCAGCGCGTGCTTGCCCAGGGTGCGTCCCCAACGATAGTGGGCTCCAATATAATATATGGATCCTGTGAAAAGCAAGCTGACGTAGTAGCTGACCGGGAATGTGAGGCCATGCACCTCGGGCATAAGCTTGATGGACACGGCCCAGAAGAGAAACGTCATGGGCACGGATCCGAGCATGATAGCCAGGCCGTCAAGGGATACCGCTGCAATGCGGCGCAGTTCCTTGTTCCACAGGGGTTTGCGCAGGCTGGCGCGCGCCGATTGCATCGCCGCTTTGCCGGGTTTGATTTGTTGCGCGGAGCGGGACAGCCTGGCCCTGGCGCCTGTGGGCCGGCACACGCCGCAATGGGGCCGGCCGTTTTCGAGTCTTTCGCATTGCGGGCACAGGGGTTTGCCGCATCGAATGCAGTAGGAAACAGCCTTGTACTCCGGATGCTCCGCGCACATGTTGCCCGGAGCAAAGGTGGGTTGAGTGGTGTGTGGCTGCGTCGCCATTGCGGGCACAAGGGGTGCGCCCTGTTCGCGTACGGGAGACTTGGTGTGATCCGGGCGGGCTTTGTGCTGCGCCGTGCGCGCAGCGTCGAGCGTGTCTTCAATATGGGGCAGGATGTCTTTGCAGAATGCGCGTGCGAAATCTCCGGCAGTGGCGAAGCGGTAGGCAGGTTCGCGCGATAGAGCCCGCATCACGGCTTTTTCCACATCTTCGGCCACTTCGGGCAGCATATTGCGAAGCCGCACGGGCGGCGCTGAGAATTTTTGTTCACCGTCTTGAAACGGCTGCTTGCCGGTCAGCATGACGTAGGTGAGAAAGCCCAGCACAAAGATGTCCGAGGAGGCGGTGTAGGGCAGGCCCGCGGCCTGTTCGGGTGAAACGATGGTGTGCGCCCCGGCTTGTTCCGGATAAATAAACTCGGGCTTGAGGATTCCGAAATCCGTGAATATGGGTGTCAGAGATCCTTTCCAGAGGATGATGTTGTCGGGCTTGATATTTCTGTGAATGTACCCTTTGGCGTGGATGTGGTTCAGAGCCGCGGCAAGCTCCGCCACAATTGCGGCTGTTTCCTCAATTGTGAGCGTGCCGTGTTTTTGCATGTATTGTGACAAAGGGCGGCCTTCAATGAAATTTGTGGTGGCGAAGAGTATGCCCTGGTCCTGGCCGGCCTCGATTATGGAGTTGATTCCAGGGTGTGTGAGGCGTGCGCAATCCTGAGCCGCGGCCAGAAAATGTTCTGTGAAATCCGGGTGGCTTTCCAGCACCGCGGGCAGCACGGTTTTCACCGCCACATGATGCTGCGTTTCCAGGTTGATTCCGCGGAACAAAATGAAATTGCTGCTGCGGGACAGCTCCTGTTCCAGCTTGTACGTGTTGTTCAGAATGGTTCCGGTCATGCGGTCCCCGTATCCTCGGGATGCTTTACCGTGCGCCCGGCGGCGCCAGTTCCAGGTCGATCTGCACGTTCCCCTGGAAAAAAACGGAATCCTCTTCGGGCAGAATAGTCATGGCATCGCCCTGGATGCGTGTTCCGGCCATGGACAGCCTGGCCTCCTCGACCATGAGTTTGCGGTCCAGATTGTTCCAATGCAAATTCCTGCCCTGTATGGCCGCGCCTTTGTCTGCGCCGACTTCCCCATGAAATGCGCCCTGAATTCTCACTGTGTCGGAAGCGGGGTCGTAGAAAGTGAGCGGCGCCACGAAATGCAGCACGCGCTCTTCATCGCCGAATACCTGCCCCTCGACGCCGCGGAACACGCTGGCCCCGGTTTCCGTATTTGTTTCCACTTCATCGGCCTTGACCTGCCACTGCACTTTCCCGTCAACGATGTGCGTGATTTCTGGACGGCGCACTTCAAGATTGTTTTTACCGTCCGGTTGCTTTGCGCCGTCGGGGTTATTTGCATCGCCGGGATGTCCGTTTTCTTTTTGTGTTGCGGCGGCGTTTGGTGTTTGCTGCTGTGGCGGAAGTTCGGGCGTGCGTACAAAGCCGAAGTAGATGCCAAGGGCCGTGCCCGCTACGATGCCGGTGACCGTAAGGTAATAAAGAATTTTTACTGCGATCCTGTGTTTCATTTTTCATCCGCACCGCCGATGTAGTGTTGGCGGATTGTCCACACGCTTTTCAGGCTTTTCATGAGAAGCGCCGGGCCAAGCTTGGAGTTGCCGGCCTTGCGCTGCTGAAACAGAAAAGGGATTTCCCGGACTGTGAACCCGCGCCGCACCATGGCGATGAGGGTTTCCTGCACGATGTCCGGGCCGATGGTGAACATGTGATCCAGGTCGAGCGCGGCCAGAGCCTGTGTCCGGTACGCCCGATATCCCGTGGTGCAGTCTTTGACGCTGAGTCCCAGAAGCAGGCGGATGTACCAGTTTGCGGCCAGGGTGATCCAGCGCCGCACGAAGGAGCGGCCGGTTTCTCCGCCCCCCGGCACCAGGCGCGAACAGATCACCATCTCCGCATCCGAGAGAGCGGTTTCCATGGCGGGAATGTACTTGGGGTCGTGGGAGCCGTCCGCATCCATTTCAATAAATGTGTCGTACGCGTGTTCCAAGGCCCACCGGATGCCGTCGATCATGGCGATGCCGCGCCCGCGCACAGAATCGGTGCGCACGATGAGGTGAATGCCCGAATCGTTTTTCTGCATATCGCGCACAATGTCCGCTGTACCGTCCGGGGAATCGTCGTCCACAACAAGGGCCTCGTGGTCCGGGCCCAGGGCGCGCACTTGGGTGATCATCTCGCGGATGTATTCACTCTCATTGTACGTTGGCAGAAAAACGATGGTTCCAGGCATGGATCAGGGCCTGCTTTCCAGGCAAAGTTTGAAGAGGCCGACGCTGCGCACCACCGCGCGTTGCAGCAGTGGGCCGGCCTGGTCCATGGCCTGCTCCAGGGTCATGGGGCCGGGCACAATGGGTATGACCGCATCGAATCCGGCCTTGTGTAATTCTTTTTCACCCTCTACAGCACCGCAGAATGCAACCGCCGGCACATGATGGCGCCGGGCGAGTTCCAGCAGCCCGAACGGAGCCTTGCCGTGTGCGGACTGCGCGTCCATGCGGCCTTCTCCTGTGATCAGTAAACCGGCATGTTTCATGCGCTCATCAAGGCCGGTAGCGCGAATCATCATATGGATGCCGGAAACGAGTTCCGCACCCAGGAATGTCATGAGCCCGAAGCCCATGCCTCCCGCAGCCCCGGCCCCGGGCGTGTTGCGCGCATCCGATTCAAATGTCTCCGCGGCAATGTCAGCCAGTTGCTTCAATCCTTTTTCCAGTTTTTTCACATCGGCCGGTGACGCGCCTTTTTGCGGGGCGTACATGGCGGATGCGCCCTGTGGGCCCAGAAGGGGATTGGTCACATCGCAGGCCACGGTAATGCGTGTGTTCTTAAGTTCCGGCATTACGTTTGAAGTGTCGATGCGCCGCACGTGAAGCATATTCTCCCCGCGCGGATACAATTCCATGCCATGAGCATCGAGGAACCGGTATCCCATGGCGGCCGCGGGTCCCATGCCGCCTTCGGTTGTGGCGCTGCCGCCGATGCCCACGATGATTTCATGGCACCCTTTTTTTATGGCGGCTTTAATGAGCAGGCCCGTGCCAAGGGCCGTGGCTTTCATGGGATTGCGCTGCTCCCTGGTGAGTAGAGCCAGCCCGGACGCGCGCGCCATTTCCACAACAGCCGCGGGGCGGTTTTTGAACAGGAGGTAATCCGCGAACATGGGTTCGCCCAGGGGGCCGGGCACTTTTTTGCGAACACGCCGGCACGGCGCCGCCGCAGCAAGGCAGTCCAGGGTGCCGTCCCCGCCGTCGGCGATAGGCACTTCATCCACACACACGCCCGGAATGGCCTGCTTGAGCGCTCGCGCGATGATATGCCCGGCCTCAACGGAACTGAGGCTGCCCTTGAACGGATTGCATGCCACAATGATTTTCATAATGCTCAAACCTGTCTGGTTCCAAAGGTGAGTCTCAGGATATGCTGCACCGTCTGGTACATGATAGCGAAGTCCAGGAGGGGATGATAGTTGTAGATGTAGAGCAGATCGTACTTGAGTTTCATATCCGCATCCGAGTCGTACAGGCCGTTGACCTGGGCGAGCCCGGTCATGCCGGGCTGAACTTGTTTGCGCTCCACATACGCCGGGTTGTTTTTTTCAAATTCCTGCACGAACTCCAGGCGTTCGGGACGCGGACCGACCAGGCTCATCTGGCCGAAAAGCACATTGAACAATTGGGGCAGTTCATCGATTTTGGTCTGGCGCAACACTTTTCCCACGGGCGTGACACGCGGGTCGTTTCTGGTTGAAAGCATGGGCCCCGTGGCTTTTTCCGCATCCGTGACCATGGTGCGCAGTTTGATAATACGGAACAGGCGCCCGCCTTTGCCTACGCGGTCCTGGGTGTAGAAAGCGGGTCCCCGCGAGGTGAGCTTGACGGCGAGCACGCCGAGCAGGAGCACGGGCAGCGCGGGCACGAACAGGAGCAGGGACAGGCCTATGTCAATGAGCCGCTTAAGGAGCAAGAGGCGGCGCAGGATGGGTTTTTTGGACATGAAGATGAGCGGCACATCGCCCAGCACAGTGTGGTGCAGGGCGCCCACAACAATGTCGTGCACTTCGGGCACCAGATATACGGCGACTCCCGGGTGCTTCAGGATGATTTCAAATCCCAGGGAGCGTGTGCCGCGCATGCTGTCGGTTATAATCACGCACTCGGCTGTGGTCTCTTGGATAGTATCGTGAAGCAGGCCCGGGTTGTCCTGGGGCAGGGATGCCGCGTGAATGAAGCGCTTGCGCGGATCCACGGTGATGAAATGCTCAAGGCTCGCGACACGGGCCGGATTGCCATAAAGAATCACGCGGCGCGTGGGCAGGTTGCGCAAAAACCAGTCCTGCATAGAGATGCGGAAAAGGGAAAAAGCCAGGAGCAGCACTATGTGGGAAATGATGAAAACCGTGCGGGGAAAAGCGAAGTCGCGGCTGATGAACGTGAGCGCGATGATGCCGATTGTGCCGAAACTCACTGAAGTGAAGACCTTGAAAAAAACACTCAGCGCGTCATCGTCTTCATTGTTATCATACAGGCCCTGCACATAAAACAGGATTACATAAACGAGAGTAATGTATTCCCAGGTGTTGTAGTAGGCCATGATATTTCTTTCCGGCGCGTCTCCCAGGAACCGGATGGAAAAAGTGGCCAGGATACAGCCATTGATCAGCAGGGAGTCGAGCAGGAGAAGGAGAAACGGATGTTTCCAGATTTTCAAAAGAGAGTCCTCTGTTTTAATGCCGCGCATGTTTAATGCGCATCATGGCGCGGACCGCCATGACGGGGGCGCTGCGCCCCTGGGATGAAAAATCGCCTTCAATTATAAGTCTTTTTCATTTTTAATGCAAAAAAACGACAGGACACAATGATTTTTATTAACAGGGCGCTCCTTGTCCATCATTCATGCGTTTATTGACTTTATGGGTTTTCGTCTATTACCATTAACCTTGATCGCGTAACAATGGGAGGCATTTGGTGGATAACATTGAGATTTTGAAGCAAACAGGACTTTTTGACGGGCTGAGCCAGGATGAGTTGAAGCAGATTGAAAAGGGATGCCAGGAACAGGCATATCCCATGGGCACAGTCATCATCGAGGAAAACGATTCGCCCAAGGAAATGCTCTTCATAATTAAAAATGGTGAAATTGTGATCTCGACATCTTCGACTGATGAGCAGGGCGGGGACTCATTCCTCACCACGCTCGGACCCGGAGAAGCATTCGGCGAGGTGTCTCTCATCGATAACCAGCCGCACTCGGCCACGGTGCGCACCATGTCGGACTCCATCGTGCTTCTGCTGCCCGGCAAGTATTTCAGTTCCCTTGTGGAAGTGAATAAAAACATCGGTTACGTCGTTGTGGGCAATATCGCGAAACTCATCTGTGAACGTCTGCGCAGTTCCAATTTCGCGACAAAACACTTCGGCCTTTTCGGCAAATTGGATTGACAACCCGCATGAAATTATCCACCGCCGTTTCCACACCGGACGCGCAATTCAGCGCGTTTGCGCTTAAAGGCGGTTTCGACGACACCTTCGCCATGGCGCATGGCCTTGGCCTGGATGGCGTGGAAATTCACGTGCGCGATCCCCGGGATGTGGATGCGCAGCAGATAAAGAGCCTGAAAGAAAAATATCAATTGGAAATTACGGCCATCGGCACGGGCCGCGCGTTCGGAGAAGACGGGCTCAGCTTTTCTGATTCGGACGCAGGCGTGCGCAAAGCGGCCGTGGCGCGCATCAAGTCCCACGTGGATTTAGCCGAAATTCTCGAATCCCACATCATCATCGGCCTGGTGCTGGGCAAAAATCCGCGCACACCCGAGATCGAGGCAAACGCCTCGGCATGCATGCAGCAGTGCGCGGATTACGCTGCCGATAAAAGCATCGATCTGTTCGTGGAGCCCATCAACCGCTATGAAACAGGGTTCATTATCACAGCGGATGATTGCCTGTCCTTTTTCGAAAAAGTGGACCGGCCCAACTGCAAAGTGCTTCTCGACACCTTTCACATGAATATTGAAGAAGCCGACATATGCGCGACCATCAAGAAGGTGGGCGCGCGCATCGGGCATGTGCACGTGGCCGACAGCAACCGCTGGTATCCCGGCGCCGGCCACCTGGATTTTGAAGGAATTGTGCGCGCACTGCACAGTGCGGGCTACAATGGGTTCCTCTCCGCGGAGATGTTCCCCAACCCGGATCCGGAAACCGCGCTTTGTTCCATGGTTTCGCACATGCGGGCCATATTCGGCAAAATCGGCTGATTTCATGGGCACCCCAGGCAAACCCCAAAATGTCCAATACTTCTGCGGCGTGATATTCGATCACGCATATCCGCTGGATGAAATTGTCAAAGAGCTGGAAAGCCGGTTCGGGGCCATTGATTTTCAAAGCCGCATTTTTCCGTTTGATAAAATTTCCTATTACGAAAATGAAATGGGTGTGGATCTCAGCAAAATATTTCTGGCTTTTAAGGATCTCTGGCCGCCGGACAGGATCGTGGATATCAAACTGGAAACCAACGCCATGGAACAGGCCGCAATGCGGCAAGGTGCTGGCGGGCGCATGTGCCGGCAGATCAACCTGGATCCCGGTTACGTGGAAATGCCCAAGATGGTGCTGGCATCCACAAAAAATGCAGGCAACAGAATATACATGAGCCGGGGCATCTATGTGGAATCCACGCTCATGTATACGCACAAGACATTTCACGCCTGGCCGTGGACGTACAAGGATTACCAGACTGAAGAATATATTGTATTTTTCAATAAGTTGCGGGCACGTTACGCGGAGAAACTGCGGGGCGAATAGGGCGGCGGGCTATTTCAGGAATCCATTCAGATACATGTTCACCAGGAAATTTTCATAAGACTTAACGTCCGGGCAGCGTTCCCGAATGGTGTCGGATTTGCCCCAGAGCACGCAGGCGTCACAGATGATTTCCATAACCAGGAATGCGTCCACATCTTTAAACGCGCCCTGGTCCACCCCCTGCTTGTAGATAGGTTCAAAGCTGCCGATATACAATCTCTTGAGGCTTTCGATGCGCTCATGATCAATCTGGGCCATGCCCTCGACTTCGGGAATCACAGTGCGCGTGGCTTCGTGGTATTGATCGATGAGTTCCAACTGAATGCGAATGGCGCGGCGCAACTTGGTCTCTGGCTTGATATTCAGTTTCACCAGTTTTTCAACTTCCGTGAACAGCCGTGCGTGGACTTCGGAAATGGCGAAAAAAAGGATATCTTTTTTACTCTTGATATATTCGTAAATTGTGCCTTTGCCCATGCCGGCTTCGTCGGCGATTTCCTGGACCGTGGCCTTGTGGAATCCTTTGCGGGCAAACACGCGCGTGGCGGCTTCAAAAATCTGCGCACGGCGTTCCGCGGCCAAACCGTTGCTGCGGCCGCTTTTTTCCGTGGTTGGTGTTTCGGCCATAATCGTTCCCGTTTCAGAAAAGAAAAACAGCGGGGAGCCAATGCTCCCCGCCGGGTTTGCTTAAGAGTTCTGGGAGGCGGAACCGGAATCCGAGCCTGCATCCGATCTGCGCCAGAAAGCGAGTTTGCCAAAGATGCGGCCGCAGAATGAGACGATGTCATCAACGATTGTATACATGGTCGGGATGACGAGCAGCGTGAGCATGGATGAGACCACCATGCCGCCCAGAGCGGCTACGGCCATGGGCTGGCGGAACCCACCGCCGCTGCCCTGCATGAACGCGGCCGGCATCATGCCGCATATGGTGGTGAGTGATGTTATGAGAATGGGGCGCAGGCGCACAGGCCCGGCGGCTTGAATGGCTTCGTTGCGCTCCATGCCCTTTTCCCGGTATTGGTTTACGAAGTCGATATAGATGATCGCGTTGTTTACCACGATTCCAATCAGCATCACGATTCCGGTCATGCTCATCATGTTCATTGTCATGCGCCCCAGATACAGGCCCCAGACCACGCCGATAAATGTGAGGGGCAGGGTGAACATGATGACGAACGGGTAGAAGAAGGATTCGAATTGCGCGGCCATGACCATGTACACGAACAGGATGGCAAGGCCCATGGCAAGGCCCATCTGCATGTTCATCTCTTCCATGTCTTCGGACTGGCCGGCGAAGTGGACATTGTATCCCGGAGGCATTTTCATTTCGTCGATCTTCTCCTGGATTTCCTTCTGCACCGTGCCAAGCGGCCGGCCCGCCAGGTTGCCGCCGATGGTGATTTCGCGGATGCCGTTCTTGCGGCTGATGCCCACAGGGCCCTGTTCCTGGTAAATGGTGGATATGCTTGAGATCTTGACCGGGCCTGACATGGTGGGAAGCGTGATGTCTCCAATGTCCTCAACACGCATGCGCTGGTCTGGCTGGAAACGCACCTTGATGTCGTATTCGTCACCCATATCCCGGAACTTGATGCTGTCATCGCCTTCGATGGCTGCGCGCATGGTCATGGATACCGTTGCGATGTCCAGCCCGTATTCCTTGAGTTTCTTTTTATTGAATTCCACGCGCACTTCCTGCTTGCCGATTTTCCAGGAATTGTTTACATCGATGGTTCCTTCTGTGCTTTTGACGATTTTTTCAATTTTGTCTGACAGGGCCACGAGCGTATCCATGTTCGGGCCGTTGACTTCCACGTTCAGGTCGAGTTGTCCCGGGGGGCCGCCCATGCTTGCCTGGCTGATCTGGAACAGGGCGTCGGGAATCGTGGCCACCTTTTTGCGCATTTCCTGCAAAATCTGGTTCGTTGTGCGATCCCGGTCCTTGAAGTCCGTGAGCTTGACCATGATGTATCCATAGTTTGGGTCGCTGCTCTGTGTGCCTGAACCGCTGATTTGTGCGCCGACCGTGGAGCTCATGACCTCGAATTCAGGGAGTTTCTGCACAATGGTTTCCACCTTGCGCACCACATTGTCTGTGTCCCCCAGTGTGGCGTAAGGCGGCATTTCCACGATAACCTGGAATTCACCGGTGTCCCCTTCACCCACAAACTCGAATCCGACAAGGCCTTTGGCCATGATGAAAATGGCAGACGCGAACATGACGGTTACGGCGAGAATCACAACGTAACGGGTCCATTTATGAACGCAGAATTTGAGAACTGCGGGGTAGCCGGCCTGAATCGCACCGAAGAATTTGTCGAATGCCGGGAACAGGCCGTAAATAAAACCTATGACGAAGACCAGCGTTGAAACGGCGGTGATGGCGAACCCCATGACAAGGTTTATGCCGCCTTGTCCTGTAAGAGCTTCTTTGACCATGGGCAGGCCGATTGTCAGGCCGGTGTATGTGGCGCCGGCCATGGCCAGCAGGGCCAGAATAACGATGAACCCATTGGGAGGCTGCTTTTTGGCGCCGTTTGCCCCGCCTTCCTGGGGCTTGAGCAGCTTGGCGGCCAGGGCCGGGGTCAGGGTGAAGGCCACGAAGATGGAGAAGATGGTGGCGAAAGCGACAGTGAAGCCGAATTCCTTGAAGAACTGGCCCACCATGCCGGACATGAATGCCATTGGCAGGAACACGCAGATGTTCGTGGATCCGGATGCGATGACGGCCAGGCCGACCTCTTTAATGCCGTCCCGCGCCGCATCCTGCGGCTTTTTACCCATCTCCAAATGACGGAATATATTTTCCAATACAACGGTACTGTTATCCACCAGAGTTCCTACGGAAATGGCCAGGCCCATGAGGGACATGAAGTTGATGGTGAACCCGGCGGTGTAGATGGGCATGAACGTGCCGATGATGGCCACGGGAATGGCCAGGAAGATGATGAATGTGCTGCGCGCATCGCGCAGGAACAGGATGATCATGATGGTGGCGAACAGGGCGCCGTACAGTAAATTTTGCTGCACGTCGGAAACAGCGTCCTTGATGAATCGCGACATATCGGATGTGAGTTTTACGTTGAAGTCGGGCAGCTCTTTTTCAAGCTTGAGCATTTCTTTCAGAGCGCGGTTGCTGACTTCCACGGTGTTGGCGCCGCTCTGTTTCTGGAGGGAAAGGTTGACGGCGTTTTCGCCCATGAGCCGTGCGTACTGGTCCACTTCCTTGTACGAGTCCGTGACCGTGGCGATTTCACTGATTTTGACCATGCCGAGCTGTGTGGGAATTTCCACGCCGCGGATTTCGCCGACTGTCGCGTATTCGCCCACGACCCGCACCAGGCTTTCGTCGGTTCCGTGCTTGACTTTGCCTACAGGCACGTTCAGGTTGTCCCGGCCCAGGGCTTCCACAACTTGCAGGATGTTCAGGTTTTTTGCCGCGAGCCTGTTGCGGTCAATATCAATGTGGATTTCGCGCTCTTTGCCGCCGAGCAGGGCAACCGTGGCCACGCCCGGCACCTGCTCAAGCCGCTTTTTAATGATGTCTTCGGCTGTCTTGCGCACTTCGATGGGCGGCCGGTTGGATGAAACCGAGAAGAACATGATGGGGAAAGAGTCGAGATCGAGTTTGAGAACAATGGGGTCTTCGGAATCGTCCGGCAGCAGGTGCTTGGCTGCGGCCACTTTATCGCGCACATCCGCAGCCTTGGCGTCCAGGTTCACGCCCACATCGAATTCCAGGGCGATCATTGATAGGTTTTCTTCAGAATCGCTCTTCATGCTTTTTAGGTCAGCGAGGGAGCTGAGTTCGTCCTCAAGTTTATCTGTGACCTGGGTTTCGATTTCCTCGGGATTGGCGCCCGGATAGACTGTGACCACCGTAACCCATGGGATGTCCACTTTGGGAAACAGCTCCACGGGAAGCCGGGTATAAGCGTTGATTCCCAGCACCACGATGGCCAGGATCACCATGGTGACGAACACCGGCCGTTTTATGGATATTTCGCTGAAATTCATGGGAGCGTACCGTCCTTGTGATGAATGCCGTCAGATCAATAATCTTGAGTAGATTCTTTAATGCTCAGCTTGGCGCCTTCGGACAAAAGGTTTTGGCCTTGATAAACAATGCGTTCGCCCGGCTTGATGCAGTCGTCGGTAACGGCCGTGTAATTCTGAATCCGCAGATGCTCCTTGCAGGTGCGTTTCTGGGCTTTCCCGTCTTTGTCTGCGACCCACACGATTTCGTTTTCCAGAACGGCCTTATAGGGAATAACCAGTAAGGGTTCGGAAGTGAGTTCGATGTCGCCTTCCACGAACATGCCGTGTCTGAGGCCTGTAACCCCGTCGGGAATGATGGCTTCCACGGGCGCCTGCCTGTTTTGCTCGAACACAAATGTGGGAACATAGCTTATCGTGGCGGTGAAGGGTTTGCCGGGCAGGGCAGTGGATGAGAAAGTAATGGATTGGCCCACCTGCATTTTGGGCAGGTCATCCTCGTTAATCATCATTGAGATTTTCTTTTCGCCGTTGCGCAGGATTTGAAAGACTGCGGATTCGGGGCCGATCATGGCGCCTTTGACGGTCAAGCGCAGGCTGACGGCGCCATTGATTTCACTGCGCACAACCGTGCGGCTGAGGCTTGTGCGCGCATAGGCCAGGGCGGCCTGGGCCTGTTGAAGCTGGGCGCGCGCGGCGTCCACCTCAAGCTGTTTGGTGCCGGCGTCGCCGATGTTTGACTGGATCATCGCATTGTCCAGATTCTTCTTGGACGTTTCGACCTTGGTGCGCATGCCCACCAGGTCTTGTTCGGAGATGACCCCGGCCTGGAAAAGTTTTTCCATGCGTTCGAGGTTCCACTTGTCATATTCATAGGCGGCGCGCGCTGCGTCGGCCATGTTGGAGGCCAGATCCTGCTCGTTGAGGTTCTGGCGTTTTTCCGCGATTTTCATGGCAACGCTGGCGGCCTGCACCGCGGCCTCGGCCTGGCGCACGCCGTTCTGATAGTCCGTGGGGTCGATTTTCAGAAGCGGGTCCCCCTCGGAAATCTTGTCGCCTTTGTCCACGTAAATTTCTTTGACCACGCCGCCAACCTGCGGGGTTACGTTCAAGGTGTCGGGCAGGTTCACGGTGCCGGTAAAATGAACATTGCGGTTCAGGTCTTTTATTTGTGCGGTGACCACTTTCACGGGGTACCCATCCTCTTTGCGGACATCCTCGGTGGATACGGTTTTTTCCTCTTTGGGGCCGCACCCGGCCAGCATGGCGCCGGCGAGCAGTGCTGCGAACAGGATGGATAAGAATTTGTAATAGCGCGTCATGATATGACTCCTGGTTCCTTTCGGGACTTTGGATTAAAAGTCCTCGAGTTTTTCAAGGCCGAGGGCTCTGGCCAGGCGGGCCTTTGCCATCTGGAGATCGAATTCCGTTTTTATCAGATTGAGTCCGGCCTGCATTTCGCCGAACAGTGCGTCCTTCCAGTCCAGTTCGCTGGTTACGCCCTGGCTGTAGCCCGCATCCGCCATTTCGCGTGCGCGTGTGGCCTGGCGCATGATGGCTCTGCTGGTGTCCATGCGCTTGATGGCTTCTTCGAGATTGAGGTAAGCCTGCTGCGTCTGCAGGATGATGCCTTCACTTGCATCCACGGCCTGTAATTCCAGGCGGTGCGCCGTTTCATTGCCCTGGCGAACACGGGAGCGCGCCAGGCCGCTGTCGTACATCTGCATTTCATAGGCGACCACATACCGCCAGGAGTTTTCCGATGAGAATGAAGAGCCATGGCTCATGAGATTGTGAAGGTAAGCGAATGATATCATGGGCCGGTTTTTGCTCAGTTGAGCCCCCAGGCTTGCCTGGTTTTGGGCAAGATGAAGCTGAATGAGTTCAACGCGATTGGCGAGTGCAAAATTTACGTATTCTTTCACAGGCGCCAGTTCCGGGGCCTGCGCACTGCCGAGTTCATAGCGGACTTGTGTGTCGCGCTCCACAGGCAGGCCGATGACATTATTAAGCGCCATGCGCGCGAGGTTTACGCCGGTTTCCGCGGTGATGAGCTGCTCCCGCGCATCGGCCAGCGAAACTTCCGCCCGGATTACATCAAAATATGGGATGATGCCCTGTTCGTAGCGCGCTGAGGCGCCGGTCATATGGTCCTCGGCAAGGGTCAGATTTCTTTTCACGACCTCAAGGCCGCCCATGGCGAGGATGTAGTTGAAAAAGGCTTCTTTGGTGTCAAGCGTCACATCCAGGGATATGCGCTCCACATTGAGTTCTGCTGTGTCGCGGCCAAAGCGCTGGGCTTTGATGCTTTTGGTGCGTGTTCCGAAAGTGAGCAGGGGCACAGAGAAAGTGAGGTCCAAAGTGCGGCCGTTCTTGGAACTGAGCGGCGCATTGATGGGGGCTGTGGGCTCGGCATACGGAATCACGGTTCCGGCTGCGACATTGGAGGGTGTGGGCGGCGTGGTGGATAAATCCATGACCGTGGTGTCCGTGGAGAAAACCAGGGCCTTGGCGCCGTAGGCTGCAATGGTAAAGGAAGAGGGATCATGCACGCGCTGCCAGTTGCCTTCCAGCTTGAGGCCGGGGTTGAACCGGGCGCGGGTCTCCACGATTTTTTTCTGGGCGATGTTGAAATCATGCACAGATTCCTGAATTTGCCGATTGTTCTTTTTGGCCGCGTCAATGGCGGCGTCCAGGGTGAGCGGCGCTTGCTCCAGGGTTATCTCCATTTCTTCAAATGCCGAGGCCATTCGCGGATAAACCGTGAATGCCAGCAGCAGGATCGTGATGAAAAAAAACCGCGGGCCCTTCATAATATTCCTCCTGACAATTGAGGGATCAGCCGACCGACCGGTCGGTCGGCTCTACAAAGTATACCGACACTCGATGATTGGGATCAAGTGTAAAATGCAGGTTTTTAAACATTTATTTTGTGTTTAAGACAAGATTTTCCACAGTCGGGCGGACTTGCGCCACGCATAAATCAGGGGTTGCCGCGTCCGCGCCGTGCGGTTAATGAGGGCTATTTCTGTGTAATGTGCCGAATAAAGCCCATGCCCGCCCGGGCCCAGTATTGCAAATCGCGCGGGTTTTCCATGCGGGCCAGGCGCTGGGCTATGTAGCCTGGCCGCAGGTAGAATTTTCTCAACAGCCAATTCTGATAATATTTGAGGCGTTGTGGGGAAAGTGTCTGGGTGCGGGAGAAACTTTCCGCGGTAAATGATTGCGCGTATGCGCTCCAGGGGATATCGGCCGCCAGCCCCTGGGCGCGCATGATGTCGAACAGTTCGGTTCCGGGGTAGGGGGTGGCGATCATCACGGAAATGAGGTCCGGGTTGAGTTTCCGGACAAGTTGCCAGGTAAGGCGGATATCGGCCGCGGTTTCGGTGGGATGGTTGCCCACCATGAGGAACGCGCAGGACATGGCGCCGGCCTGGCGCGTCCATGAAAAGGCCTGGCGGATCTGGTCCAGAGTAATTCCTTTTTTAATAAGCTTAAGAATGCGGGGGCTGCCGCTTTCCACGCCAAAGGCGATTTTGATGCAGCCCGAGCCGGCCATGGCGCGGATCATGTCGCGGTCCACCTGGTCCACGCGGGTATCGCAGTCCCATGTGGCGGGCAGGGCGGCCATGCGCTCGCAGAATTCCATGACCCGGTTGCGGCGCAGGGTGAATGTGTCATCATCGATGGTGAAATGATTGAATCCGTAGCGGTTAATGCATTCTTTGATTTCTTCCATAATATGGTCGATGCTGCGGAAGCGCACGTGAGGGCCGAACATGCGGTCACTGCAGCAGAAGATGCATTTGCCAGGGCAGCCGCGGCTGGTGAAAATCTGGGTGCTGCGGTATCTGTCCGCGGGGATTCCGGGCGTGGACGCCCCGCGGTATTTTTTGAAATCCAGAAGGTCGCGGGCGGGCAGGGCCAGGGAATTCATGTCCAGGGGTTTTACGGGAATACCCGTGAAATCTTTAATCTCTGCGCCAGTGCGGATAATGGCGCCGGGCATATCGAGCGTGTCCCAGGCGCCTTGTGCGGCGGCGCGGCACAGGGCCACGATTTTTTGTTCGCCCTCGCCTGTGGCCAGGGCGTCGGCGTGCAGGCACTCGGCCATTGTCTGTTGGGGCAGGATGCTTGCGTGTGCGCCGCCGAGCAGGATTTTGGCGTGGGGCGCCGCTTGTTTCACACAGGCCGCCATTTCGAATGCATGTGTAATCACCGGCGTCATGGCTGTGATGCCAACGGCCAGGGGCTGTTTGTCGTGGATTTGTTTTTTGAAATGTTCGGTGTTGAAGGTGTTTACTTCATAGTCCATTATTTCTGGTGTGAACCCGGCGTTGCGCAGGGCCGAGGCCAGGCAGCAGAGCCCGATGGGGTGTTGCAGGGCGTGCAGGTGCGCCAGGCCCATGCTGCTGCTGGGGCGGATAAGAATCACGGTGCGTTTGGAATTCTGTTCCATTGTGTCCGGCCATCGAAAGCTGATTTGTTGCTGCCATAAGAATAAATCAAATCACGCTCCGATGATAGTGACCGATTGAAATGTCACGGTATCCGTTGAATAGCAAAGCCATTTCATGTTTAATTATTGGGGATTTGAGCCATGACAGAATCAACAGACGAGAAGATTAAAAGTTTTCTGGACACTTGCCTCAAGGGGCGGGGGTTTGAGATTGTGCGCCTTGCCGGCGATGCTTCGACACGGGTTTATTATCGCGTGGCTGTGCAAGGCGGGTCAAAGCGGGGCCGCCAAACCCTGGTGTTGATGCACATGGCGGAGCCGGATCCCGATCCGCTTTTCATCGGAGTGCAGCAGGTTTTGCACAGTGCGGGCGTGCCTGTGCCGGCCATTCACGGGTTTGATCCGGGGCTCGGCCTTATGCTCCTGGATGATTTCGGCGACATCACCCTGGAACAGGCTGTTTCGGGTGCTGATGAGCAGCACTGGCTGGCTCTGTATTTAAAATCTGTCCAGATCATGGCGGATATTCAGTTTAAGGGCATGGCGCAGCGCGGCGAGTGCCCGCACCCCTGTTTTTCGCTGGCTTTTGACACGGACAAGCTCATGTATGAAATGGACTTTTTCGTGGAGCATGTTCTGAGGATCTGGAAAGAGGCTGAGTTCAAACCAGGCGAGGAGCGCGCCCTGCGCGGCGAACTGGAGGCCCTGTGCGCCGAACTGGCCGCCGAGCCGCGCGTGCTCTGCCACAGGGACTATCACAGCCGGAATCTCATGGTGCTGGAAGACGGAGAGCTTGGCGTGATTGATTTCCAGGATGCGCGCATGGGGCCTTGCCAGTATGACCTCGTGAGCCTGCTGCATGATTCCTACGTGGATATGCCGCAGACGGTTCGCGAACAGGTGTATGATGCTTACGTTCAAAGACTGGAAATTGAACTGCCGGGCGGCTTAGATAAAGATCATTTTTATAACATCTATCTTTTGATGGTTTTGCAGCGCAACCTCAAGGCCGCGGGATCTTTTGCCTATCTGGATTGCGTGAAGAACATGAACCGCTACCTGGCCCGCATGCCGCAGTGCCTGGGGCACGTGCGCGCCGCGTTCGAGCGGCTCCCGGCCAAAGCCCGGCTCATGGAGTTGCTTGAAAGCTATCTTCCGGAATTGGGGCGCACGGGTTGACAAGACTTTGGTTCGGCAAGCGGAGGCTTTGAACAGATGAAGGCCATGATTCTGTGCGCGGGACTCGGAACGCGCCTGCGCCCACTTACCAATTGTATTCCCAAACCCCTGGTTCCCGCGCCCGATGAGCCCCTGGTGTTTCATTCATTGCGCCGCCTGGCCCGCGCCGGCGCCACTCTGTGTGTTGTGAATCTGCACCATCTGCCGCGTGCCGTGAAAACCGCAATCGGCGATGATTTTGAAGGCATGCGCATTGTATATTCCCACGAACCGGAAATTCTGGGCCATGCGGGTGGCCTCAGAAAGGCGGCCCACATTTTTGAGGGGGAGCCTTTCCTCGTCATGAACGGCGATATCTATGCTGATGTGGATTGCGGCGCTGTCATGCGATTCCATAAAGAGAACAACGCCGCTGTGACGGTTACGGCCAAAACGGATTTGCCGGAATCGGATTTGAATCTGTTGGGATTTGATTCTGAAAACACGTTGCGCACCATACGCGGCAAGCCGGGGTGGAGCGGCCCTGCCCTTTCCCACGGCATCAACGCCGGAGTATTTGTCTATGATCCGTCATTTCTGGACCACAATGTGCCGCCGGGCCGTTTCTCGGGATTTGCCGAAGTCCTGCAGCCGCTTCTGGAGCAGGGCGATGCCCGGATTCGGGTTTTTCCGTACACAGGATATTGGACCGATATCGGAGATGCGGAAAAATACCTTTGCTTTTTAAGAGAAGTGCTGGATGGTAAAGTTCCGGGCATCCCTGGCGGGCATATGATATCCGGGGATGCCGGGATTGCGGGCGCGGCGGATATTATTGCGCCATGCCATATTGCCGCGGGCTGTGTGGTTGAAGATGGGGCTCGCATCGGCCCCTATGCCGTGCTCGGCCGCGGGTGCGCCGTGGGACGCGGATCTCATGTGGCGCATTGCCTTGTGGCCCCCGGGGTGCATGTGCCCGGAGGAGCTATGGTGAAGCACTCCGTATTTTGTAGCCTATAGGAATAGAGCGGTTCAATGAGCATGAATCCGGAGGGTGCGCAAAATGTATATTGTCCGGATGCATTGGTCAGATGGCCCATCCTCCCCCTTTGATTTTTCCGGGATTTCCGGAATGGCTCAGCGCGGATTCCATGGCCCTGCTTTTTACATGGTGAATTTATATCGGGACCGCGTGGACTGGACCAAATGTTTTGGGCCGATTCTGTAATCCGATCTGTATGGGTGGGAAAAGCGCTTGCTTATGTATTCGGTGTGCGCGCAGTTTCTGATGAAGAAGCGAATCTTAACAATAATGCGCGAGATGGATGGCTGCGCGGTGTGGAGCGTAGCGGGCTTGCGCATAATGCGTGGCATGCTAATCCGGCCCGCATTGTCAAAGAGTGGGCGTTTGCGTCATAATAGAATGCAGTATGTAAGATCGGCCTGCTGTGGTCAATTCATAATATTGAAAGCAAAACAGATGATGAAGGAGTGGCAATTGCCATGAAAAAACCGATTTTGATTCTTGCGGTGCTGTTTGCCGTTTTTACAATGTGCGCGGGAGCAATGGCTTCGGATGCCTATATTGACGACGAGAGCGGCATTGTTGTTGCGCGCGGGGAAGCAACCATGTCTTCGGGCGAGAGTTACGAGGTTGCCCGAATGCGTGCTGTGGATAATGCTCGTAACAATATGATTCTGCTGGTGGAAAAACAGTACCTTGATCTGGATTCCATAACTGTGGGGCAATACCTCACGCGGCACGCGGACAAGCGCGCCGTGGTGGATCGCTATATCAGCACTGCGCGCGTGTTTAATGAAACCCAAGAAAACAGCGTCGTCAAAGTCACGCTTCTGCTCGCTTATTACGGTCTGGACGGATACCAGGCCATGATCGCGGAAATCACGGGCAAGGAGATGCCTGCAAACCCGGCTGATTCCCGAAATATGGATGTGGCGGCCAAGGCCCCGGACGGAGAGAAATTCGTGCCCCGTTCTCCGGAACAAATGGGCGAGCCGTACCGCATTGCACTGGCGCCGCTCGTGAATGACAGCGGATATAACACACTGGAACTGGACGAAATCTTTACGGATATGCTGCGGGGATTCTTTAAAAAAGATCGCCGGTTCCTATTCCTCAGCGAACAAGACACCATGGAAATATTGCACACGAATCATTTGACCCTGGAGGATGTCCGCAACAGCGATGTCACAGAGTCACTGGATATCGACAGCATTGACGGCCTTGTTACGGGCCGCATTATTCGCTATGAACCGCGCGTGAAAAAGCACGGCATTGGCGGCGCCGGATACCTGGAGATGAATTTCGACATGGAAGTGGAACTGCAGGTGCTGGACGCGACAAAAGGCAAGTGGGTTGTGTTTGACGTGTTCAAGGCGAACATGAGTGAGCGCACATTCACGCTTAAATCCGCGGATGACGCGGAGAAGTTCATCGCCGCCGATGATATCCGGTCCAGCGAAGGCCTGGCCGGGCGCGCGGTGCAGGACATGCTGCGCCAGGTGGACACCGCCATCCGCAGTTCCTTTCCGCTCGAGGGTTATGTGCTCAAAGTGGTCAGTGACTGGGTTTACATCAATCTCACGAGTATCGACGGGGTCCGGGAGGGCGATGTGTTGACTGTATACCGCGTGGGCGATCTGCTTGTGGATCCTGTTTCCGGCAACACTGTGGATCGTATCCAGGACCGCATCGGCACTATTGAAATCGTGGATGTTAAAGAAACCTATACCCAGGCCAGGGCTAAAGATCTATTCGGCCTCAAGATTCAACCCGGCGATATCGTCACACTGAAATAAAGGGAGTCGATCAATGCTGAAACGGCTGTTGCTTATAGCGTGCCTGGTGCTTATGGCCCGCGCTGCATGCGCCCAGGAACAGAGGACACTCCGGCTGAAATTCAATGCCGGCGACGTGTATCATTACGCTATCGAATTGAGTGGAACCGGGGAAATGTCCATGCGAACCCCGGAAGCCATGGATATGGATATGGAGAGTTTCGACGTGCCCATGGACGTGTCCATGTATTCTGAAATCGAAGTGAGTATTGTGGATGTGGCCGCCGATGGCACGGCCGGCATGGATATTTTCATGAACCGGTTCCGCATGAATACCGGACCGGGCATGTCATTCGATTCTTCTGATGAAGAAGAGGATTTGCCCCCATTTCTTGAAGTGCTTTTCGATGAACCCGTGGTGCTTAAAATGGCGAGTGACGGCAGAGTGCTTGCAGCAGATTTTCCGCAGACCGATGCCGAAATGGACGAAACCATGAGCATGCTGTTCCCTGCGGATTTGAGTCCTGCGGATATATTAAAACAGGCCATGTTCAAACTGCCGGCGGAAGCCGTGGCCCCCGGGGACAAGTGGACCCAGGCCGCAACCATTCCTGTGCCCATGTCCAATGCGGAAACCATTGACCTTTCGTATGATTTTGAGATGAAGGGTTATGAGACGGTGAAGGGGCTGGATTGCGCGGTCATCGGGATTCGTGTGAATGAGGATTTCAGCCGCCAGCTTCAGCAGATGCAACTGACCGGATTCAGCGGCCCCGAGGAACGCGTGACAATGCATTTCGACCGGCTGTCCCTGGATTTCAGCGGAACGCTTTATTTTGCCTGGAACGAAGGGATTTTCATCGGCGCAGAAGGCGCCCTGGAACAGGATGTCCGAGGAACAATGACCTCAAGTTCTGAAGAGGACGTCATTGGCATGGGCATGAATTTCATAGCAGATATCAAAGTGGAACTGAAATAAATACACGGAAATTTTCTGTGACAAAAAGTGGGGAGAACCGGAAGGCCGGCTCTCCCCTTTTTCATGGGTTATATGCCTGTGAGGCGCTGTGCGAGTGAGGCGACGGGCGGCGCGGGCGCGGCGGGCGCCTGTGCGGATTGCATGGGCTGGTCGGTCAATCCGTCGGCGTCCGGTTGCGGCATGGCGTCCGGAGCGGAGGCTGTTGGGGGTGTCTGCCTGAGCGCGGCCATGCGCTGTAAAACTTCTTCGCGGCCGGGCAGATCCAGGTGTTCCATTACGTACTGGCGGTCCACCACGGGCAGGCCGTCTTCAGCGGGCGTGCCCAGCAGGGCCAGGGCCAGATTGGCTTTTGCGGTGCGGTCTGCCGGCAGGGTGCTGTTGGGGCCGATGGCGATGTCGAAAGTGATGTCCAGGTCGGACAGGTTTACGGGCAGGGAAGCGGCCTGGCGCCGGCATTCTCCGTAGCGGTACACGCGGCCTTTCTTGTAATGGCGCAGGATGAGCCACAGGATTTTTTCGCCCGCGGCTTTTAGGAAGCTCTCGAAGAACCGCGCACTGGGGCGGATGCGGCGGTTGGTGCCTTCCTGCAGGCTGATAATGGCGCGGCCGCTGCGTATGCCCGAAGATTCCTTGCCTTCACTTACATCGTGGATGCCGCTGATGTCGTCGGCCAGGCGCAGCATGCGGTCATATACGGAATAGCCGTCGGCTGCGGCCGCCTGCGGGGGCACGAATTGCACACCGTCCATATGGGTAACCTGGATTTTTTCCGCCACGATATTCGAGATGTTGTCCGGGTCGGTAAGAGCGCCTTCTTCATACAAAAGCTTGGCGTTGCCCACGAGGCGCATATTGGCCATGATCTGCTGCATGATCATGTCGGCGTTTTCCTGAATAGGCGCCAGGTCGCGTACATCGCTCTTGCCCATGAATCCGCCGGGCACGGGATTGGCTGTGAATTTTACGAACGGAAAACCGGGGTAGGGGTTGGGCTCGTCGCGCAGGATCACATTGCCGCAGAAGGTCACGATGCGCCCGTTGGGATATTTCGGCATTTCAACCGGGTTTGTGTTCTCGCCGTCAACCCTGTGCATACTGTTGTCCTTGAAATAGCCTTCCACAAGCACGGTTTTTTTCACCCGGAATTTGAGTCCGTCGTCTTCATCGCCTTTGTCCCGGTCAGGATACAGCACCGAGAAGTCGGGATCGGGCTGAATTTTCTCTGCGGCAACGCCGTAGCGCGCGCGCAGTTCTTCCACATCCACGACTTTTGTGTGGAAGCAGAACCTGCAATCCGCGATGCTTTTTGCATCCGGGTCCGGGTAAAAATCCTCGATGGGCACCCGTTCAAAGACAACATCGCCCCGGAAATTTTTCAGTTTCCGATTCCACCAGATTTTGGCCACGGCGGCGCCGCACACGCGCGCCTCCTTGACCAGCGAATACAATTCTTCGTCGATGCCGTTTTCTTCCCACCAGTTGTCGAACACCTTGGTGAGAGTCTCGGCCAGGCCCTGGACGCCGCCAAGTTTTTCCACGGCCCTTTGCAGGGTTGTGGATTCCCATTCCGGCGCACCCGGGCCCGGGCTTTCCGGGTTGATGAAAATTTTGGGCCGGTTGTCCGTCTGGATAGCCGTCATGGTGTCGATCTTGGACGCCACCAGGGCGCTGCGGAATACGCGTTTCTTTTCGTCCTCGGTGACGCTGTCGGGATTCTGCCAGTAAATTTTCAGGCTTTTGTTCAGGTACATTTCGCGGTTGTAACGGATTTCCCGATGCGCCTCCTCGCATTTCCTGTGCGCCATCTCAAAGCGATCCTTGAGGAACTTCAACATCTGTTCGTGGTATTCCGTATCCGGATCCAATTTGATTTCTTCGCCGCTCATCGTTTTCCTCCTCAATTTGCGCCGTCCGCTGCGCGGAATCGCCGCGTTCTTTACGGGGTATAAAAAAATGAGACACTTAAAAGCGGACATGCGAAAATTGCTTCAGGCCTGAAAAATGGCTTTGATGGATCAAAAAGAGTAGCAATCACCGGCATTTATAGATTTGAGATAAATTTTGGATTTTTTTACGGTGGGACGAAAATAGGGTCTCAAAATGGTATTTTTGATTTCAATAATGAGACACTTTCTATAAGCAAAGCAGGTGCTATATTTTCGGTAACCATTCCATTTCTATAAGGAATTTAATTTGCATATAAATTAATAAATATGATATATTAACATTCGCAGAATTCATTTAAAGAACACGGGGTGGGATGGATATGTTGAGAAATCGATTTGGCGCGCTCATGGCGGCAGTCATGGTTTTTGCGATATGGGCAGCGCCTTCTTATGGCGGCAACCAGCTTGTGAGAGAGAGCGGCAAGGATCCCGTGGTTCTGGTCCACGGGTATGCCGGGTCCGTGCTCGGGCAGTTGTCCGTGGAAGGGTACTGGATTTATTACACCACCCGCTTTGCCATTGATGGATATGACGCATATAAGATTGCCCTGCCCGACGGCGCCCTTGCCGATGTGCGCGAGAGCGCGGCCAGGCTCAAGGATTTTGTGGATAATGTGCGCGCACGCACGGGGCGCAACAAGGTGGACATTGTGTGCCACAGCGAAGGCGGTCTCGTGGCGCGGTATTACATCCAGAACCTGGGCGGCGCGCAGTATGTGGATGATCTGGTGACTATCTCCACCCCGCACCGGGGCACCACTGTGGCGCACATAGGGCCGGGCAAAGCCTCCCGCCAGATGGAAGTTTATAATGATTTTCTCAATGAACTGAACCGAACCAACACGTTTCCCGGAGATGTCGACTATACAGCGATTCACAGCAATCACGACGAGATCGTGTTTCCGACCCCGAACGGGTTCTGGGAAGGCGCAGTGAATATCAATGTAAACCTGCTGGGGCACGCAGGTATCATGTTGAACGAGGATGTGTACCAGTCCGTTAAAGGCGCAATTTCAACGGATATCAGCGGAGGCATGAGCCGCCTGCCCGTGCAGATTCAACGCCCGTCCATGACAACGAATTCAAGCAGCGTCACCCTGGCAATCAATCCTTTCAACCACCACCATACCGATGAAGACATGCGGCAGATGCGGGTAAGCAACTGCCCGTTCCTCAGCGGTTCGGACTGGGAAAGCGTGTCCGGCGCGCGTTCCTGGCAACTCGACGGCGGCGAGGGCCTCAAGGCCGTGTACGTGCAATTCCGGCACAGCGGCAACTGGCTGTTTCCCAAGAAATCGCCGGTTTATGTGGATTACATTTTCGTGGATCAGACAGCGCCCGAAGGCGGTGTGAATATTATTCCCGACACAACGATCAGTTCGCGCGTTGATGTGGAAATCACGGCCAAAGACAATTCGGACAACTACAAGGAATTTAAAATCTGGAATGCGCTCATAGCGTTCGGCATCGAAGACCTGGGCGTTAAGGAAATGATGGTTTCTGTGAATGCGAATTTCAGCGGCGCGCAATGGGAGCCGCTGGCTTCGCGCAAAACCGTGGACCTGGGATCCGGATCGGGTTCGCGCGCCGTGTACGTGAAATTCCGCGACGGCGCCGGCAACGTGAGCAAAGCCTATTCCGATACTGTGAATCATATTGACCCCGTGGCCGACGGACTCACCATGGTGGACGAAGATGTCCGCAACCCCGTGGTGTTCGTGCATGGATACATGGGTTCGATAGTGGGTGATGTCAGCACCTATATCAATTGGGTATATTATGTGGAGAAACTCAAGCGCGAGGGGTTCAGCGTGCACCGCATCACATTGAGCGATGCGGGTTTGCAGGATGTGACCAAGAGCGCCGCGGAACTCAACGCATTCATTAACAGCGTTTTGTCCGAAACCGGCGCCGCCAAAGTTGATATCGTGTGCCACAGCGAAGGCGGGCTTGTGGCGCGTTATTACATCCAGAACCTGGGCGGCGTGAACAAGGTTGACGATCTGGTCACACTCTCGACGCCGCACCGGGGCACCACCGTGGCGACAATCGGCCCGGGCGTGGCCGCGCGCCAGATGGAAGTGGCCAGCGATTTTCTCAAGCAATTGAACAGCGGCGATATCACACCCGGCGACGTGGAATACACGGCCCTGTTCAGCAACGGGGATGAAATAGTCGTTCCCGGCAAGAACGGATTCTTTGACGGCGCTATGAATGTGAACTGGAATACATTCGGCCATGCCGGAATCCTGTTCCATCCGGATCCCTACAATGTTGTAAAATCCGCAATTTCCAAAAAATATATCGGCGTGTCGTCGGCCAGGGCAGTGGAGATCGCCTTGCCGGATATGGTTACGTCATCAGTGCAATGGCCGGTGAAACTATCTGGATACAACCATTACGACACGGATAAACGGCAGACACAGATGCTGATCAGCACCAGCCCCACTTTCCAGGGCGCGTCCTGGCAGGCGTTCTCAGAGAGCGCCACTGTTTCTGTAGCCGGCGAAAAGGACGGCCTTATCGGCGTGCATGTGAAATTCAGGCGCGACGGCGGCGCCGAGTCGCCTTCTTATGTTGATTACATGGTGCTGGACCGCACCCCGCCCCAGGCCGCGGTGGCCCTGGAGTCCCTGGACGAAGACAGCAATGTGGCCACGCTGAAAATTTCTTCGCATGACAATTCCGATGAATACGGCGATTTTGAATGGACCAACCTGCTGCACGCTTACGGCATCCTCAATATCGGCGCTTCGGCCATGATAATCAGCGAGGCTTCGGATTTTGCAGGCGCCAAGTGGGAAGCGCTGGCAGGGCAGAAAACCCTGCAACTTTCTCCCGGGCCGGGCAATAAAACCATTTATTCGAAATTTCGTGACCGCGCCGGAAATGAAAGCGACGTGGTGGCTGCGGAGGCAAACATCTTCGATGGTGTGAACGGGTACATGGCCCTGGAGCAGGAGAAGAATCCCGTGGTGTTTGTGCATGGATACATGGGTTCGATCGTGGGCGATGTGAGTGCTTATATCAATTGGGTGTTCTTTTACGAAAAGCTCAAAGCCGACGGGTACAGCGTACACCGCATAACAATCTCGGACGGGGCCATGCAGGATGTTACCGCCAGTGCGCAGGAGCTGTTCGATTTCGTGATGGATGTGCGCGCCAAAACCGGGGCCGCGCGTGTGGACCTTGTGTGCCACAGCGAGGGCGGTCTCATTGCGCGCTATTTCGTTCAGAAGATGGGCGGCGCATCCCTGGTGGATGACCTGGTGACAATTTCCACACCGCACCGGGGCACGTCCACCGCGCATATCGGGCCGGGCCTGGCCGCGCGCCAGATGGAGATCGCGAGTGAATTCCTCCAGCGCCTCAATGCCGGCGACGCCACACCTGGAAGCGTGGATTATACGGCTATCTTCACCAATGACGATATCACTGTGACGCCGGCAGAGAACGCCTTCTTCGACGGCGCGCTCAATATCAACACCAATGGATACAACCACGCCACGATTCTGTTTTCGGAAGAAGTGTACACATGGGTTAAAAACGCCGTGTCCCTGGATATCGGGCACAACGTGTCGCAATTGCCCGTGCACATCAATCTGGATGGCATGGTTACGTCTTCGCCGCAGGTTTCCCTCACGTTGAACTATTACAACCACGAGGATCCGCAGACCCCGCCCGCGGAAATGATGATCTCCAATGACAAATTGTTCCAGGGTGCTTCCTGGCAACCGGTCACCGGTTCCCAGGGCTGGACGCTGGACAGTGACAGAGACGGGCTCAAGGCCGTTTATGTGAAGTACAAATCCCAGGGCGGAGGCGAGTCCCCGGCTTATGTGGATTATGTGGTGCTGGATCGCACCGCGCCCCAGGCATCGGTGATGTTGCAGCAGGCCGGGGAGGGCGGTAGCCTGGATGTCTTTATTTCAGCCTCGGACAACACGCAGGTTTATGAGCAGTTGACCCTGGCCCATCTTTTGAAATCCTACGGCATTCTGGGAATCGGCGTCAGTGAGATGATGGTGTCTGCTTCGCCGGATTTTGCGGATGCTTCCTGGCAACCCTTTGCGGATAAGCTGGCGTGGGCGGCCGCGCCGGACGCGGATGCCAAACTCTATGTTAAAGTTCGCGATACCGCGGGCAACGTGAGTGATACATACACGGCGGCGTTTGAAGGCAAGCCCGATGTGGGACGGGAGATTCACGACCTGGCCGTGGATTTCCTGCTCCAGATGGATGCGGGCTGGACCTTTGTCTACATCCCGACGCAGCTTCCCGAAGAAATCCGCAGCGCCCTGGCCCAGGCCACCCGCCAGAAGGAGCGGCGCGCATATGATTTCAAGGAGCGCATGTTCCGCGATGTGAACGAGGCGTGGCAGGCAGCGGGCGGCTCCGCGTTCTGGGTGCACCTGGACAAGCCCCTGGAGCAGGCCGTGCAGTTCACGGTGAGCGGCGCGGGCGCGGCGCGGGCGGCATCCAACCGCATCGCCCTGGAGCCTGGCTGGAACGTGGTGGGTGTTCCCGGGTACCAGGCGCTTTCCCCGGATAGTGTGACCATCGTTCACGGCGCAGTTTCGCACTCGCTTGCAGAGGCAAATGAACTGGGCCTGGTGCTGGGCAGTCTGTTCGAGTTCAAGGATGGGTCCTATGTGGAAGTGCAGGACATGCAACCTTTCCGGGCTTATTTCATGCGGGCTTACCAGCCCTGTATTTTGCAGTTTCCCTGATGGATTCCAATGACAAAGAATCCGGTGGAATAACCAAGTTCATTCCGGAGTCTGTTTACACATGAAGCGATTTCCTTTTATTTGTTATGCCCTGTGCGCCGTGCTGTTGTGCACGGCTCATGCGGCGCGCGCGGAATTCGATTGCGGCGATGAAACCTGCGGCAAGCGCATCCAGGTCATAAGCGCGGTTATGGAGCTTTTGCGCGGCCTTGAATTCCGGCAGCCGGTTTCGCTGGAGCCGCAGTCGCCGCAACAGGCCCGAGAAAAGATCCTGGCCCTGCGTGAGCGCGAGGGCATGACTATCGCTTCCCTGTCCGCGCTGCAACAGGTGTACGGCGTCATGGGCCTTGTGGATGCGGGTTTTGATTTGAATGCCACATATGCGGAAGTCAACAGCCAACACGCGCGGAGCATGTACGATGCCGCCGGGGGCAAGGTTTATATTACCGAGCCGGGCAAGACTCCCGGGTGGGAATCTCCCATGGTGCGCAAAGCCATGGAAGCGCTGGGCCTGTCCGAGATTGAGTTTCTGATCGCCAGGGAACTGGCGCATGCTTTGCCCGCACAAAGTTTTGATTCCGGGGCGCTGTTCGATGCCGGTGGCAGGAACAGCGACCAGGCCCTGGCCGCGCGGTCCCTGGCCAACGGGGATGCGGTCATGTTGCTCGTGGATTTCCTGTTGCGGCACACGGGCGCCAACAGCCTGGCGCTCAAGAATCCGGGTCTGGCCATCGCCCAGTTCGCGCCGTCCGTGAATCTTGTGAACCGCCCCACGCTCGCCGGGCTTCCCGAAGCCGTGCGCGGGCGCATCACGTTCCCGTACGTGCAGGGCTACGATTTTGTGCTTGCCCTGCGCCAGTCCGGTGGATGGCCCCTTGTGAATGCAGCATACCAGAGCCCGCCCATGAGCACAGAGCAGGTGCTGCATCCGGAAAAATATCTGGAGCAGCGGGATGTGCCTGTTGAGATCCACTTGCCCCCCATGGAAGATGCGCTCGGGGGTTCAGCCGTGAAAGTGTTTGATGATGTGTTCGGTGAACTTGGTCTGCGAGTTTTCCTGGAGCACTGGCTGAATTCGGACGCGGAAGCCGAAACCGCCGCAGCCGGGTGGGGCGGTGACCATGTCGTTCTGTATCATTTGGGAGACAAGGCCGGCGCACTGTTGATCCTGTATACCACGTGGGATTCCACCGAGGATGCCATTGAATTTTCTTCATCCGCGGAAAGGGCGTTTGCTGCGCTTTCCGCATCCCGGGGCGGCGCCGTAAATATCCAGCGCCTGGCCCGCGACGTGATTGTCCTGTATGGCAATTCCGCCAATGCACTGAACACAGTGGCCACCACACTACTGCGCACAACCAAGCAGCCGGTGATCGCGCCGCCGCCCATGGTGGAGTCACTGGACCCGGACTCCGCGTTTTTCGATGAGCAGATATTTTACAGCATGCTCAGCCAGGTGCCGCCGCGCAAGCCCGACCTTTCAAAGAACTGGCGCATTTCGGGCAAAACCTATGAACACAAACAGTACAAATACCGCATCAAGGCGCCCAATGACAACTGGGTGTTCCAGCCGTTTACCCTGGGCAGCCAGGTCATTACAGAGTTTACGGCTTTTCACAAAGGGTATGTGGGTTCGGAAATCACGCTGGAATCTTTCGACAGGCCAGCACCCGGGGAAATAGACCCCCTGGACGACATGATCCTTTTCGTCAACCAGCAGATGGGCAGCTTTGAGGTGGTGAGCGAGCGCGAGACTAAAATCGCGGGCCTGCCCGCCCGGGAGGTCACGCTCAAGGGTGTGCTTATCCTTCCCATCACCGCGCGCTACACGGAATTGCTGGGCAAGGATCAGGTGTTTGTGTTCACTGCGGCTACCGCCAGCTACTTGTTTGAAAAGCTCGTGCCCGAGTTCGATGCATTCATCGAGTCTTTTGAATTATTGAACTGAATCCCCGGCGTGGCTATATTAATTGAATCCCTGTGCGGCTGTGGCCGCACAATGCTTTATTGCATGAAAGGAATTACCAGACATGAGCGCAGGAGCGAGCAAGCGGAGCTATCAAATCGGGGTTATGCCCGGGGACGGAACCGGCCCCGAGGTCGTGCGCGAGGGCGTCAAAGTGCTGGACGCCGTGGCCGCCCTCCACGGGTTTTTCGTGGATTACACGCACTATGATTTCGGTGGAGAGCGTTATCTGAAAACCGGCGAAGTGCTTCCGGATTCGGCCATCGACGAGTTCAGGAAACAGCAGGCCATTTTCCTGGGCGCCATCGGCCATCCCGACGTCAAGCCCGGCATTCTGGAAAAGGGCATCCTGCTGCGCACGCGCTTTGAACTGGATCAGTACATCAACCTGCGCCCGGTCAAGCTGTATCCCAACGTGGATACGCCGCTTAAGGACAAGGGGCCAGAGCACATTGATTTTGTAGTGGTTCGCGAAAACACCGAGGGCCTGTACGCCGGCGCGGGCGGCACACTGAAAAAGGGAACGCCTGATGAAGTGGCGGTGCAGGAATCCATCAACACGCGCAAGGGCGTGGAGCGGTGCCTGCGCTTCGCCTTCGAATACACGCAAAAACGCGCTCAGGAAAAGAAGCTCACCCTGTGCGGCAAAACCAATGTGCTCACCTACGCATTCGATCTCTGGGAGCGCGCTTTCCATGAAGTGGCCCCGGAATATCCCGATATCAAAATAGATTACGCGCACGTGGACGCCATTTGCATGTGGATGATCAAGAACCCGGAATGGTTTGATGTGATCGTTACGGACAATATGTTCGGAGATATCATTACGGATCTGGGCGCCATGATTCAGGGCGGCATGGGCATCGCCGCGGGAGGCAACATCAATCCCGAGGGCACATCCATGTTCGAGCCCATTGGCGGATCCGCACCCAAGTACACGGGGCAGAATGTGATTAATCCCCTGGCCGCAATCTGCGCCGCTCAAATGATGATCGACCAGCTTGGGGAAACAGCCGCCGCTGCGCGCATTGAAAAAGCTGTGATTCAGGTTCTTACTAATGATATCAAGAGTCTGCAGGCAGGCAGGATGGGCCATTCAACATCTCAAGTCGGCGATCTGGTTGTGAAATATCTGGATGCCTGAATGCATGATGTGGTCATATTGATGGGCCTCGCATTGCTTTGTTTCGCGCCGCCACCTTATTCTATTCTATAAAAATCACCGCCAATAGTAAGTTTTTCATTTGTGCCATACGATTGCGTTTTTCATATTATTTTGAAAATCAGCATAATTCCATCAGATAATCCCAAAATGCACGCTCGCGAAAAAGTGTCTCATTATTGAAATCAAAAATATGTTTTTGCCCCGCCTTTTTTGCAGATTCAAAAAAAATTTGAAATTTTTTTAGAATCATAAAAATCCCCTTTACTGCTTGGATTTATTTCAATTTGCTATGTTTTTTTATGCCCTTTTGTGGGCGCAGCATGTCCGCTTTTTAGTGTCTCATTTTTTTATACCCCGTGAAAAAGCGCGAAACACCGGCGCTGAGCCCGGCCGCGGGTTCCGCGGCCCAGGGCCGAAAATCACAAGTCACGGGAGGAAACCCATGGAAGACAAGGAAAGAGAGCAACTGCAGGAGGAGGCGCTGGAGGCTGCAAGCGAAAGCATCGCTGATACCGCCACAGCAGACTCAAACACCGACCAGGAAGGAGCCAGCCCCGAGGGCCAACCTTCCGAAAAGAAGTGGGCGAATCTCTTCGATTCCCCGGAGAAGCTGGAGCAGGCTTACGGGCATATCTACCGGGCGTTCCATGCCAAGAGCCGCGAACTGCAGGAAACACGCCAGGCTCTGGACAATCTGGTGCAGTCATTGTCGCAGCAGGGCGCACCGCAGGGCCTGCCCTTTGCCCAGCCCATGTGGACCGAAGCTCAGGCCGCATCCGGCGGAATGAACCCGGCTGTGATGCAGGCTGTTGCCGCCGCGCAGCAGACCGCACAGGAAGCACGAGACCTTGGAGAGCGCTTCCTGGTTTCAAGCGTGGAATCCCAGGTCAACAACTTCTTCAAAGAGCATCCCGAACTCGGCGACACCGAGGAGGATTTCGAGACGTTTGCCGATGAAGTTGCCATGTTCCTGGGCGAACTGGACGTGGATGCGCTCCAGAAAGTTCCGCAGGCCATGGAGCGCTCATACCGGATTATCCACTACCCGGAAGCCGTGCGCGAAGCCCGCAGAAAACAGGAGCAGGAGGAACGCGACGCCGAGCGGTTCGAGGTCGAAGGCTCAGGCGCAGGCTCCATGAGCATGCCGCGCAACCAGTCCCGTGAAACCAGTTTCCGCAAGCTCGTGCAGCGGCTCAAAACCGAGTCCGGGCTGTGACGCTTCACGCTGCAAAATTTGCTAAAAAGCAAAACACTCACGAAAAGGAAGAGGTGATTTATTCATGAGCAATCCCACAAAGTCCATCACCTGGGACAATCTGAATTCTTCGTCCATGGCCGAATTCGACCGCACGCTCAAGGACGGAATTTTCAAGAAGCATCTGCTGCTGCGCAAGCTCGATGAAAAGAAGAAAACCTACAGCGGGGGCGTGTACATCACCGAGCCCATCATGAAATCCATGGGCAACGGCGGATCCTACTCCGGCATGGACGTGCTCACACCGCAGGACAAGGAAATCGTGACCATGGCCGTGTTCGAGCCCGCGCACTACGAGACCGACGTGACCATCAGCTACACCGACGATCTCGCCAACCGCGGCCAGGCCCAGATTTTCGACCTGCTCGAAGCCAAGTACGAGAACGCCAAGAAGACCATGGAGTACCATCTTACAACGGCTCTGTTCGGTGACGGCGTCAAGGCCACTTATGGCAATGCCCCCATCGTGGGCCTCAAAGCCGCAGTGGCCATCGATCCCACAACCGATCCCGCGTCCGGGGTTTACGGAGGCATCACCCGCGATTCTTCAACCGACACGGATTTCTGGAAGAACCAGTCCAAGGATGAAACTGCGGGCGGGCTGGACGGCCTCACAATGCTCAAGCTCCAGAACCTCTGGGGCCTGTGCAGTGACGGTAATGAGCATCCGGACATCATCGTGACCACGCAGTCCATCTACGACAAAGTGTGGTCCCTGGCCGACGCCCGCCAGCGCCTGGGCAACGAGGAAGCCGCCAAGCTGGGCTACCAGTCCATCGACTTCAACGGCGTGCCGCTGATCGTGGATAAAAACGCCCCGGTCGGCTATCTCTATATGCTCAACACCGACTACATCTACCTCAAAGTCCACAAAGACGACGACATGGCGTCCACACCGTTCCTGCAGGGCACCACGCAGCTCGTCAAGGTCAAATACATTACCTGGACCGGACAGCTCGTGTGCGGCAACCCGCGCTACCAGGGCGTCATGTTCGGTCTCATATAAGGAGGGGGTGACACACCATGTCCAACATTTTCGATGAACTGACCGCAACCGGAACGACCCAGAAGTTCACGCTCGGCACAACCCGGCGCGTGGGCGGGCGCAACTACGTGTATGTGCAGCTCTCGGCTGATGCGCAGAGCCCCGCCGCCTATGGAGCTGTGCTCTACGGCACGCTCAGCGACAGCAACGTGGTGACAGATGACATCAGCACAACGCATCCGAACCTGGTGCGCGGCGTGGCCATCGGCGCCATGGCCAAAGGCGCTTTCGGCTGGATCCAGACCTGGGGCGGCCACAGCGCCGTGGCCACGGACGGAGGAGACGATATCGCCACGGGCGACGCCATCATCGGCGATCCGTCCGCCGACGGCGTGTGCGACTCCGTGGCCGCGGGCGCCGCACCCACGCACAAGATTATTGGTTTCGCCACGAGCGAGGACGTTGATTCCGCAGATACCGTGGCAGCCTACCTGATTCTCGAGAAAGGGGACTGACGGTCTCCGGGGAAGGGGCCCCTCCCGGGCTCCTTCCCTCTCCGTCATTTTATTATGCTTACATTCGACGCAGCACAACTCATGGATGCGGATTCCTACGGATACGACCCGCTTACGCGTTATGCCACGGAAACCGCCAACCACCGCATAGACGCCATGTGGTGGCTCAAGTGGATGCGCAACCTCAAGGAAAACGACCAGGCCATCGGGGCCTTGCCTCCTTTGTCGCTGCATTTCGGCGAGTGGTCCGGCAGCCCCTGCCTTGTGGCCGGGGCAGGCCCATCGCTGGAAAGAAACATCAGCCAGGTGCGCGAGGCGGCGCGCCGTGGCTGGCGTATTGCAGCCGTGGATCGCGCTTTCAATACCCTCAAGAGTAATGGAATTCATCCGGACATCACTGTGACAAGCGACGCGGGCCCCGGTGTGGCGGATTTCTTTGACAAAGAGTTTCTTCGCGAACCCGACACCTTCGCATTATGCGTGATTACCCATCCGTGTGTTTATGAAAAACTTTCCGGGTGCCGGCGCCGCGTGTTTGCATGCATTAATCCGTTCAGCGCATTCTGGAAATATGTGCAAAACAATTACCCCCAGGGCCTGTTGTGTCTGCGGCCTGGATACGTGGTCACTTTTTCAGCCGTGGACCTGGCGCAGTGGATGGGCAGCCGCCTTGTGGTAACCGTCGGCAACGACTTGTGCTGGCCTTCATACGCAGACGTGGATACACGCTACAAACAAGCGCGGCTCATGCACCTTCCGGACGGGCGCGTTACCATTCCCGCGTTCCACAAGGCCGCGCGCGCATTCCGCTATTTCCCGGA
>Ga0351973_1003_pt2 | contig 87762 bp, 80 predicted proteins | sample BONcelFGM3001E14_FD_206745 | JGI IMG/M metagenome (GOLD analysis project Ga0351973, IMG submission 206745) | Enriched cells from coal bed in the Powder River Basin, Montana, United States - BONCAT cells FGM rep3 HSBNCT.FGM.300.1.E14 ...
CCGCGATGAATCCAGATACTCCCGCAAAAGGTTGGATTGATTGCTCATCGACAACTCCTCACTCGCTGTTCACAGTACATTATAGCACTAAAAAGAAGAAGAAAAAAAGCGACTGACACGGGGTCTCCGCCCCTGCGCAGCGCAAAAATCATTCCGCATATCAAACGGGCCGCAAGGCCCGTTTTTCATTAGAATAATCCCGTGCTATAATGTACTGTGAACAGCGAGTGAGGAGTTGTCGATGAGCAATCAATCCAACCTTTTCCGGGAGTATCTGGATTCATCGCGGCCCGGCATTGATGCGGCCCTGGACCAGTTCCTGCCCCCGGCCAAAGGCCCGGCCGCAGTGCTGCGCGAGGCCATGCGCTACAGCGTGCTGGGCGGCGGCAAACGATTGCGCCCCGTGCTGTGCCTGGCCGCATACCGCCTGTATCACGACAACCCAGCCCCAGCCATGCCCGTGGCCTGTGCGTTTGAAATGGTGCATGCTTTCACCCTTATCCATGACGACCTGCCGTGCATGGACGACGACGATCTGCGCCGCGGCAAACCCACGTGCCACAAGAAATTCGGCGAATCCATGGCCGTGCTTGCAGGTGATGCGCTGCATAATTTCGCCTACCAGGTTCTCGCAACACACATTCTGGACCGGTTCCCCGCAGCCACGGCGCGCGGGGTTTTGAAACTCTTCACCCGTTCCGTGGGCATGGTGTGCGAGGGCCAGGCCGTGGACATGGAAACCGAAGGTTCCGACCCGGTTCCGCAACTTCTGGAATTCATTCATGAAAATAAAACCGCTGCGCTAATCGTGGCGCCCGTGCTGTGTGGCGCCATGTGCGGCGGCGCCACACGCGAGCACCTGGATGCGCTCACCACTTTTGCCGCGGCTTCGGGCATGCTGTTTCAGAACGCTGACGATATTCTGGACCTGGCCGGAGACACTGCGGTCACAGGCAAATCCGGGCCAGGCGACGAGGAGCGAGGCAAGCTCACCACCGTGCGCGCACTGGGCCTGGACGAAGCTGTGGCCCTGGCCAGCGGCCAGCGCGACCGCGCCGTGGCCGCGCTGGAAAACGTGCCGCGCGCCGATGTGCTCGCTGCTTTTCCGCAACTTGTTTTCGAGCGCATCCCGGAGTCACTGCGATGATCATAGACATGCACATCCACACCATGATTTCCTCAACATGCAGCCTTATCGACCCCGAACAATGCATCCAGCGCGCCGTGGAGCAGGGTCTGGACGCCATATGTGTCACCGAGCACGACACCCTCGAGGGCGGGCGGGTCATGAAGGAAATCGGGCGACAGTATGAATTCCTTGTGTTGGCCGGCATGGAAGTCATGTCCCGCGAAGGGCATCTGCTGGTGTATGGTTATGACAATGATATCAAAGGCGTGCAGTCGGCTGAAAATGTAATCAAGGAAGTCACCGCTGCCGGCGGCATCGTGGTTCCCGCGCACCCGTGGCGCCAGCCCTTCGGGTGGTACAGCGGCGCTATTGATCGTCCCCTTGAGGAAACAGAATTCGCGCGCATCTTCCAGGTTATCGAGATGTATAACGGCCTGTCTACGGCTGATGAGAACGCCAAGGGCAAAGCCTTTTGCGCGGCCACAGGCATACACGGCATCGGCGGCAGCGACGCCCACCGCATCGGCGACGTGGGTGCTGTGGTCACGGAGTTCGCCGACGATATCGCCGACGAAACCCAGCTTGTGGCCGCCCTCAAGTCCGGCCGCTACGTGCCCCACATTCTGAGGCCCCTTGAAGACCGGTGGTAGGGGCGGAATTCAGAAATCCACACAGCGTATTTTATCAATAGAATTAACCGCATAATGCAAAAGACATCATCGCGGACGTGCGGAAAAGCGCGCAGTTACCCTCGGATGCGCTCGGGTGTCTATACTTTTTCACCATGGCCTTGTATAATGGGAATCCGAACCGATAAGCGCATTTCAGGGATGTGGCGGACATGGAAGATAGAATCAACGAACTAAAAAGTAAATTCCCGGCCATGGCGAATTTTTTCACCATACTGCCCAAGCTCATGGGCCTGCAGATGGCTCTATTTCGCGACACGCGTGTGCCGCGCTGGCTAAAGCTCATGACCGCCGGAACTGTGGCTTATGTGGCCCTGCCGTTCGATTTTCTGCCCGACTTCGCCCCGCTCGTGGGCAAGGGCGACGACATTGTTGTCATCCTGCTTGTGCTGGTGCAGTACATGAAGTTCTGCCCGCCCGATGTGCTGCGCGAGCACTGGCTCGAACACATGGGCGACGACTACGACATGGAACAGACCCTGCGCCGCGCCATGGATGAAATCGAGCCGGTTGTGGCGGATCGCTACGCCACCATCAAGGGCACCATCGAGGGCGTGCTGGCCCGCTTCGGGCGCGCCACGTCCCCGGCGCCACAGCCGTTGCCGCAATCGCCCGATGCTCCTGCCGCAGAATAAAATCCAACAAGTCTTGAAGTCAATTTGCAGCCATGATAAGCACGCAGATTCTTTATGCCATGGCTTGGTTGCATTTGATGTCTCTTTTTGATATTGGCCGATATCGTTACATGTCACAAGTTAACGAATTGGTGCGAAAAAGTAACGGCAAGGTTGCGGCTCGATTTGTTTGTGCATTTCAAGCAAAACAAAATCTGCCTGTGATAAATACAATTTTTGATTTTCACCATATTGTGGTACAGGTTTTGCATTAATTGGCTTCCATATATGGCGTTTGCCATTTCCATATTGATTGTCAGGCAGGAGGGTTTTCTGGTAAAATCACGAAACAAGAGAGGGAATACCGAATTCCCTTAAATGGAACAATTTCAGGCATTTGCAGGTATAGAATCATAGATTCATTAAATTGCTGAATGTTGAAAATTGTCGTTCATGACACTGGAATATAATCGGGGTGAATAAAGATGAACAAAATGATCACTTTTATGGCGATATTAGGAGCGGTGCTCATATTAGGCTCAACAGCCGCGCCGGGTGCGGATCTGATCACCCTGGATTCGGCCATACAGACAGCGTATGAGAATAGTCCGCAACTCAAGAGCATGGCCGCCAGAGAGCGGGGCGCGGCAGCGCGCATGGACGAAGCCCGCAGCGGATACCGTCCGCGTTTCAGTTTAAGCGAAACCATGACCCGCACCGATAACCCGGTGTATGCGTTCATGTCCGCGCTTAACCAGCGCAGTTTCACGCCCGCCATGATGAATACCATCAACGACCCGGGCGCCGCAACCAATTACAATTCCAAATTCGCCATGCAGCAGGCCATTTACACGGGCGGCAAAGTGAGCAACGCGCTTGCGGCCGCGCGCCGGGGCCGCGATGCCGCCACGTTGCAGGCCAGCCGCGCACGCCAGCAGGTGCGCTTCCAGGTTATCTCCGCTTACTATGGAATCATCCTCGCTAAAAAGCGCATCGATGTGACAACCCTGGCACTGGAAACAGCACGCGCCCACGCCAAGGTTACTGCCGACATGTTCGCCAGCGGCATGATTGTGGAGTCGGACAAGCTCAGCGCCCAGGTGCGTGTTTCGGAAATAGAGGAAATGAAACTCACCGCGGAAACGGATCTGGCCCTGGCGCGCTCGGCATTGCTCATGGCCATGGGCGTGGACCAGAATCGCGACTTTGCCGTGGACCCGGATGCGTTTGAGCAAAAAGCGTATGCCATCGATCTGCCATCGCATGTGGCCAAGGCCCTGGCCAACCGCCCGGATTTCATGGCCGTGGCCGACGCTATCGCAGCCAGGGAGCACATGGTGGCTGTGGAGCGCGCGGACCGCAAGCCCATGGTCTTTGCGCAGGGCAGCATGGACTGGGACGGGGGCGATGCATTCGGCAATGAGGGCGACAGCTATTTCCTGGCCGTGGGCGTGAAATGGGATATCTACAACGGCGGCCAGACCCGCGCCCGCGAGGACGCGGCCCGCGCTTCTGTTGAGGAACTGCGTTGGCAGCGCGAGCACATGAAACAGGGCATTGAACTCGAAGTGCGCCAGGCGTTCTACGAAGTGGAAACCGCGGCGGCAAAGCTCGATGTGGCGCGCCAGGCCGTGGAACAATCCGAGGAATCGTACCGCATCGTGAACAATCGCTACAACAATGGCCTGGCCATCAACGTGCAGGTGCTTGCGGCAGAAGCCGCGCGCACCGAGGCGCAGATGCGCTATCTGTACGCCCTGTACCAGTACTCGGTGGGGATTGAAAAACTCCATCTGGCAACGGGCACCAATTGAGTTATGACAGGAATTGACAATATGCAATTCAGAGGAGAGGGATACGCCATGACCAGACGATTTGGAATCATACTCGCCGCGGTTCTGCTTGTCGCAGCCGCCGGCCTTTCGTCATGCAGCAAGAAAGGGCACGAGGCCGCGCACACACCCGATGCCGGTCCGGCCGTGCAGGTGGAAACGCTCATCGTGCAGGCCGAAGCCATGCCGCAGACATATGACGCCGTGGGCACGGTCAATACGAGCATGCGCAGCACTCTGTCGGCCAAGGTCATGGGCGTGGTGCTCACCCTGGCTGTGCAGGAGGGAGACGCCGTGGTCGCGGGCCAGACTCTGGCGGTCATTGATGCGACCGACATCGAGGCGCAAATCCGCCAGGCCCAGGCAGCAGTGAATCAAGCGCAGAGTGCGTCCATGGAAGTGGACCAGGGTATCGCTGCGGCCAAAGCCGGGCTCAACGCCGCCATGGCGCAACAGGATTTGGCGAACAAAACATTTAACCGTTACCAGACCCTGCTCGATAAAAAATCCGTGTCTCCGCAGGAATATGACCAGGTGGCCGCCCAGAGAAAGCAGGCCGAGGCCGGAGTGGCCCAGGCCCGCCAGAATGTGGAAGCCATGAAATCCAAAAAAGCGCAAGTGGCCGCGCAGATCGTCCAGGCACAGTCCGCGGCCCAGCAGGCGCAGGTCATGCGCGGCTACGCCACCATCACCGCGCCTTTCGATGGCATTGTGGTGCGCAAGCACGTGGAACTGGGCCAGATGGCCGCGCCCGGCGTACCGCTGTTGACAATTGAAGACGCGTCATCTTATCGCCTTGATGCACAGGTCGAGGAGGCCCTGCTCGGGCTCGTGACCAGGGGTGACGCGGTGACTGTGAAATTGAATTCATACCCGGACCGCATGTTTGAGGGAGTGATCAGCGACGTTGTGCCGGCCGTAGATCCCATGAGCCGTTCGTTTACCGTCAAGGTCAATCTCCTGAACACCGGCGGCCCTGTGGTGCGCTCCGGCATGTACGGCAAGGCCCTATTCCCCATGGGGGTGGCCGACGTGCTGCGCACACCCGGTGAGGCAATCGCTGATCGGGGACAGATGAAAGGCGTTTTTGTGGTGGACGGGGACACGGCCCGGTTCCGCATCGTGAAAACCGGCCGGACCTATGAGGACGGATCCGTGGAAATTCTGTCAGGCCTCAATCCCGGAGACTCCGTCGCCGTGAGCGGGGTGGACCGCCTCAAGGACGGCAGCAAGGTGGTGATGGCGCAATGAACGCACGTTTCGGACCAGCCGGCCGCATCGGCCAGTTTTTTATCAATTCCAAGCTCACACCCATCATCATTCTGGTGACCATCCTGCTTGGTTTCTTTGCGGTGAGCAAAACCCCGCGCGAGGAAGAGCCTCAGATTTCGGTTCCCTTTGCGGACATTATTGTGCCCATGCCCGGCGCGTCCGCCGAGGAAGTGGAAAAGCGCCTGGCCATGCCCCTGGAAAAAATGATCTGGGAAATTCCGGGCGTGGAATACGTGTACTCCATGTCTGCTCCCGGTGTGGCCGTTGTCACGGTGCGCTATACAGTTGGAGAAGACCAGGAAGACAGCCTGGTGAAATTGTACGACAAGATTATGGGCAGAATGGACGCGTTGCCGCCCGGCGCCATGCAGCCCATGATTAAGTCCAAGAGTATCGACGACGTGCCCGTGCTCACCATTACGGTATGGAGCAAGGAATACGACTGGGCCGAGCTGCGTAAAGTGGCGGCGCAGCTCGGTGACGAGATTAAGAAGATTGATGACGTCTCCGATGTGCAGCTTTACGGCGGGCAGCGACGGCAGATTCGCGTGATACCGGATGCGCGCAAGATGGCTGCATATAACGTGTCCCTACTCGGTGTGGCCGGAGCCCTGCAGCAGGCCAATACCCAGTTGCCCAGCGGAGCCTTTGAATCCGTCAACCAGGAATTCCTGGTGGAAACCGGCCGGTTCCTGGAGAGCGCCGAGGATGTGGGCGGCGTGGTTGCCGGAGTGAACAACGGGCTGCCCGTATACCTGCGCGATGTGGCAACCGTAGAGGACGCGGCGGCAGAGCCCGCGGATTACGTGTTCATGGGCGTGGGCCCGGCGGGCGAAGCCAAGGGCCTTTCCTCTGACGTGGGCGTTGAAGAAACCGCCGTGAGCCTGTCTGTGGCCAAGCGCCAGGGCGCGGACGCCGCAAAGCTTGTGCACCGTATCGACAAGCATATCGCGGCCGTGCGCACGGATTTCGTTCCGGATCAAGTTCATATCAGCACGACCCGCAACTATGGGGCCACGGCGCACGAGAAAGTCAATGAACTCATCAAGCACCTGGCCGGCGCCATCATTGCTGTGACCGTGGTCATCATGTTGTCCATGGGCTGGCGCGCTGCTCTGGTTATTCTGGTGTCCGTGCCCATCACTTTTTCTCTTACACTGTTTATTTACTACTTTTACGGATACACCCTGAACCGCATCACCCTGTTCGCACTGGTATTCGTCACGGGCATTGTGGTGGACGACTCCATCATTGTTGTGGAGAACATCCACCGGCATTTCCAGATGAAACAACTGCCGCACTTCCAGGCTGCCATCACCGCGGTCAATGAAGTGGGTAATCCCACAATTCTGGCTACCCTCACGGTTATCGCCTCAGTGTTTCCCATGTATTTTGTGACCGGTCTCATGGGACCGTACATGCGGCCCATGCCCGTGGGCGCATCTTTGGCAATGATTATCTCGCTCATGGTCGCCTTTATTGTCGCCCCGTACCTGGCATTTCGGCTTATGAAGCACGCGGGAGGCCCGGATGAGGAAGCCTACGATCTGCACAAAACCATCATGTACCGCATTTACAGCGCCATGATGAGGCCCATGCTGGCCCGGCCGTCTCTGCGCTGGCTCTTTCTCCTGGCCATGGCCGCGCTTCTTGTCGGCTCCATGGCCCTGGTGGGGCTCAAACTCGTGACCGTCAAGATGTTGCCTTTTGACAACAAAAGCGAGTTCCAGGTCATCATCGATATGCCGGAAGGCACCCCGCTTGAAAAGACGGCGCAGGTCACGCGTGAAATCGGTCTGGTGCTTCACGACATTCCGGAGGTGACCGATTATCAGTTTTATGTGGGTTTGGGCGCGCCCATCAATTTCAACGGCCTGGTGCGGCATTATTATCTGCGCCGCGGCTCCAACGTGGCCGATATCCAGGTTAATCTGCTGGACAAGAACGAGCGCAAAGCCTCGAGCCACGAAATTGCTTTGCGTGTGCGGGGTCCCATTCAGGAAGTGGCCGCCCGGCACGGCGCCCGCGTGAAGATTGCCGAGGTGCCGCCCGGCCCGCCCGTCATGTCCACGCTGGTCGCCGAAATCTATGGACCCGACTACGAGCGCCAGATCCAGATGGCACGCAAGGTGCGCGACGTGTTCGACAAGGCCGACGGTGTGGTGGATGTGGACTGGATGGTGGAGGACGATCAGGTCAAGCAGGTTTTCGAAGTGGATCGCGAGAAAGCGAGCCTCTCGGGCGTGGCCCCGGATCACGTGGCCAAAACCCTGCGCATGGCCCTGTACGGCATGGACGCGGGCCTGGCCCACATGCCGGGCGAATACGAGCCCGTAACCATCAACGTGCAATTGCCGCGCCGCGAACGATCCAGCGTGCGCCAGCTCAAGGACGTGTTTGTGCAATCCGCCACGGGCCGCATGATCCCCGTGTCTGAATTGGTCAGCGTTCACGAAACCGTGGCCGATAAAACGATATTTCACAAGAATCTCAAGCGCGTTGTGTTTGTGACAGGGGATGTGGCCGGCTCAACCGAGAGCCCGGTGTACGCCATGCTCGCCATGAAAAAGGCGCTTTCTGAAATCGAGCTGCCCGAGGGATATTCTCTCACAGAATACTGGAGCGGTTCGCCGGACGAGGAAGGCGACTTCGGGCTTAAATGGGACGGGGAGTGGCAGATCACTCTCGAAGTGTTCCGCGATCTGGGCCTGGCGTTCGGCATCGTGCTCATTCTCATATATGTGCTCATCGTGGCCTGGTTCCAATCGTTTGTGCGGCCCATGGTCATGATGATCGCCATTCCGCTGACCCTCGTGGGGGTCATGCCCCTGCACTGGGCGCTGGGTGCGTTTTTTACGGCCACCAGCATGATCGGCGTCATAGCGCTGGCCGGCATTATGGTGCGCAACAGCATTCTGCTCATTGATTTTTCCGAAATGCGCATCGCCGACGGCATGAGCCTGCGCGAGGCGGTTATCGAGAGCGGGGCGGTGCGGTTCCGGCCCATCGCCCTCACCGCCGGCACGGTGGTTGTCGGCGCCATTCCCATCCTGCTCGACCCCATCTTCCAGGGTTTGGCCGTGGCCCTCATGGGCGGCGCCATCGCGTCCACGCTTCTGAGCCTGGTGCTCGTGCCGCTCGTGTACTTCATGATTGAATCCGTGAGCCGCGACCCCGACGCCCGACTCGATGCGTTCGGCAACCAGGAATCCGGCGACATGCACGAGGAAGTCGTTGCCGGGCAAGATGCGGAATCCCAGTCCATGGACCATGACAAGGAGTGATGCGCCATGATGAAGCAACTGACCATTATCTGCAGCAGTGAAATCGCAAAGAGCGTGGAGCGCACTCTGTCCGCATCCGGCGTCCGGGGCTTCTTCCACATGCAGGGGACCGGTACGCATGTGGAAAAAAAGGGGCCTTATTCTCATGACCTCACCTGGCCTGCGGATACGTTCATCGTGCCTGCTGAAGAGGACAAAGTCAAAACCATCATAACGAAGCTCTATTCCTTCGTGGGCAAATGCGACATTGAGCCCTGTCTGCGCATGATCGTGACTCCCATCGAGGAGTTTTATTGAGAACATTTTGGAACCCGATCGGGTTATATAAGTAAACCCAGGTAAAGGGGTCTTGGTTGAAAGGAGTTGATTCTCATGACAGTGGATAGATATCTCAGGCTCATTGCAGGATTCTTCATCATGTTGTCCGTGGCGCTTGGCCATTATCACAGTCCGTACTGGTACCTGTTTACAGCGTTTGTGGGGTTGAATCTGTTCCAGTCGGCGTTCACCAACTGGTGCCCCATGATGGCTGTTCTCAAGGTGGCTGGCGTGCCCGATTGCAAACTCACCAAGCAGCAGCCGCAGGCATAATGTCCCAGCAGCACACACCTTGAATCAAAACAAAAAACCGGCGGAGACGCCGGTTTTTGTTTTCGTGTAATTTGGTTCTGTTGTGGCACAACAAAAAAAATTGAACGGTCCGCGGTGGTCCTGGTGTTATTCCTGCACTGGTTCCGGCAGATTGTCGTCCACGCCGTCCGGCTGCATCTTCTTCATTTCATCAATAAGTGTTTTCAGATCGCGTTCCACAGTCCCGAGGTTTTCGCCGAAATTCTGCCAGTTCCAGTCCGCGGAATCCTGTTTGGCTTTTTGAAGGGCCTGGAGCGCATCTTCCGCGATTTTCAAAGCGTCGCGCGTGGAGGGCAGGGCGGGTGTTGTGCGGTCCTGGCCGGGTTGCTGTTCGCCAACAACCTCTGCCGGCTGCGGGGCCGCGTCCCCGGCGAGCATGGCGACTTGTTCGCGGTGCAGATTTTCGAGAACAGGCGCGCCCATGACCTTGCGGATGGCGCCGGCCAGGGTCTCGTCCATGGCGATATCGTCGCCAATGGCCACGACCACGCGCTTGAGTTCCGGGATTTCGCTGGTTTTGGCCTTGAGGTAGATGGGCTCCACGTACATGAGCGAGTCCTCGATGGGGATCACGAGCAGGTTGCCTCGGATCACGTTTGTCTCGCGCTTCCACCAGCCGATCTGCTCGGCGATTTCCTCTTTCTGCATGATGCGCGCTTCGATCTGCATGGGGCCGTAGATGTTCTTCTGCTGGGCCGGGAATTTGTATACGATGAGTTTGCCGTACATGCCCTTTTTGTAATCGTTGCGAGCGGCCATCCACGCGGACATGTTTTCGCGGTCCTTGGGCGTGAAGGGCAGCATGAGGATGAATTCTTCCTCAGCCTCGTCGGGCAGGCGGGTCACGGTGTAGTACGGCTCCATGGGCTGTTTCTGATCGTGGAACTGTTCGTCGGGCAGGTTCCAGCGGTCTTCCTTTTCGTAGAACAGGCTCGGGTCGTCCATCTGGTACACGGAATACACTTCGGCCTGGCGCTGGAACAGGGACACGGGGTAGCGGATATGCTCTTTCAAGTCTTCGGGCATGTCTTCGATATTTTTGAAAACGCCCGGAAAAATCTTCATGTACGTCTTGATGATCGGGTCCTGGGGGTAGATCACGTAATAGTCGATGGAACCGTCATACGCGTCGATGACCACCTTGACTGAGTTGCGGATGTAATTGTAGCTCACACCCTTGTCGCGTTCGCGCGTGAGTTCGGCGTATGGATACCGGTCGGTCATGGTGTAAGCGTCCTGGATCCATTTCATGCGTCCGGAATCCGTGATAACCAGGTAGGGGTTGCCGTCGTACTGGAGCAGGGGCATGGCCACAGCCGCGCGGGGTGGCACGGCCAGTCCGTCGCCGATGATGTTGCGGTGGATGAGGATGCGGGTCTTGCTGTTGATATTGTTGTTGAAAATGATGTCCTTGGATGAGAAGCGCAGTGCGAAGCTGAGGCGGCGCCCCAGGCTGGATATGCGGATGCCGGCCTTGCCGTCATAATGCGCCTTCTTATTCCCGCCGCCTTCGGGGTAGTCGATGGCGCGCGTGGATGAATTCACGAAAATGTAATCATTGCTCAGCTCGCCGAAATACACGCGGGGCTGGGTCACGGTGAGGTCGGTTTCGGACACGGGGGGGATGTCGCGCAGGATCATGTTGGGACGGCCTTCTTCGGCGATATCCGTGACCGGGCTCGCCACCAGGCCGAACCCGTGCGTGTAGCTGAAGCGCTGGTTGATCCAGCTCTTATCCGGCAGGCGCTCGTAATCCAGTTCGCGCGGGGCGATGGTGATTTGCTTGTACTCGCCGTTAATCACGTACCGGTCCATGTTCACGGACGCGAAGCGGTAATAGGGCCGGATGCCCTGGAGCTGCTGGTATGTGTTGAGCAGGGGGCGGGGGTCCCACAGGCGGATGTTGCGGATGATGGTTTCGTTGGCGTCTATCTCCGCGGGCAGGAGATTCTTGCGCGCGGCAAAGGGCCGCACCAGCACATCTTTTTCCTTGACGATACCGTACGCCTGGCGCGTGAATTCGATCTGGCGCTGGATGTATTCGAGTTCAAGGTTTTTTTCATTGGGCGTGACTTTAAAGCGCTGCATAACTTCGGGATAGCCCCAGCCCACGGTTGAGGTGACGATAAGCAATAGGGCCGCCGCGGCCGGCAGTTTCCACCCGCGGAACATGATGTTGACCAGCACGATGCCCGCCGCCACCAGGCTTACAACAAGCAGCACATTGAGCATGGGCAGGCGCACATGCACATCGGTGTAGCCCATGCCCAGCACGAACCCGCGGCTTGTGAACAGCATGTCGTAGGCGGACAGGCGGTAGCCCGCGGCCTTGAGCCCGAACCACAGGGCCAGAAGCACGGACAAGTGCCCGAACACGGTGGGACTCACGCTCACTCCGCGCTCGTGCAGCACGATGCCCCGCTTGTATGCGTACACCACAGCGGCCAGGATGATGCCGAACATGAGCGCCATGAGCAGGAGCTGGTAAATGTATGTCACGAACGGCAGCTTGAAAACATAGAATGAGATATCATTGCCGAACACCGGGTCGAACGGTTTGCCGAACGCAACACCGTGCACATAGACCAGGTACGATTCCCAGCGCATGGACGCTTCAATGCCCACAAGCAGGCCCATGAGCGCGGCCCCGCCCAGGAGCAGGGCGCGGATGTTTCCTGCAAGCATCTCTATGCCGGGCAGCTCAATCACATTCTCAGCCGTGGTGATATACCCGGTTCGGCTCAAAAAATCGGCCATGAAAATATTCACGGCCAGCAGGATGAACATGCCCGCGCCCACGCACAGCCCAAGCATGACGCGTGTTTTGAGGATGGTGGCGAACACGGTTCCATAGTGCACCTCCTGGAACCAGAGCCAATCCGTGTAGAGGTTCACGCCGGCGATGGCCAGGGCCACCGCGGCGAACAGAATTGCAAAAGCAATAACTAAGCCGTTACGCCGCATATAAAACTCCCGTGCTGCAATATTTCAGACCCATTCGCACAAGCGTATGCGGGCCGTGAAAAGTTCCCGGCCCGGGAGTGCTTACGCGCCGAGTTCGAATTCCTTGTGCAACACCTTGGTGGCCTTGTCTGCGAGTTTGCGTTCGATGAGGCAGGAGACCTTGATTTCAGAGGTGCTGATCATCTGGATGTTGACGCCGGCCTTGCCCAGGGCCGTGAACATGCGGGCGGCTGTGCCGGGGTGGCTGAACATGCCCGCGCCCACGATGCTGATCTTGGCCGTGTTGTTATCTGTGACCACGCCTTTATATTTGAGATCTTTTTTAAGCTTTTTGACCGCGACCACGGTTTTTTCCAGGTCCGTGTCATCCACGGTGAATGTAATATCGTTGGTCTGTCCGCGGTTGATGTTCTGGATGATCATATCCACGTTGATGGCGGCGTCGCCGAGTGCTGTGAAAATGGTGGCGGCCACGCCGGGCTTGTCCGGCACAGCCATGAGGGTGACTTTGGCGGCGGTCTTGTCGCACGCCACACCGCTGACGATTCGTATATTTTCCAAGTCCTTGACCTCCTTGACGAGTGTGCCGGGCTTCATATTGAAACTGGAGCGCACGTGCAGGGTGACGCCGTACTCCTTGGCCACCTGCACGGCGCGCGGGTGCAGCACCTTGGCGCCCAGGCTGGCCAGTTCCAGCATTTCATCATAACTGATATCGTCTAATTTCTGCGCATCCGGCACCAGGCGCGGATCGCAGGTGTACACCCCGTCCACGTCCGTGAGGATGGCGCACCAGTCCGCCTTGAGCGCCGCGGCCAGGGCCACGGCCGTGGTATCCGAGCCCCCGCGGCCCAGGGTGGTTATCTGTTGCTCCTTGTCCACGCCCTGGAATCCCGCCACAATCACGACGTTGCCCGCCTTGAGATTGTTGCGGATGCAGCGCGTGTTGATGTTTGTGATCGTGGCCTTGGAGTGCGTGGAATCGGTTTCAATGCCCGCCTGCGCGCCCGTGAGGGAAATGGCCTTGTAGCCCAGGGCGTGCAGGGCCATGGAGAGCAGGGCGATGGACACCTGCTCTCCGGTGCTGAGCAGCATGTCATAGTCGCGGTCCGCGGGTTGCGGGTTGATGTCGTGCGCCAGTTTGAGCAGTTTGTCCGTGGTTTTGCCCATGGCCGAGACCACGACAACCACATCGTTGCCTTCGTCTTTGAGCGAGGCCAGTCGTTTGGCGACACGCTTGATGCGCGCCACCGAGCCCACGGATGTGCCCCCGTATTTCTGTACGATCAGTGCCACCTGTCTAATTCCTCTCTTTCAAAAAACTGTGTCCTTAATAAAAAGGCCCATGAGTTCGTGTCCGTTTTTGACAACAAAGCCCGTGCCTGCGGCTGATTGTTCGCTGAAGGAATCCGCGCCCCCGGCCGTGTCCGCGCCAGCCGCCAGGAAGGGTACGGGTTCGCTTGTGTGTGTGCGGATGGGGATGGGCGTGGGGTGATCGGGCAGCAGAAGCACGCGCCACGCGTCCAACGTTTCCAAATGATCCATGATGGGTTTCACGATCAGGCTGTCGAAGCGCTCAATGCCGGTTTTTTTAAGTTCCATGTCGCCCATGTGTGCGGCTTCGTCCGGGCCTTCGAGGTGAACTACAACCAAATCGTGGGTGTCGAGCGCCTTAATGGCAGCCGCCACCTTGCCTTCGTAGTTGGTGTCCACCATGCCGGTGGCTCCGGGCACTTTGATCACGGACATGCCCGCGACCGTGCCCAGACCCTGAACCAGATCCACGGCGGAGATGGCCGCTCCGCGCACCCCGAATTTTTCTACGAACGGCGTTACGGCAGGGATGGCGCCGCCGCTCCAGGGCCAGATCATGTTAGCCGTGCGCTGGCCTGCGACCGCGCGTTTTTCGTTCACCGGGTGGTGGGCCAGAATGTCCTGCGAGCGCAGAATTAAATCGCGGATAATATCCGCGCATGGGCCGCCCGAAGGCAGATATTTCTCCCAGGGCTCGTCCATATGGTCGTGGGGCGCGTGGGTGGTGAGGCCCTGGCAGTCCGCTTCCAACACCATAAGGTTGCGGAAACTGACTCCGTGGTGGAATGTGATTGTGTTGCTGCCGAGTTCCTGCTGGATCGCGGCTATGATTTCGCCGCTCTCCTCTGTGGTGATGTGCCCGGCGCTGTAATCGATGAGTGATCCGTCGCGCACGTGAAGCAGGTTGCAGCGGAACGCGGCCTGTCCCGGGGCCACGGATACCCCCATGCTGGCGGCTTCGAGCGGGCCGCGGCCCGTGTAGTACTGCTTGGGGTCGTAGCCCAGGATGGACATGATGGCCACATCGCTGCCCGGCTCCATGCCGTGCGGCACATTGTGGGTCAGGCCCACGCGTCCGCGCCGCGCCAGAGCATCCATGTGCGGCGTGTGCGCCGCCTGCAGAGTCGTTTTTCCGCCCAGCGCATCCAGGGGCACGCCGGCCATTCCATCAGGGATCAATACCACGCGCTTAATTTTCATAAGGATTATTGTATTACATGTGGGTTACATTTCAACAATTGGAATGCTTTTGGCCCGTCTCCGATTCCCTGATGAAGTGTCCGCGTCTTGTGCTATACTGTAAAGGATCCGGCGTAAAAAGCAGCCGGGGAGGGATGGAATGCCTGTGACAGACAAGCGCAAACCGCGCAATGCAAAACCCATGCTGCACCGCCCGTCATCCGCAGATGGCCGCCGGTTGCTGATTAAAGATTTCGGCATGGATGAATTGAGCGCCCTGTTGGCGCAGCACGGGTATCCCGCTTTTCGCGGCCGCCAGGTGTGGGAATGGCTGCATGCCAAACATGCGGCATCGTTTGAAAATATGCTGAACCTGCCGCTGGCCCTGCGCCAGGATCTGGACCGGCTGTTCGTGGCTGACGCCCTGGCCGTGGATCAGGTTCTGATATCAAAGGATGGTTCCCGCAAATTTCTGCTGCGCGCCGCGGACGGTGAAATTATCCAGAGCGTGCTCATGCCCGAGGGCAACCGGCTTACCCTGTGCGTATCATCCCAGGCGGGCTGCGCCATGGGGTGCGCGTTCTGCCTCACGGGCGCGGGCGGCCTGCGGCGCAAGCTGGAAACCGCGGAAATCGTGGACCAGGTAATCCTGGCCGCGCGCAGCCTCGCGGAAGGGGAGCGCATCAGCAACCTGGTCTTCATGGGCATGGGCGAGCCCCTGGCCAATTTCGACAGCGTGGGCGCGGCCCTGCGCATGCTCACGCACGAGCGCGGCATGGCGTTCTCCACGCGCCACATCACTGTGAGCACCGCGGGCCTGGCCAACCGCATCCGCCGCGCCGCGCGCGAATGGCCCCCCGTGAACCTGGCCGTATCCCTCAACGCACCCGACGACACCCTGCGCGACAGGCTCATGCCCGTAAATAAGAAATTCCCCATCCAGGAACTCATGGGCGCATGCCACACATATGCCAAAAGCACGGGCCGCTCCGTAACCATGGAATATGTGCTTCTGGACGGCGTGAATCATTCTCCGCGCCACGCCCGCACTTTGTCCAAACTGCTTGATAAAATCCCCTGCAAAGTGAATCTCATACCCTTCAACCCCTACGAAGGAAGCGCCTTCAGCCGCCCGTCCGACGGCTCCGTGCTCGCCTTCCAGGAGGAGCTGAAACGCAATCGAATCGACGCTTTTATCCGCAACAGCCGCGGCCGCGACATCGGCGCCGCTTGCGGACAGCTCGGAGGAATCAAAGATGGCTGAGGATAAGAAGGAACAGCATATCGATCTCAAGGAATGGATCAAGACCCACGGCACCGAATTTGTAGTTAAGGTGCGCAACGGCAAGCCATACCTGTCCAAAAAACCCAAACGCAACCCCGGCCGCCGCAAAAGCGCGGGCGAGCAACGGCAAGTCAATATGTTCAAACTTGCTGTGCAACACGCCAAAGAAGCCAAGGACGATCCTGAACAGTTCGAGGAGTACCGTAAAATTGCGGAACGGGAAAAACGTTCCGTCTACCACGTGGCCATCTCGGAATTTCTCAAAAAGAATCGTGAGGATTCCCAGGCCGAACAATTGGATTTTGAAGACATAGTGGTGGAAAAAACCGGGCAGCACCTGTTTCTCAAGGTCCTGTTTGAAAGCCCTGTGATACTCAAGAAGATGGATGTGTGGCTCCTGGAGCTGGATAAAACTCTGGTGGAGCAGGGCCAGGCCGAACAGGCCACCGTCACATCCTGGTGGTATCTCATCCAGAACCAGGACGTGGCCGGGCTGCCATTCCGCGCCATGGTCAAGGCCGTGGACGCAGACGGTAACATATATGAGGGCGAACGCGTCATCGTTTAGCATATCCCGCGAAACAGGCGGGCGCACCACCGAAACTATTTTCAACCATTCAACCATCAGAATTGCAAATCCCGCACAGCACTGGCCCGCCCGCGCAAAAACGCATAAAATAAAATCACTGGCGTATCTGCACAACTTATACAAGAGGTGAATGCCATGGACCAGGCCCGGATTTTAATCGTGGATGACGATGTGAGCTTTCTGGCGCGGCTCAAGGCGCGTCTCGAAGCGTACGGATTCGCCGTGAACACGGCCGCGGATGGGCGTGGAGCATTGGAAAGGACATCGGAGACCGAATTCGACGCCGTGGTGCTCGACGTGCAGATGCCGGGCATGGACGGTGAAACCGCTCTGGCGGAACTGCTTAAAAGAAACGTGGATCTGAACGTGATTATGCTCACCGGCTACGCCAGCATTGATAAAGGCGTGGACGCCATGAAAACCGGCGCTTTCGATTACCTGGAAAAACCCGCAAACATGACCCAGCTCGTGGAGCGCCTGCGCGCCGCGCGCCAAAAGCGCCTGCTGCTGCTGGAAAAAGACAAGGAAAACAAGTTGCGGGATATCCTCAAGAGTAAGAGCTGGTGATATACTTTCCGCATGGCTGAAATGCGGAACGGGAATATCTTTGTAACAGGCGGGGCCGCAGGGCGGGCAGAGCGAGTGGAACTGGATCGGGTTTGTGACAGCCTGCGCCGAGCGGGTCTTTCCGCGGAAATGCTCCACAGCGAACAAGCAGAATCAGATTTACATACAGAATTTCAAATATTTAAGAATCATTATGAATGCCTTGCTCGTGATGCGTCTGTGATCGCTAACGAATGCGCGGGCGTGGTGCTGTGCCTTAACGGGCGCACGCCGGATGAGGGGGCCGTGTTCCGCGCGGCCCTGGCTTATGCCCTGGGCCTGCCCGTGGTGCTGTTTAAGCATGACTGCCGCAGCGCGTTTCATGGCCAGGACAACGCCATGATCACGGGCCTGTCGTGGCCGCAGTTTGAATCGGTACCGCGGGTCGAGGAGCTGGCCGCGGCCATACGGCGCGCCCTGGATTCGGGTGCGCCTGAAGGGGCGCGCGCAGAGCTTGCGCCTGTTATTGCGCGGCTGGCAGGGCAGGGCGCGGCGCCCGCGGGGGACGCCGCGCCCGTTGGGCCATTGTCCGAGCAGGATATCGCACGGGGAAACGGCATTACATTCACCCTGGACGCGCCGCGCCCGCCCGTGTACCTGTCCGGGCCTTTGTTCAGTCCCGCAGAGGTTCTGGAGATGCAGTCCATGGCGTCCGCCCTGCACAACGGGCCGGATTTCCTGCCGCACCGCGACGGCGCGGAGCGGTTCGTGATGAACCAGGTGGACAGCCCGGCCGCGAACCTGTGGTTTCTGTCACCGGTGCGGCAGCGTATAAACCGTGCGATTTTTGATCTGGACATCTATCAGATTGCGCAGCGGTGCGGCGTGCTGGTGGCCAACATGAATGGACGTGTGCCGGATGATGGCATGGTTGTGGAAACAGCCGTGGCCCTGGCGCTGGGCGTGCCTGTGTTGTTGTACGTCAACGACCCGGACGCGGCACGGCGGTCGCCACTCGTGGCCGCGCTGGGGCGGTTGTTGCCGGTTGTGCGGGATCTGGACCACGTGAACGCTGGCGTGAACCTGTTGCTTAAAGATGAAGAAGGTCGGTTGCGGCAAAGCGAACGGCCATCGCTTCCGGCCAATGTGGCGGCCGTGGCCGCGCGCGGCGCGCGCGTGTGGCGTTTTGTTCAAAAAATGGATTTTATGAAGCCGGCAAAAGTCATGGGTGTGCCCGTGGCCGAGCCGGGCGGCTTTTTGAAATAAGTTCCATTCCCCGATGATTCCCCCGACAGATGAACAAGAGCGCACAGCGCGCCTGTGTTTATGCGGAAGGCGCGGTGCGGAATATCATGCGCAGGATAATGCCCGGGAAAAAGAGCAGGGTGCCGATGAAAATGAACTGCAGGCCGGGGTTGCGCATCACAGTGATGATCGGCGGATTGCACAACACGCGCCCGGCCGCGGGGTCGGGGCAGTTCTTTTCTCCACGCTTGGCCATGTTCAGGGACAACTGCCAGCCGTGGAACCGGTACGAGTTTTTCGGCTTGAGTTTAATTTTTCTTTTATCGAAAGGCCCTCCGTCCAACTCAATCACGGCCATGTTTGCGATTACTCCGCCCGGTTTCTTTTTGTCGGGCATGGTTTTTATTTTGAGCACGCGCGCCGTGAATGGGGCGCTGCTGCTTGACCACGCATGGCCCTTGGCCGGAGTGAAGTGTTCGCGCGTGCCGGACACGGCGCTGAGCACATGGCCGGTGATGATTATGATGTATGCGGCGTGCATGAGCAGGATGCCCAGGCGTGCCATGGCGAGCCGCGCCGGGGCGCGTTTGGAAACCAGTCGCGCCAGGATGCCGATGTCATCAATAACGCACACAATCAAATTCAGCGCGAGCACTGAGAACAAAGCTATAAGCCCGGCCAGCCACCCGCGCACGGCGTGCCCCGCGGGGTCGGATGTGTCCAGGAACCAGTTCAGGAGCAACCGCTCGTTCATGGCGTCTACCTGCACGATTTCCCGTGGATAGATGAGCAGAAGGGCAACACACCACCCGCTGATGAGAACCGCGAGAATCACAAACAGGCGCAGAGACCCGAGCGCGCGCCACACGCGTTGGAATGTGGTTTCCGGTTTGCGTTTGCTCATGCCCAAAGTCCTCCACTCAGAAGTTGCGGCAGAGCCGAGTACAGCCTGAAATATGCGGGCAGCACGGCGTATTCATGGTAAATCGCCCAGAACATGGCCATGGAAAACCCGATGATTCCCATCCAGGCCGCAGTGTTGCGCGGCAGGCGCGGCGCCGCGGGAACGTGCAGCAGGCCCGCGTAGAAAATCCAGACCACCGCCGAGAAGATGTGTGATGAGGCCCACACCCATACATCGCCCCAGCCCGCGTTCAGCGCCCAGAGGGACCCGAAAAGCTGGGAGGCCGTGAATGCGATGAATCCCCAGAACGCGCAGGTCATGAGCCGTCCCCCGGGACGCAGGGCTCCGGGCGCGCCCTTTTCCCCGGTCAGCAGCCAGCCCGCGCTCAATGCGAAGGTGTTGCCCAGAAATCCCATGGCCAGGGAATGGAACTGGTAAAACACAATGGAATATATGCCGAATGCGTGCGACATCTGGTCCTGCAGCCCCAGGGTCTGCGTGGTATACATGCGGATGAGCGGGTGCCAGAGAATGACCGCGAGCCCGGCCAGGGCGGGTGCCTTGCTTTTAAACCCGCCCATAATGATGAATAGAATCACAGCCGTGAAAAATGACCGGCATGTGGCGTTCATGAGTTCGTAATCCACCGGATATTTGCTGCCGGCCATCATGCAGACAAACATGCCGGCGTGAACTGTGGCGCCGATGCCAAGCAGTGCGCGCGCGGCTCCCCCGGCTCCGTCATCCCCGGCGTGGAACACAGCCGAAGCCAGGGCCGCGGCATACAGCACCAGGCTCAACCAGAACAGTATCATTACAACAAGCGCCATGAGCGGACTCCTTTTACATCTCCGATACAGCGATATGTTTTAATTAGCATAACGAACATGTGCTTATTCTATGGTGCGCCCGCAACCAGCGTCAATGTTTTTCCTGTGTGATAAACCGTTTGCCTTTTCATAATTGGTTTTCCCTTTCGCCCGGAACACGCGCCGCGCTCCCGCTGTTTTATTTGTCGATAAATATGTTATGTGAGGTGCCATTATGGCTCTGCTGCAATCGGAACAAAATCTTAAAACCGGCGGCCATGCCCCGGATTTCTCGCTCAAGGGTATCGATGGCGCAGTGTATTCACTCCGGAATTTTCAGGATGCCGGATTTCTGCTCGTGGTGTTCATGTGTAACCACTGTCCCTATGTGAAGCAGAAGATACAGACCATTATCAAGCTCCAGGCCGACTACAAGGACAAAGGCCTCGCTGTGGTGGGCATAAATTCCAATGACGCGCACAATTACCCGGATGACAGTTTTGAGAATATGATTGCTTTCGCCAAAGCCGAAGGCGTGAATTTTACTTATGTGATTGATGAAATCCAGGACACGGCCCGGGCCTATGGGGCCGTGTGTACGCCCGACCCGTTTCTGTTCGATGAAAACCGCAAACTCGTTTACCAGGGCCGCATCGACGACGCCCTGCAGCTTGGAGACAAGGCAACGCATAATGACATGGCCGAGGTTCTGGACCACCTCCTGGCCAGCAAGCAGCCCCCTGTGCATTTCAAGCATTCCATTGGCTGCTCCATTAAATGGAAACCCTGACGCGCCTTGCGGGGCCGTGCTGTTTTTGCTCCTTTTCCGTTTTTGCTTTCAAAAATATTCTCAAGTCTGGAAAGGAGAGTAACATGGTAAAAATCGACGACAAGAAAGTGGCCAATATCCTCTTCGAGATGCACTGGGAGAGTGATGAAGCCGAGCATTCCGAACTGCTGTTCGGACACCGCGTGAACATGTGGCGCGACATGTTTCCCCGCTTCATGGGCGAAGCCCTGTACGGCAAGAGCGAGGGAGACATGCTGAATTTCGACTACGGGCCCGGAGAAACCGTGCCCGGCGCCGAGGAGCGCAATGTCAAGCAGGTGCGCCCCACCCAGTTCGAGAAGCGCAAAGTGCAGGGCCAGCCCCTGCAGCCCCGCCGGGGCCGCATCTACCCACAGGGCCTGCTGGCCGCGCTGCCCGGCATCGTGCGCGAGAGCACCATCCCGTTCCGCATCGGGGAAATCAGCGGCGACAAGCTTGTGGCGGATTTCAACCACCCGCTCGCGGACACGAATCTCAACATCAAGGCGCATGTGCTCAAGGTTGCGGATAAGCACCGTGAGGCCGGCGGAGTGGCCAAGCATTTCGGTGATATCCTGACCACGGGTCCGGGCTATCAGGCGCGCTGGAACGGCACGCCCACGGATTTTTACGCGGATTCCCCGTTCCTGCGTATCGACAATTCCAGTGACTCCCGGTTCTACAAGCAGCCCCGCATCACCGCGCACATCGACAAGCAGGCGCGGGACAACCTCAGCCACCTGCTGTCCGGCCTGGTGCACCCGCACACGCGCGTGCTCGACCTCATGAGCAGCGTACACACCCACGTGCCCGAGGAACTGTATCTCAAGGAACTCGTGGGCCTGGGCATGAACGAGCAGGAATTGCGGCAGAATCCCAAGCTGTCCGGCCACGTGGTGCACGACATCAACACCAACCCCGAACTGCCGTTTGACAAAAACCAGTTCGATGCGGTTATCTGCAACATGTCCGTGGAATATATGACCAGGCCGCACGAGGTGTTCGCCGATGTGGCGCGTGTGCTGCGTCCGGGCGGCGCGTTCATTGTCACCTTCTCAAACCGCTGGTTCCCGCAAAAAGTGGTGCGCATCTGGAGCGAACTGCATGAATTCGAGCGCCCCGGACTGGTTTTGGACTACTTTCTGCAATCCGGCGAATTCGAGCGCCTGCACACCTGGAGCGAACGCAACTGGCCCCGCGCCTGGGATCCCGATGATCGCTATATCGGCAAGGTCTGGCAATCCGACCCCCTGTATGCAGTGTGGGGCAGAACTAAAAAGTAAAGAAATAATGAGGTTTATTAGGTTTCAAAAAGCCGGGCCCCGGGCTCGGCTTTTTGGCGTGGATGCGATTGCCCGATGAAATGTTCAGGAAAAATAGTTGACATTCAAAAGTGAATGTGTTATAAAAATGAATGTATTCGGAAATGGAGGCCGTTCGAAATTGGGCTTGAGAAACCGGAAAAAGGCGCAGCGCGAGCAGCGCATCATGCAGGCGGGCCGCGAGCTTTTTATTAAAAAAGGCTTTGGCGACACCACCATGGAAGAAATCGCCGAGCACGCCGATGTGGGCGTGGGCACTCTTTATAACTATTTCAAAAACAAGAATGCGCTTCTGGTGGCGATTTTTGACGAGGTTCACCTGGAGGCCGTTGAAAAAATTGAAGCCGTGGTCAAGGACCCGCCAGCGGACCCTGTGGAGGGTGTGCTGGCCGTGCTCATGATGTACGACACGTGGTACGGGTTTGGCAAACCCCTGCTGCGCGAGTTGTTCGCCGTGATTTTTCAGCAGATGGGCGGCATGGGCAGTGAGTTCATGCAGATGGATCTCGAAGTCATGGGCCAGCTTGGTGTGCTGCTTAATGAATATCAGCGCCGGGGTGTGCTGGCCGCGGACTTGAATGTGCAGGAAGCGGTCATGCTTATTTACGGCTGCTTTTTTACGCAGATTACTATGTTTGTGGCCATGGACGGCATGACCATGGACATGCTCCAAATCATGTCCCGCCGCCAGTTTGAACTCATGTTCCGAGGCCTGTTGCCAAGGGAAAGCCAATAAAATCCGGGCCGGAGGTTTTTTATCATGCGAACCAGACTTGTCGCCATAACCGGGGTTGTTTTGATGGCGCTGTTCCTAATTGCTCCCGCGCGCGCCGCGGGCATTGACGCACAGAAAATTCTCGACAAAGTGGACGACCTGTACCGCGGTTCTTCGAGCCAGGGCGTGTTAACCATGACCATCAAGACCCAGCACTGGGAGCGCGAACTCAAGCTTGAAGAGTGGAGCAAGGGCAAGGAAAAATCGCTGATCCGCATTCTCTCACCCAAAAAGGAAAAGGGCACGGCCACGCTCAAGGACGGCAAGGAACTGTGGAACTATCTGCCCAAGGTGAACCGGGTCATCAAGCTGCCCGGCAGCATGATGGGCGATTCGTGGATGGGCAGCCATTTTACCAACGACGACCTGGTCAAGGAAAGCCGCATGGCCGAGGACTATACCTTCAAGGTTACATTCTCGGGCAAGCGCGGCGGCCAGGAAATCATCGAGGTCACGTGCCTTCCCAACGCGGACGCGGCCGTGGTGTGGGGCAAGGTCGTGGTCGCGGTGCGCGCGTCGGATTTCATTCCAACGGATATTCTGTACTACGACGAGAAAATGAAGTTGGCCCGCACATTGTCCTTTGACAAGATCAAGGACATGGATGGCCGCACCATTCCCACGCGCATGAAAATGACGCCCCAGGACAAGCCCAAGGAATACACCATGGTCGAGTACAACGAGATCGATTTCGACGTGAAACTGGACGACAAGATTTTCTCCATCCGCAATTTGAAGAAATAATCGCGCGGGGGCCTGATCATGCTGACATTCAAATATGCGTGGCGCAATTTGTGGCGGAACCGCAACCGCACCAGCATCACCCTGGCAGCGGTCACATTCAACACGGCCGTGCTCATCATCCTGTACGCCCTGTGCCAGGGCATGATGGACGACACCGTGAGCAACGCCACAAACATCTCGTTCGGTGAGGTGCAGGTGCACGCGCCCGGGTACCGCGAGAAGCGTTCGTTTTATGAGACTGTAAAGAATCCCGAAGCCATTGTGAAAAAGGCGCAGGCCGTGGGCGCGGACGCGGCCCCGCGCAGCTACGGGTTCGGCCTGGCCGCGCACGGCGCAAAATCCGCGGGCGCTCAGTTCTGGGGCGTGGACCCGGCCGCTGAAAAGAAAACATTCGCCATGGCCGCGCACTTGATCGAGGGCGAATATCTGGCCGATGCGCCCGGAATGAAAGTGGTGCTGGGCCGCAAGCTCGCGCACTCGCTTGGCGTGAAGCCGGGCGATGAGCTCATCGTGCTGGTTCAGGCCGCGGATGGCTCGCTCGGCAACGAGTTGTTCACCGTGGCCGGGGTGCTCAAAAGTATGGGCGAGGAGATCGACCGCAGCGCGGCCCTGCTGCACGTGGATGATTTTAATGAATTGTTCGTGAGCTATGGGTTTACGCATGAGGTGGCCATGAACAGCCACGGCAAGGTCAAGCCAGAAGTGCTCGCAGCGTCCATCAACAGCAACTTTAAGGGCGTGAAGGCTGAGACATGGAAAGAACTCATCCCCATGCTCGCGGACATGATTCACATGTTCGACGGTATGATGGTGGTGTTCGTGTTTGTGTTCAGCCTGGCCGCGGGGCTGGGCGTGCTCAATGCCCTGCTCATGGCCACGTATGAGCGCATGCGCGAGTTCGGTGCGGTCAAGGCGCTCGGCGCGTCCCCGTGGCGCATCGTGGGCGAGGTCGCGGCCGAGGCATTGCTCATAGCCCTGGTGTCCTGCGCCGCGGGCGTGATCGTGGCCCTGGCAGCCTGCGCGTACCTGGGCGTGCACGGCATCGACCTGTCATTTGTTGGCGGCAATATCTCCTTCAGCGGCGTGGCCTTTGAAACCGTGTGGCGCGCGTCCCTGAAATTCAAAATGATCGTGACCTCGGTGCTGAGCATGAGCGTGATCAGCCTGCTCGCGGCCCTGTACCCGGCCATTCTGGCCGCGCGCCTGGATCCCGTGCAAATCATGCGCAAGTCTTGAGTCGTCGAACACGCTTTTACTGAGAGCGGGGAGGGCAGCACAATGAGCAGTATCAAACTTGCGTGGCGCAGCATCTGGCGCAACCGGCGCCGCACCATCATCACCCTGTTCTCCATGGCCATCGGCCTGTGCATAGCCATCTTTTTCATCGCCATGGGAGACGGCGTGTATTACCAGCTTGTGAACGACGCGGCGCGCATGCAGGCAGGCCACATCACCGTGGAAAATCCCGGGTACCGCGACGCACCTGCCGTGGATCTGTACGTGAGCCACGCAGACACCCTGCGTAAAAAACTTGATGCGCTCAAAGGCGTGAAGCTGACCAAGAAACTCGTGGCCGGCCAGGCCGTTATCCGCAGCGGCCGCGACTCCATCGGCGTGGCCGTGCTGGGCGTGGAGCCGTCCGTGGAAATCAGGACATCCCCGCTTCCCAGGCATGTGACAAAAGGCAAGTACCTGGCCGACGGCGATGCCTCGCTTGTTATTATCGGCGCCAAGCTCGCGCGCCAGCTCCAGGTGCAAGTTGGCAGCAAGGTCGTGATCACCGCCAACAACACCGCGGGCGATCTGGTCGAGGAACTGTTCCATGTTAAAGGCATCTATGAAACCGGCACCGATGAAGTGGACGGGTACATGGTGCAGGCGCCGCTCGACAGTATCGCGAAATTGTTCGGCCTGCCCGCGCACAGCGCCACGCAGCTTGGCGTGGTGCTGAGCGAACCCGAGCACCAGGACGCCATTTATGAAGCCGCGAGCGTGGCCGCCACGCGCAAGGATGCGGCCGTGCTGCGCTGGCAGGATGTGATGCCCGACCTGGCGTCTTATATCAAAATCGACAAGGGCTCCAACATTGTGTTCCAGGCTGTGCTCATCATCGTGATTCTTTTTACCCTGTTCAATACCATCCTCATGAGCGTGCTCGAGCGCAAACGCGAATTCAATGTGCTCATGGCCCTGGGCACGCCCCCGGGCCTGCTGCGCGGCCAGGTGGTGGCCGAGGCCGTTCTGCTCGGCATTCTGGGCTGCGCCCTGGGCATGTTCTTCGGCTGGCTCGCGTCCTATTATTACCAGATCACCGGACTCGATTTCAGCAAGTTCATGAAAGAGGGCACAGCCATATCAGGATTCGCAGTCAATCCCGTGGTGTATCCCAAGCCCTCGTGGGAAATTCTGCTGTGGCCGTCCGCCATCGTGTTCGCGGCCACCGTGCTGTTGAGCTTGATCTCCATCGGTCGCGTGAATGATAACGGTATTGCCGATACCCTGCGGCACGGGTGAAATTCGTGTTTCGCACCTTGCAGCAAGCACAAAATTCAGGAGCGTGCAAGCCATGAAAACCATCATCAGTCTTGAAAACGTGACCAAGGATTATGGGCAGGGTGACATCAAGGTTCAGGCCCTGCGCGGGGTGAGCCTCACCCTGGGCGAGGGTGAATTCACGGCCATGGCCGGCCCGTCCGGCTCGGGCAAAAGCACGCTGCTGAACATCATCGGCGCACTGGACCGCCCCACGAGCGGCAAAGTGGTGGTTGATGAAAAGTACCTTGGCGGCATGTCCCACAGCGCGTTGAGCCGCCTGCGCCGCGACCGCATCGGGTTCGTGTTCCAGAACTACAATCTGATTCCCGTGCTCACCGCGCTCGAAAACGCCGAGTATGTTCTCATGCTGCGGGGCGTACCAGCGGCCGAGCGCCGCGACCGCGTGCGCGCCATTCTCAAAGAGGTGGGTCTCGAAGGCAAGGAAAAGCGTTTCCCGCGCGAACTCAGCGGCGGACAGCAGCAGCGCGTGGCCATCGCCCGCGCCATTGTCACCGAACCGCTCCTGATCCTGGCCGACGAACCCACGGCCAATGTGGACTCCAAAACAGGCGCCGCGCTCATGGATCTCATGATGGAGATGAACGAAAATAAAGGCGTTACATTTCTGTTCTCGACCCACGATCCGTCCGTGATGAAACGCTCGCGCCGCCTGGTGTTTCTAGCCGACGGAAAAATCACCTACGACGGCCCGTACAAGGATGAACTTCTGGCCGTTGCCGAGTAAGGCCATTGCGAACGCGTTGCAGATGCCTGAAATGCGTTGGCGGAAACACCCGCAAGAATATCAAATGAATCCTGCCGCACCGGAGGAAGAAAATCGTGATGCTGAAAAGCCATGCGTTCCGCAAAGTGATTCCCGGTTCGTTTTGCTCAGTGCTGGTTTTTGTGCTGTTTTTCTGTTCCGCGCCGGCACACTGCGAAACGGACATTTCCACCGGGGCCAGCATCCGCACCGTGGGCGTGTATTCGGACAACCCGGATTTTGCGCCGTTCTACGGGGCCGGCAATAACGCGGATTTTTCGGCCCAGGCCCTGGTGCGCGTGACTGCCGAGGGAGCGATCAGCCAGCGCATGAGCATGCAGGTCCACGCCGTGCAGAGTGTGACCAGCACCACCGCGCCCGCGGCCCTGTCCGGGTCCGCAGCCGTGGGCGGCTCGCAGCCTTTGGGATCTTACCGATCTCTGGACGCCTCGCTCGACTGGCGCAATGGCCGCCGCACGGATGCCTCCGCATGGCTCGACAGGTTTAATATCCAGATTGCTCATGAAGACTCGGATCTCACCATCGGCCGCCAGGCCATTACATTTGGCAAAGCATGGTTCTGGAACCCGCTCGATGTTTTTTACCCCTTCGACCCCAACCAGTTCGACCGCGATTACAAGCCCGGGGTGGACGCCCTGCGCTGGGACCTGGCCCTGGGCTCATATTCCGGGTTCACACTGGTCGCGGCTGCGGGACAGACCCGTGCGGCCCCGCTTGCCGCAGCCAATGCACCGCACACCCTGTCCGCAGACTGGGATGGCTCCGCGCTCATCGCGCGCTGGTTCTCTTTCATCAACGGGTGGGATGTTTCCATGCAGGGCGGCAAAGTGTACGGAGGCTGGCAGCTCGGTGGCGGAGCAGTCGGCGAAATTGGCCCCTACCAGTTGCGCCTGGAAGGTGCGCAGTTCTACGCAAAGCAATCGCCCGCCATGCCCTTTCCCTACACCGGCGATGTGCTTGAAGACGCTTTTACCGGGGTTGTGGGAATAGGGCGCTATTATAAAAGCACCCTGGACCTGGAATTTGAGTACCTGTACAACGGCGCGGGCGACCCGGACAATCAGGACGCCGCATTCATCCGCCAGCAATTCGGCGCGTCCCGGCACACGGGCCGCCACATCGCGGGCATAAGCGCTTCCTATGAATTTGACCCGATTACCCACGGACGCCTCACTGTGCTGCACTCGCTTTCCGATCAATCCACCCAGGTGCAGCCCGCGGCCACGCGCTCGTTGAGCAACAACGCTGACCTCATCGCCGGACTCAGCGCCAATTTCGGCCCAAAACCCCAGGGCGCAAACGCACTCATGCCCGGTATCCGCTCCGAGTTCGGCGTTTATCCCAATACACTGTTCGTTGAATGGAAGAAGTATTTCTAAAAGTTATTCGCAGTCGGTATCGTAAACATCCATGGCGCAACGAAATCCCTGGTCGCCTCTTTGTTCGTCCACGGGTCTGGATTGATTGTAATATGGAGTGGCTGTTTTCCCGTCCTCATTGAACGAGCCGCCTTTCAAAATTCGTTCGTGGCAATCATCTCGGATAAAAACCGGATCCACAAGAAATGATTTTGCAAGCAGAAGATCTTGGCCGAACCGATCCTGTATCCTGACAGACTTATTCGCGCCAATATAGAAGTAGTTGCAATCCTGAACCCATTCAAAAATATTCCCTTCCATGTCGTAGAGGCCAAATGGATTCGGTTGCTTCAATCCCACGGGTTTCGGACGTTTGCCGGAATCGTCGTTATACCACAAATGATCTGTATTGATTTCATTGCCCCAGTAGTGCCTGGTCAGGGTGTTTGCCCGTGCGGCGTATTCCCACTCTGCGGCTGTTGGCAAACGCTTTCCAACCGCCTCACAATAATCTCTGGCCTGGTTCCATGTGACACTTTCAACAGGGCAATTCGCACCACATTTCTTTCCTGTGTAATATGAAGGATTCGTTCCCATTACATCTTCAAACTCTTTTTGAGTGACCTCAAATTGGTCAATGTAGAAATCTCTTGTGATGATTCCGCGCACTTCCTTATATTCCACATATTCTATGATACTGCATTCTTCAAGGCAGCCGGAATGAAATACTCCCGCGTGAATCCTTACCATTTCATCCGGTTGCTCGCTAACCGGCAATTGCTGGTTGTCCAGTAATTGCTGTTGTGCGTCAAGGCAAAGCTCGCTGCATTCTTCGAGAAAATTCTCTCTCGAATCGTCACTGAAATCATTGCATAGTTCGTCACATGCTATTAAAGTGGCTGCCGCGCGCACTGAAAACCCGAACAATAAAATTGAAAACATGAACGAACACAGCAGCAAGCAAGCATAGGGAGAATGAAATTTAATGCATTTGAAAATAATCATTATTAAGAAATATATTACTGGCAAACGGAAAGTGTTGCAATAATGCTCTGTAAAGGGCATTTGAGGGTCGGCACACACAATCCGCTGTATATGCGGGTGTCACATAAACATATATGAATTGGGAATACGGACATTATTTCCCGAAAGCTAAGCGCTTGGCTATATGTTTCGTCACATGCAAGGTAACAACAAACAAGTGACCAAAGTGCAACTGGAAGAAACCTGTTGGGATCTGGTTATCGATTGAATTTAGACGGTATTTTGTGATTTCCGGTTTGTTATTATATGCAGCCAGCATGCCTTGCCTGGTTGAAATCCCATGTATTTCAAATTTGGAGTTGAATGGATTTAAACTAAAAATCAATGGTTTTGGGTGATTGCGCAAAATGGTCAAGAGGTGGATTGTTGGTAATTGTTGATTTGTGACAGATTTACCCCCCCCCTTGATTCTTTTTTCCAAGGTGGGCTATATCGTAAAAAATTTACTTTAAATAAAGGGTTTTTTATGATGGGTGTGGGTGCCGCGCATCGTTTCCAGGCTTCGTGCTGCGCGGGATCACACACTGAAGCTTGTGCTGTTCGTACTTTTATGCTTTGTTTTTATTTCTGGGGTCGCTAAAACACCGTGAAAAAAAATGAATTAACGGGCGGATATTTGTTTATATTTGAGTTATTGTAGAATTTATTAAGGTTCATATTAGGGTAAAAATATATAATATTTTGACAAAGATAGAGCTGTGTTTTATGATTATTTGGCTGACGAAATGGTCATACAGGCCTTAAAAAGTTGATATGGGCTGCAAAACAAACTCATGAATGCGAGGCGATAATCATGGCGATTCGGAAATCGAGGATCGGAGTTTTAACCGGCGGGGGAGACTGTGCGGGACTTAACCCGGCCATAAAATGGGTCACCAAGGGCCTTCTTGACAAGGACTTGAGCCGCTTGTTCAGGGGTAAATTCGAGGTTGTAGGCATCCGCAACGGGTGGGCCGGCCTTGTGGATGGAAAGCCCATGCAGCGCGGTCTTAATAAGGATCATTACTGGATTCTGGATGAATCCACAGTGCGCACCTGGGACCGCCTGGGCGGCACCAACCTGGGATCCTCACGCACCAACCCGTTAAAAGATAAAGATGTACTCCAGGCCGTTATTCAAAATATTGAGAAGAACAATTTTGAGGCCATTGTGGCCATCGGCGGTGAAGACACACAAAGCGTGGCCGAGGGCCTGCGCCAGCAGGGCGTGAATGTTGTGGGCATTCCCAAAACCATTGATAAGGATTTACGCGGCACGGATTACACCCTTGGTTTCTCAACTGCGGTTGAGGTTATCCGCCAGGAAATCGGGCGCCTGCGTACAACTGCCGGTTCGCACCAGCGCCTGTTTGTAGTCGAGACCATGGGCCGCCACGCCGGGCACCTGGCCCTGCAGGGCGGCATCGCGGGCGGCGCGTGCATGACCCTTATCCCCGAAGTGGATTTTGAGATGGAAAAAGTGCTCGAAATTCTCAAGAAACGCAAGGGCAGCGGAGCGCGCTACGATATCCTGGTGGTGGCCGAGGGCGCCAAGCCCGTGAGCCGCACTTATGAAGTAGTGCAGAATCGCGACAAAGACGCCTTCGGGCATGTGACGCTGGGCGGTATTGGCGAACAGATTAAGGACGCCATCAAAGCCGACGGTTTCACCGAAGTGCGCTGCGTGGTGCTGAGCCATTTGCAGCGCGGCGGCGCACCCAATGGCCAGGATGTGCGCATGGGGCGCGCTTTCGGCCTGGCCGCTGCGGAACTCATTCACTCCGGCTCATTTGGCAATATGGTGGCCCTGCGCGACAACCGCATCGTATCCCTGCCATTTACAGAAGCCATCCAGCGCAATGAAAAAGGTGAGATTATTCTCAACCTCGTCAACGTGGAAATGGAATACGACGAAAAGCGCTATATCGCCAAGCGCCGCGCTCTGAATACCAAGTTTATGTAATGGCTTTTTTACAGTAAGATCTCTGAACAGCAATCGGGCCGGGGCCGATCCCGGCCCGTTTTTCGTTTCCGGCCCCTTTTTCGCGGATTCCAATTTGTGCTATGATGTACAGGCGGAGCCCGCGCAGGGCCCGCGCGGGGATGTATCCATGCCGCCGCCGCATTGCGCGGCCATCCCCTCAATAACCTGGGAGCGCCATCCGACACTGTGACGTTTATTATGAAAAACATCCAAGCCAGACTCATCCCGGTCCTGGTTCTGCTTTTTGCCGCAATACTGAGCGCGCCATGTGCCGCCGGGTTCGACGATCAATTTATTGAACCGCACGATATCGGCCAGAACAAAGTTCCGCACATGGGTTACAGCCGCGTACTCGTGATTCCCGTGGTCATTGACGAACTGGGCGACCCGGCCCTGTCCGGGTGGGAAGCCTTCTTCCGCAATGATCTCGAAGCCATGACCTTCAAGAATTTCTGGCACGTGAATTCCGTGGCCCGCTATGAAGTGGATACAACCCTGCTTGAACCCGTGCATTACGCCAAGTGCCCGCTGCCCACGGACACGTTCCCGGGCTGCAAAGTGCCGCGCGGGGATGTGAAGGCCCTGCAGCCAGGCATTGATTTCATCAAGGATTTGCTCACCCGCGTGCAAAAAGAGCAGGGCGTGAATTTCGCGGATTACGACATCAACGGGCCGGACTACACGGCCGACGGCTGGGTGGACGGCATCCTGGTCATGACCAACGCGGATTTTACAGGCATCGCCCTGCCCGTGAGTTTCTTTAAGAACATGAAGTTGGACGGAACCAAGATCGGCGCCGTGGCTTTCGCGGCCCTGGACGACCATCCGGTTATTCCCATCCACGAATTCGGGCACTTGCTGGGCTTCGGGGATTTGTATCACGAGCACAAGCGGGACCGCGGCCTGTACCTGTCGCTCATGGGAGAATATGACCGGGGCATCCCGCTCATTGACGCGTACAGCCGCATCAAGATTGGCTGGGCTGATGTGGTGGAAGCCGAGGGCGCGCCCCAGGAGTTCCGTTTGGCGCCCGCCGAAACATCGGGCCAGGTGCTGCGTATCGGCGGCGACTCCGAGTTTTACCTCGTGGAAAACCGCGGCCCCGGAAAGTTCTTCGACAAAGGCCTCAGCGGGCGCGGGCTGGCCGTGTACCACGTGGACGAGTCCACGCGCCCCGAGCCCGGCAAATGGACATTCATCCAGCTTGTGATAGACTGCCTCAACTGCAACGAATGGCACCCCCTGGCCATGAACATGCCGCCCGACGGCAGGTTCCGCATCCAGCGCGGCGAACTGCCCGTGCAGCCAGGCGAATTGCTGTTCGGCACAGGCGATAAACTCATGCCCGATTACATGTTCCAGAATGTTCTCACCGAATACCGCTATTCTTTGAACAGCAACTGGTACAGCGGCGAGCCCAGCGACATCGCTATCTTCGATATCGATAACAGAACGCACCTGCCGGCCATCACAGTGAAGGCCGGGATTGAGTGATTTTATTTTTTGGTTTGCGCTATTAAAACGTCTTCCACGACTTAAAGAACCCTCTTGAACAACGGGTTCCTTATCATGTCGGGCAATTGCGGCATTTAACTGTTATGAAGACTTTCCATGAAAATCAAATATCATAGCACATGGCTGCTCTGGGTCACATCAGTTTTTTCCTGAACCGCAGGGTGCTGACGCCGAGGATGATCACGCCCATGGCGGCGAGGACCGCGGCCTCGTCCCACAGCGCGGGCCATCCCGCGCCGCGGATGATGATGCCGCGCAGGATTTCGATGAAGTATGTCAGCGGGATGATGTGCGTGATGTAGTAGATGATGGCGGGCATGGACTCGCGCGGGAACACAAAGCCCGAGAGCATGACCGAGGGCAGCATGATGAGGAACGCCATTTGCATGGCCTGGGCCTGGTTCTGCGCCACCGTGGATATGAGTATGCCGAAACCGAGCCCAGTGAACAGGAACAGGAAACACATGGCGAGCAGAAGGGACAGGCTGCCGGTAATTGCTACGCCGAACACAAAGCGCATGATCACGAGTACAATGCATATTTCCGCAAACGACACCGCGCCATAGGGCACGAGCTTGCCCAGCATGAGGCCGATGCGCGACACAGGGGTCACGAGCAGTTGCTCCATGGTGCCGCGCTCGCGCTCGCGCACAATGGCGAACGAGGTCAGGAATACGCTCACAATCTGCATGATGAGCCCCACCAGGCCGGGCACAAAGAAGTTGGCGCTGCGCAGGTCCGGGTTGAACAGGGTGCGCGAGCGCACATCCACGGGCAGGGTTTCAAATGAGATGCCGCGGCCCGTGCGCTGCATGGATTCCCACAGGCCCACGCTGCTGGTCACATTCTGGATCTGGCCGCCAACCGTGCTGTCGGATCCGTCCAGGAGCACCTGCACGCTGGCGCGCGTGTTCCCGGTCATGTTGGCCGCGAAATCCGGGGGCACCTTGATGCCCACGCGCGCGCGGCCCGACACAATGGCGTCGTGCAGTTCATTGTCGGATAACACGTACCCGCGCACATTGAAATAGCCGGTGTTGACCATGGTGTTGATGAATTCGCGGCTCTGCGTGCTGCGGTCCATGTCGTACACCACGGTGGGCACGTTCTTGACCTGCATGTCGATGGCGTAGCCGAAAATGATCATCTGGAACACAGGGATGATGATGGTGATGACCAGGGTAAAGGGGTCGCGGCGGATGTGCAGGAATTCCTTGGTAAGGATGGCGTAGAAGCTGGACAGGAAATTCATTGCGCATCGCCTCCCCCGGCGTGTTCGCGTGTTAGGGTCACGAACACGTCTTCAAGCGATGGCCGCACCAGGCGGCTTTCATGCAGTGTGATATTGTGCGGGGTGAACGCTTTTTGCAGGTCTTCCGAGCCCGTGCCGTGTTTCACGCGCAGGTGAATGGTTTCGCCGAAGATGGTGGCGTCCACCACACCGGGCGCGGGCTTGAGCACCTGCAGGGCGCGCGTGATTTCATCGCACGACACTTCGAGCCACTCGGTGCCCTGCGGCGTGACCTCGGGCAGGGCCTTTAGTTCCTCAGGCTTTCCGTTGACGATCAGTTTTGACAGGTAGATGTACCCGATATTGGTGCAGCGCTCGGCTTCGTCCATATAGTGCGTGGTCACAAACAGGGTGACGCCCTCGCCCGAGAGGCGGAAAAGCAATTCCCATAACTCGCGCCGCGCCACGGGGTCGATGCCGGCCGTGGGTTCGTCCAGGAAAATAATGCGCGGTTCGTGGAGCAGGGCGCACGCCAGGGCCAGGCGCTGCTTCCACCCGCCGGAGAGCTGCCCGGCGAGTTGCGCGCGCCGGTCCGTGATGCCCACAAGCTGCATCACGGCTTTTTTCTGATCGGCCAGGTGTTTGCGGCCCAGGCCGTATATGGCGCCGTAAAAGGACAGGTTTTCGTTCACGGTCAGGTCCGTGTACAGGCTGAAACTCTGGGACATATATCCAATGTCGCGCTTGATTTTTTCCGTATCCTTTGTCACGTCCAGTCCGTCCACGAACGCGTGCCCGGCCGTGGGGGGCAGCAGGCCGCACAGGATGCGGATGACCGTGCTTTTGCCGGACCCGTTCGGCCCCAGGAACCCGTAGATGGCGCCCTTGCGCACAGAAAAGGACACCTCGTTCACGGCCGTGAGGTCGCCGAATTTTTTCGTGAGCTTGTCGAGTACGATGATGTGGTCAGGCATGGTCTGGGCACCGGATGTCATGCGGCATGGCGACGCAATCAGTTTTTATTTTTTAGTTTCACCGTTGCGGTCATGCCCGCGCGCAGTTCATGTTTGGGATCATGAATCGTGATTTTGGTTTCAAACACCTGTGTGGAGCGGGTTTCCGGGGTCTGTACATTCCGTGGTGTGAACTCGGCCTGGTGCGACACGCGGCTGACTGTGCCGTCAAATGTTTTGCCTGGAAACGAGTCCACGGCAAGTTTGACTTTATCGCCGGGCCGAGCCGCGCTGAGTTTGTCTTCGGGCACAAACACCTTGACCCATAATCTACTGCTGAGCACCAGGCGGGCCATGGATTCACCGGGCGCGAGCAGGTCGCCGGGTTCGAGTTCAAACGCGTCAATAATGGCGTCGGCTGGCGCGCGCACCTGCATTTCACTGAGTCGGGTTTCCACGGTTCTGATGCGCGCATTCGCCTGTTCCACGGCGGCGCGGGACTGTGCGATTTCCTCGGGTCGCGGCCCGGTTTCCAGTTTGCGCAATTGCGCGCGGCCCTGTTCGAGCTGCATGCGCGCCGCGGCTTTTTCCTCGGGGCGCGGGCCGTTCAGCGCCATGTCGTGCTGGGCGCGGGCCGCATTCACGCGCTCGCGCGAGGCCTCCATGACCGTGCGCGCATTATCCACGGCCTGGTGCGGCACAACCCCGACATCGAGCAGATTGGCCTGGCGCTCGTACGTGAGTTTATAGTTCTGGTACTGCTCCTCGGCGGCCTGCAGGTCCGCGCGCGCCGCATCGATCTGCTCCTGGCGCGTGCCTTTGTCCAGCAGGCGAACCTGCTGCTGCTGCGCGGACACACCCGCGCGCGCCGAATCAATATCTTCAATGTTGAATCCGTTCTCGAGATATTGGAGCCGCGCTGTCGCCTGGGCGGCCGCGGCCCGCGCTTCATCGAGCATGGCGTCCAGGGTGTGGCTTTCCAGTTCCACCAGGACCTGGCCCTTTTTCACGGCGTCACCTTCGGACACGAACACACGCACCACGCGTCCGCCCTCGATGCTGCCCACGGACACATCCTCGGCTTCGATGGTGCCGGACAGTTCCAGCCACGGCTGCGCATCGGACTTGTTGCGGTTCAGCGCATAAAAGGCCGCAGTCACGGCTATTGCTAACACCACCACGATCACAACCGCTTTTTTCATGGGATCCCTTCTTTCACACATGAATTGCGCGCTTGGGAGCAATTCCCGGACCGCGCAGGATCATTTTGCCGCGTGCGATTTGACTTTGTCCCACTGGGCGCGTTCCAGGAAACTGCCTGCGGTATTGGTTTCCATTTCCTTGAACATTTCAAATGGCATGGCGAATGACAGGTAATCGTGCCCGATCATGCCCATGGTATTTTTACGCGCGGAGATGTCCGTGAGTCCAAGGATAGCGCGCGGGTTGCTCTTTTTGCCCTCGGCAAGCGGCAGAATGCCAATCTGGTGGCAGCCAGCGGCAAAGGGCGCGGCCACATTCTCGCCGCCGCTGCGCCCGTAATTTGCGAGTACGATCATCGCTGACAGTTGGTCCGCATTCACCAGGAACACAATCGTGTCGGGATGTTCCTCCGCGCCCACTATGTCCAGGGGGCGGAACACGGCATATTGCTGCGGCACATCCACAATAGGCAGGGCGCCGATGAATTCCTGGGCGTCGGGCACATCCTTGAAATAGCGTTCGCCCTCCTCGAGTTCGGGCATGGCCTGCGCGATCTGTTTGCCCATTTCCGTGGCGCAGAATTCGGGATTGCCCGTGGACAGGTATTGGGCGATGCCGCCAGGGAACTGCTGGTACATGTCTCCGAAACCAAGGCCCACGCCGCCGCCGATGCACCCGAAGGTTTTGCGATCCGCAGCCGCGGGTTTGCCCTTGGCCGCGTTGCATAGCAGGAACATGACGCAGCCCCATTTCCCTTCTTTAAATTGCAGCGCCCCCTCGGGCCTGGAATCGGACCATTGCACGGCCACGGGCTGGTGGTGCAGGCCGATGAGTTCCGCGATGCGGCTTTTCATATCATGTCACCTCTTGCGTTGTTGGAGTGCGCGCGGCAATGCCGTCGAACAGCACGGACACGGCGTGGCGCGCGCTTTTTTTAAGGAATGCGCGCGAATAGCCTTTTTTGCCCCGGATCAGCTCCACGACCGGGCGCGCGAAGGCCAGGTACACGGGCAGGCTCACGATGGAGATTATGGTCAGTGTTTCATCCACATCGGGCCTGATTTCTCCGTTGCGCACACCCTCGCGGATCATGCCCCGAAGCACGCCGATGGCCTGGAGCAGGAGATGCGCCGCGGCTTCGGGCAGGCGGCGGCCGCCCACGGCCAGTTCGGCCATGATAATGCGGCTCACCGAATCCTCTCCCGTGAGAAATTCGAGATAGGCATCGAACAGGAGCCGGGCTTTGTCGCGCAGGGGCATGGGTTTGGCGGCCAGGTCGGACAGTGTGGCGCGGATTCCCGCGGTGCCGTCCCTGATGACTTCCTCGAACAGGGCCTGCTTTGAGCCGAAGTGGTAGGAGAGAGCGGATATGTTCACGTCCGAAGCGCGCGCAATATCGCGCACAGACGCACCGTCGTAGCCACGGCGGGCGAACAGGATACGGGCGTTGTCGAGTATGCATTGTCGAGATGACATAGGCTTTGCCCGAACGGTTAGACTTTAAACGAACGTTTGACCAATTATATCCCGTGCGTGTCAAGGCGTCAAGTGCGGGTTGCGAGGGGCGTCGCTTTTCCCAGACGGGGGGCGGTACGAAAAGGGGTGTTTCCGCACCTTATTTCAGGCCGTTTATTGCAGGGTCGCACACCGTTATCTATAATGAAATTTAACGTATGATAATTTGTCCCGGGCTGTAAGATGTGCGCCCGGATACGGCATACATAACAGGGTGATTCAAATGTGGCGCATAATGAACAGTAAATGGTTGCGCGCAGCCGGAATCATGCTTGCGCTCACCGCCATGATCAGCGTGTGCTGCCTGGCCAATGAAAAGTCCGGCGACGCTTTTATGGAAAAAAAGCAGTACCACAAAGCCATCAAGGAATATGAAAAGGCGCACAAGGCCGAGCCGGAAAACGGAGAGCTTATGGCCAAGCTGGCGCGCGCCTACGACAAGGCCGAGTGGTACGGGCAGTCCGTGCAATACTGGGAGATGTATGCCGCGAAATTCCCCAAAGGGGCGCATGCCGGTGAATCCCGCAAACAGGCCGCCCGTTCCCGCCGTTGGCTGGGCGTGCATTTTTATGACATGGGCGATGATATTGAAAAAGTGGAGCGCCAACTGCGAAAAGCCGTGGAGTGGGATCCCGAATACGTGGACGCCTATTACTGGCTCGGACGCATTTTAATGGAAAAAGGCAAATTCAAAGATGCCGTGGACGCACTGGAAAAGGCCGGAAAGATCGACCCGGAGAATAAAAATGTAATCTGGCTGCTTAAAGAAACCAAGGGCCGGCTGGCCCAGGGCGATGAAGCTTACGCGCATTATTCCGAGGCCTATGCCTTGTACGAGGCCGGCAAGCCGGATGAAGCCATGCAGCAGTATGAACTTGCAGTGCAGGCCAATCCCAAATTCACGGAAGCACACGCCTGGATTGCCCGCATCTTTATGGAACAGGGCAAATACAACCGCGCTCTGGACACGTGGCGCATCGTGCTGCAACTCGAACCCGCCAACAAGCGCGCCGCCTGGTTCCGCGACCTGGCCCAGCGCAAACTCTCCGGCGGCCAGTAGCCAGGCATGACTGGTTATGGTTTCGAGATGTCTTCGATGCCTTGAGAAATCCTTTAAAAAAGCGGTTTCTTGAGAATCCCCCAAACCTTTTACAGGCAATTGAACATCAATCTTGCAATTCGGATTTTAACAGCGTCCCGCGCATTTCTTTGACTTCAAAAACCGCTCCTGTTAATATTATTCTCTAATGAAGACGACCCCGCACGGATGCGGTTTCGGGCGGTGGATTTCATATGCGGAAAGGATCGACATCATGGACTGGAGCAAATTTGCCAATCAGCATCTCATGGAAATTATGCCCTATGTGCCCGGCAAGCCTGTGGAAGAAGTGCAGCGCGAACTGGGCCTGAGCGAGGTGCATAAACTGGCGTCCAACGAAAACATTCTGGGCCCGTCGCCCAAAGCGGTCGAGGCCATCAAAAAAGCGGCCTCCGAGGTGAATTTTTATCCGGACGGGAGCTGTTACTACCTGGTTGACGCCCTGGCCCGGAAGCACGGCGTCAAGCCCGAACAGATCGTCATTGGCAACGGCACGGACGAAGTTATTCGCCTGCTGTGCAACGCGCTCCTGGGTCCGGACGGCAACGTGGTTTACGCCTGGCCCTCGTTCGTGATGTACAAAATCTCTTCCATGGTCATGAACGCACAGCGCATCGAGGTCCCCCTGCGGGACACCTACACCCATGACCTGGCCGCCCTGGCCGCAGCCGTCACGGATAAAACCCGCATGGTCATGGTGTGTAATCCCAACAACCCCACTGGCACTATTGTGAAAAAAGCCGAGGTGGACGCGTTCCTGGACAAGTTGCCGGCCGGTGTTTTGGCCGTGTTCGATGAAGCCTATTTTGAATACGTGGAAGATGCTGATTCCCCTGATTCTTTGGACTATTTCAAAGCGGGCCGCCCCGTGGTGTGCCTGCGCACCTTCAGCAAGGCATACGGATTGGCCGGGCTGCGCGTGGGCTACGGAATCATGGATGCGTCCCTGGCCGGAGTGCTGCACCGCGTGCGCAACCCGTTCAACGTGAATGCGATTGCCCAGGCAGCGGCAACAGCCGCGGCCGGCGACACAGAGCATCTGGCCGCCGCCCAGAAATTCAATTCTGACGGCAAGAACTATCTGCATGGTGAATTTGACCGCATGGGCCTGCCCTACGCCGCGTCCCAGGCCAATTTCGTGCTTGTTGATATCAAGCGCGACGCACAGGAAGTGTTTGAAGCCCTGCTCAAAAAGGGCGTGATCGTGCGTCCCGGCAAGTTCCTGGGTTTCCCCACGCACCTGCGCGTGTCCATCGGTGACGACGCCGGCAACAAAGCATTTATCAAAGAACTGGAAGTCCTCCTGGGTTCTTATTATTAGAGGAAATCGTGGAGCCGCAAGATTTGCCACAAACAGGCAATACCGCGCCCCAAGCGCAGTTTTGCCCGAAAAGTTTTTGGGAAGGTGTGGAAACCCGTTTTTCAAAAAGGGTTTCCACGCAATAAAGATTTTAAATCTTTAATAAATATTTCTACGGGACTACCGCACATGACCGACAAACCGCTCAGCATCGCCATCGACGGGCCAGCCGGGGCCGGCAAGAGCACGGTGAGCAAGCTCGTGGCCCTGCGCCTGGGACTGCAATACGTGGACACCGGCGCCATGTACCGCGGCGTGGCCCTCAAGGCCCTGCGCCGCGGCGCGGCCAGAGATGACGAAGCGCAACTCACCGCCATTGCCGAAAATATTCAATTTGCATTCAAAGTGGAAAATCCTTCTGAGAATGAATTGTCCGTTCGCGTGTTTGTGGACGGGGAAGAAGTCACCAAAGAAATCCGCACGCCCGAGGCGGGCAACATGGCGTCCGTGGTCTCCGCGGTGAGCGGGGTGCGCCGCGCGCTTGTTGCGCAACAGAAAAAAATGGGCGCGGCCCGGGGCGTGGTCATGGAAGGTCGCGACATCGGCACCGTGGTCATGCCCGGCGCGCCCGTGAAAATTTTTCTTACCGCCTCGGCCCGGGAGCGCGCGCGGCGCCGCACCCTGGAGCTTGAAGACAAAGGCACGCCCCAGGCCTACGAGCAGGTGCTGGCTGAAATTCAAGAGCGCGATCACCGCGACAGCACGCGCGCGGACTCGCCCCTCAAGCCCGCCGCCGATTCCGTGACCGTGAACACGGATGGCATGAGCATCGCACAGGTGGTGGATGAAATTTTCAGGATTGCCGAAAAGACAATTACGTGAATTGCGCTCCGGCGTGCGCGGTGCGTGCGTTTCTTCCCTCAGCAACAAAAACGCCCCGCTAAAGCGGGGCGAATATTTATTCAAAACATAACACAGCGAAATTTACCACTTGCCGTAAATGGGCATGCCCATGAGGGGCCAGATTACGGATACGAACAGGGCGATGACAGCCATGAGCATGATGCTGGCGATTACGCCGTAGGATGCGAACTCCCCGGACGTGAACTGTTTGGAGCCGTAGGCGATGGCGTTGGGCGCGGCGCCCACCAGGAAGATGAACGGCATGCCCGCGGTGGCCAGGGACGCGTACAGAATCACGTCGGGCATGACCCCGAGGTACCGGGCCACAACCAGGGCCACGGGCATGGAAATGGCGATGGCCGCCACGTTCATGATGAAGTTGGTCATGATGAGCACGAAGAATGCGATGCTGAGGATGAAAACAAACGGGGGTGCGTTGAGGAACATGCGCAGCCAGTTAATGGCGATCCATTCGGCCGCCCCGGACTGCCACAGGCAGAACCCGATGCACATGGCGCCGCCGAACAGCAGGATGATGTTCCACGGAATGTCCTCAAGATCGTTGATGTCCAGAATGTTAAGGATAAAGAACAGCAGGGTGGAAACCAGGATGACCGCGCTCTTGTCGAATGTCTTGAACGCGGGCACGAATGAGCGAGCGCCCAGAAAAGCCACACACGAGAATACGATGATGATGGTGAGAATTTCCCGGCTGCTCATGGGCCCGAGCTGAGAGTACAGGCTCCTGGCGCGTTCCCGCAGCCCGGGAATTGTTTTCTTCTCGGGCTTCATAAAGATCATGAAAAAGCCCCAGAGCAGAAACGTCATGAGCGCGCCCAGGGGGAACATGAATTTGGTGAGGCCGAAGAAGGTGATTTCCGTGCCCACGATATCCTTGTAAAATCCGATAGCCACGGCGCCGCGGGCCGCGCCCAGCAGGGTGATGACTGAGCCTGCGCCGGCTACATAGGCCATGCCTATGAACAGGCCCTTGCCGAATTTGGTGGGTCTGTCGTCCTCGCTGTACATGGAATAAATGGCCATGAGCAGGGGGAACACGGTGGCGGCCACGGCTGTGTGCGCCATGATCAGGGTCAGGCAGGCTGTCATCACAAAACAGCCCAGGTAAATCATGCTCGTCTTTTCGCCCACAATGGACAGCATTTTATAGGCCATGCGCTTGGTGAGCCCGCTCTTGGTGAACACCATGCCGATGACGATGGAGCCGAAGATGAACCACACGGACGGGTCCATGAAGTCTTTGAATACAACACTGGGGTCGCGGATGAGGAACAGGGCCTGGGTCACGCCGATCATGATGCTGGTGATGCCGAGCGGAACCACCTCGAACACCCACCACACCGCGGCCAGCAGGAACAGGCCGATGGCGAGCTGCCCTTCGCGGGGCAGGACGATGTGGACGCCCTTGGGGTCGATGGCGTCGGGCAGGCTTGGAATGAAATAAACAATGGCGAACAGCACCAGGCCCAGGATCAGAAAGAACCAGCGGCTGATGTTGGCTTTCTGTTCGGCCGGCGTAATGCTTTTCTTTGGTGCGAGTTTGGCTTTCTTTGCCTTGCCGTCGATTTCCTTTGACATTTGGGTCCCTCTCTCAGCTTGTCACCCGCTGGCGCCGGGCGTGTTGTCCCGCATCAGGCATTACGCCTTTGCAGGGGGGGGGCTTCAGTTTGATTGTCTTGGTGAAATAAAATAATGAAGTATCGGAAACCTCAGCGCCGTCCGGCGGTGCATTAATCGTCGTCGGTTTTGTGCCATCAGTTTACGGCGTAACCCGGTTCAAAAGTGGTTCGTCATTTTGTTCGGCATGCCTGTATGTCATTACAAGGAAACACGGCTTCCGATGATCATCTTATAGTTCAATCATGTTTGGCTTGCAAACATTTTTATCAGAAATTGTATATTTATTTATACAGCAATGTGGGCAGATCGTTTAAGTATACGGGTTCATGGCGGGAGACATGCTTCTGGCCCGAAAGAAACTAGACTGCTGCTGACTAGTCTTTGTGCCCGAGTGCCGCGTGGATTTTGTCCATAAGTTCGTTGAATTCCACGGGTTTGGTCATGTAATCGAAGGCGCCTTTGCTTTTTCCCTGTTCGCCGGTTTCCATGCTGGCGTGGCCGGTGAGAAAGATCACGCGCAGGTCCGGGCGCATTTTTTTTATTTCCACCAGGGTTTCAAGTCCGTCCATGCCAGGCATTTTCACGTCGATGATAGCGATGTCATATTCGCACTCGCGGATTTTTTCCAGGGCGTCCTCGCCGGTATATGTGAAATCCACATCAAAGCCGCCGCGGTGGCGCAGGCGCTTGGCCAGGGTTTCCACGAAATCTTTTTCATCGTCCACCAGAATAATGCGTGTTGTATGCATGTCGGTATGCTCCCCTCTGAGTGCGGCATTCACAGTATAGAATTGATGGGCGCGCAATTGCAAGGCTGGCGCGCGCTGGCGGATAATTGCGGGGATTCTGAACCAAATGCGCTTGCGGGCTGTCTGTAACAAGAGCTGGGCCTGCGCAGAAGAAAAATCACGGGATTGGGTGTAAGACTTCATGATGACCCCTACATTACGCTATAATACCCGGTGACACGATGAGCGATACGTTACTGACACCGGAACTGGAACTGAAATTGATCGAGCGCATTCGCAATGGCGACGGCGAGGCGTTCGGTCGAATTTATGATGCGTACAAGCGCAACCTGTACGTGACAGTGATTTACCCGCGTGTAAAAGATGCGGACGCGGCCGAGGAAGTGTTGCAGGAAACGTTTCTCCTGGCCCTCAACAAGATCGATGGGTTCGAGTGGCAGGGCAAGAGCATTTTTTTCTGGCTGCGCATGATCGCCATCAACAAGGTGCGCGAGTGGATTAACAGCCGCAAACGGCATTCCACGGTTGATGAAGAAGTTCTGAATTATCAGCACGACACTACGTTCCAGCCCGAGCAGGACACCCTGGAGAAAGAACAGGCCGAGATGCTCTCCGCGCGAATCAATGAAGTGCTCGCGCTCATCAACGAGCGCTACCGCGAGGCCATTGAATTGCGCTTGAAAAAGAAACTGCCGCGCGATGAATGCGCGCGCATCCTGGATGTAACGGTCGAAACCTTTGATGTGATATTTTTCAGGGCGTGTAAGTCATTCCGTCAGATGTATATAAAGAAGTACGGGGAGTTCGCCGGGTCGCCCATCTGACGGCCCGGAGCCGGCCCCCGCACAAATGCCAATGGAAAACGCCATGGACGAACAGGAAGAACTGAGACAGGCAAGGCTGCTGGCCGATATCGTGGATGGCCGCGCGGGCATGGATGCGGCCGCTGATTATTCCGAGGCCCTGAGCGCGGCCGTGGCCGCCAACCTGCTTCAACAGGGTTTCGGCGACGCGCCCGAATTGAGCGGCGCATTCGACGCACAGTTGCGCCAGCGCCTGGTGGACCGCACAGCGGCGCGCGCAAAGGTGATTCCCATTCACCGCAAACCCTGGGCGCGTGCGGCCCTGGCCGCGGCCCTTATCGTGCTCATCATCGGCCCGTTATGGTTTTTCAGCCGCGCCCCGGGCAACAGCCCCTTTGGCGATGAAAGTGTCAGACAATTGAAACGCATCGAATATTATGATAAAAAGTATGAATCCCGGCTGGATCAGTTGCGGGGGCGGCTCGATAACGGTGTTGAGTCCGACATGGCCATGCGCACCACATTGAGCCGCAGTGACCAGCGGTTTGAGGTTATCCGCAAAAAGCGCCAGAATGAGCGCCGGCTGACAAGGGACCGGGAGTATATGTCCGGAGGGAATGAAATATGAGGAATCGAATCGTTGCGCCACTGTTCTGCATCCTGGTCTGCATGGTTTCGATCCTCGCCGCAACCGTTTCGGCCCAGGGCCAGCAGGATCCCAAGAAACAGTATGACCTGGCTCTGGATCAAGCCATTATTCATTATGAACAATTCAAAATCCACCTTGAGAATAATGAGAGCGCAAAGGCCGTCAAGGAATTGCGCGCCATCGTGGCTATTGAGTTCCCCGATGGGTTTGAAGGCTCGGACGGCGTGTTGCTGCAGGTGGATGCGCACATCCTGCTCGGCGAGATGATCGTGGAAAACGCAGCCAGGGAAAAAGATGCTAAAAAGAAAACGGCTCTGCTGGAAGAAGCCGTGGCCCTTTTCAAAAGCGGACTGCTCAAGGCCCCGGCTGTGAATGAACTCACATACCAGCTCTATATGGATCTAGGCCACGCCTACAAGCTGGCGGGCAAAAAGGATGACGCGCTCAAAGCCTTCGAGAGCGCGGAAAAGATCAACAGGAAACTTCAGGAAATTCAGAAGCAGAGCAAGAGCGGCTGATCCGCTCCCCCGCTTTTTTCATTGCCGTGTGTCGGAAATCGCCACCGCTTAATTCCAGTATGCGGAACATTCAACACCCGATTCCTATTGTCCGTAATAGAGGCGCAGTGGAAGGCGGGTGTTTGAGCTTTTGAAACGGCTTCGAATTATACGCAAAACCAGAATGGCAAAGGCTGCACGCAGCACGGCAATGTTCTTGACCGGGCCCTGGAGCTAACCGCCGGTTATATTCACGCACAACACAAATACACAGACAACGCGCCGCAGCACATTTCGCATTGTGCCGCGGCGAATGCGGTTTCCGGCGGCGCCATGACGTTCAACACGGATAGTATGGGAGAGGATGTGCTGCTGCTCAAGTTCTCGCCCTCGGGTGCGGCCCCGGATTTGAGCGGGCTGGTGCATTCCACATGCACGGGAGGTCTGCAGAATTAAGAGTCAGGCGGGGCAGGGTGCGAATCCCGTCCCGCAATTGAAGAAATGAAACGCTGGAAAGCAGACACAAAAAATCGCGGGCTCGATTGAGAGCCCGCAATTTTGTTTGTGGCCGGTTGTGTGGGGAACAGGTCAGGCGTTGTCCAGTGCGTCCTGCACGGATTTGAAGCAGAGGAACACGGTATTGAAGTTCAGCAGTTTGAACAATTCCTTGATGGGGTCGGACAGGTTGGCGACCACCATGTCGTTTCCGAATTTGCGCACGTGTTTGAGCAGGGCCATGAGCGTGCCCAGGCTCATGCTGTCGATGATGTCGATGTGCTCAAGGTTGAGGATGATGCGCAGGCGGCGGTCCAGGTCGATTGCGTTTTTGGACTTGTCGAGGAATTGCTTGGAATTCTTGTAGGTCAATTCCGGAGTATGGGGCGTGATCACAAGTGTGTCGCCCCTGTCATCGATTTCAAGAAAGATTGGATCCTGGGAACTATTCATGTGGGCCGTGAGCCTGTCAGATGTAGACGTCTACAGAGGACCATCGCGCCAGGGATGCGGTGTCATTCATCCACGTTCCGTTTTGGGCCAGGGCGTCCCGGATTGCATCGGCATCTTTGAAAGACTGTTTCATCATGTAAAGCCACGTGGCCGTTTCAAAGGCTTTGGTGCCCTGCCATCTGATGAAATAGGCGTTTCCGCCCAGTGCCTCGATGCTCATGGTTGGTCTCCGGCGCTTTCAGACATGGCCTGCGCAGCCTCATTCACATTATCATATACCTTTATAATTTTATCAAGGCTCAAGGCTTTGAACAGCTCCCGGATTTTGGGTTGCAGGGCCATGACCCCCATGTCGCCCCGCATGCGCCGCGCGTATAACTGCAGGGGCACGAGCATGCCCAGGCTGATGCTGTCGATGAACCGCACGCGCGCCATGTCCAGCACGATCAGGTTGTCATCATCGTTTACCGCCTGGCGGATTTTGTTGAATACCTGCTCGTAATTGTCGAATAAAATGTTTTCCACGAGCACCTGCACTACGCGGATTCCATTGACGTCCTTGATAACCGTGTAAATCATGTAGTAATTCCCGCCCGAATCTTTGCCCGGCGCATGCCATCCGGCGCGGGCATAGCAGAATTATACCCGGGGTTGCTCATTTTCACAAATATCCCGGTATACTTTATACTGATTTTTGAGGAAGACAGCGCGCCATGGAAACGCCCCTGTACGTGAAATCCATTGGGTTCCGCATGGAGCCCGACAACCGCCTCGATATCCGGGGCCTGGTTACGAACCGCGCACAGTTCACTGTGCCGCGCATCCGGCTGTTCATCTCGCTGCACGATGCGTCCAGGAACGTGATTGGCCGCGCCGCGCCCGAGCTGCCGGCCGTGGGCCCATGCGAAACCGTGGCCTTTGAATCCGGCACCAGGCTGCGCGATATGGCCTTCTTCACGGTGCAGTTCCGCCTTGAAAAATTACATGATGTGGACTATAGTGATTTCGATTTTGCCCTGCACAAGTGGGGCTCGGAACGCAAAACCGGAGGCGATTCACAATGAGTGACAGCGTGGGCATCGGACTGTTTGGATTTGGCAACATCGGGGCCGGGGTCGTGCGCACGCTCACGCAGAACCGCGACATCATCAGCCGCAACGCAGGCATGGCCCTGAACCTGCGCACCATCGCGGACGTGGACCTTGAAACCGACCGCGGCGTGGATACCACCGGCATCACCCTCACAAAAAATAAAGACGACATCATCGGCGACGATGCCATCTCTATCGTGATTGAACTCATCGGCGGCGCAACCATCGCCAAAACCATTGTGGAGCAGTGCCTGGCAGCGGGCAAGCACGTTGTAACAGCAAACAAGGAACTCATGGCCAAGTGCGGCCCCGAACTGGCGCAGCTCGCCGCGGACAATAACGTGCATCTGCTTTATGAGGCCAGCGTGGGCGGCGGCATACCCGTTCTCACCCCCATGCTCACCTGCCTGCGCGCCAACCGCATTAACCGCATCCTGGGCATTGTGAACGGCACCACCAACTACATCCTCACACAGATGGAAGACACGGGCGCGCCCTTTGGCGATATCCTCAAGGACGCACAGGAGCGAGGCTATGCCGAGGCCGACCCCACAAATGATGTGGAAGGCTACGACGCCCGCTACAAGACCGTGGTGCTGTGCGCCGCAGGCTTCGGCAAGCGCGTGGCCATCGAAGATGTGTACTGCGAAGGCATCACAAAGATCACTACGGCGGACATGGAGAACGCCGCGCGCATGGGCTACACCATCAAGCTGCTGTCATTCAGCGAACAGCTCGAAGGCGGCGTGGCCGCGCGCGTGCATCCCGCACTCGTGCCCCTCACCCACCCGCTCGCCACCATCCGCGGCGTGCTCAACGCCGTGTATCTTGAAGGCGACCCCGTGGGCCCGCTCATGTTCGTGGGCCAGGGCGCGGGCCCAGCCGCCACATCCAGCGCCGTGCTCGGCGATGTCATCGCCCTCGCCACCAACACCATTTCCGCAACCCGCACCGACCTGCACCAGCAAACCCGCCGCGTGTCCATGGACGAGGGGGAATTCCCTTACTACATCCGCATGAACGTGCAGGACCGCGCCGGTGTGCTCGCCGAAGTCACTAAAGTGTTCGGCGACAAAAAGGTCAGCATCAAGTCCATGCACCAGAACTCGGTCACCGGCGACTCCGCGGAAATTATCTGGATCACGCATCCCGCGCCCGAGCGGTCCCTGCAGCAAGCTCTGGCCACAATCCGCAACCTGGACAGCGTGAGCGATATCCCCGCCGTGATCCGCGTGCTCAAGGATTGACGCTTCGGCCTGGCCCTTTTCCCTCCGCCACACGGCAATAACTGCGCCTCGCCCTCAGGTTATGGTTTATAATGTTTATTATCGATGCTCTATTTCCGGGAGGTGTTATTCATGATCGCCATTTTCACTGTCATCCCCGTTTCCGAGGGGGAAAGCATCAGCCCCTACGTGACAAAGGTCATTGAAGAAGTGGACAAGAGCGGCCTGGATTACAAGCTCACAGCCATGGGTACGCTCATCGAGGGCCCGTGGGACAAGGTTATGGACACTATTAAAAAATGCCACAATGTGATGCGCCGCCACAGCAGCCGCGTGCTCACGAGTATCACCATCGATGACCGCAAGGGCGCCAAAAAGCGTCTTGATGGCAAAGTGCAGTCCGTGGTGTCAAAAAGCAAACGCGCCATCAGCGTATGAGAAAAGCGGTTCGCATTATATGACAAAAAGCACTGCCCGGGCCGGTGCGGCCATTTTATTCGGCACAGCCGGCCCGCCCGAAACAGCGGACAAACTCACAACAGCCGGCGGCGTGCGCGAGGTCGCACGCCTGGGCCTGGACACCATGGAGGTGGAGTACGTCAAGGGCGTAAAAATGGGCGTGGAATCCGCGTTTGAGGTGGATTCCGTGCGCCGCGACCATGGCGACATGCCGCTCAGCGCGCATGCTCCGTACTATATCAACCTGGCCTCGCCCGAACCCGAAAAACGCGCCGCGTCTATAAAACGCATCATGGACGCCGCACACATGGGCGCCCTGTGCGGCGCCGACCAGGTGGTGTTTCACCCGGGCTTTTACACAAATCAGGATCCCGCAAAAGTTCAGGTATTAATCCGCGAAGCAGTGCGCGGCATCCGTGAAACTCTGGACGCGCACGGGCTGGCGCACGTGATCCTGCGTCCCGAACTCACAGGCAAGGCCGCGCAGTTCGGCAGCCCGGACGAGTTGTTCGCCCTGTGCCGCGGCCTGCCCCGCGTGCTGCCGTGCCTGGATTTTTCGCACCAGTACACGCGCACCCTGGGCCGCGCCAACTCTTATGATGAATTCGCACGCCTGCTCGAACGCATGGCCGCCGCACTCGGCCCGGATTCTTTGGCGCAAATCCACGGCCACTTGTCGGGCATTGAGTACGGTGAGCACGGCGAGCGGCGGCATCTGAACATGAGCGAATCCGGCATGGATTTCAAGGCAGTACTCAAAGCGCTCCACAATCTCGGGTGCCGCGGCCGCGTTATCTGCGAGAGCCCGGACCGCGGCCGCGACGCGCGCATGTTTAAATCATTCTGGAAACATCAGTTGCGCGGCGCCGGGGAAATTCACAAACCGGTTGCGTAATTTCCAGACACCGTTATACACATAAGAGCGCAGCAGCGCCGGGGTGCGGCCTATCCGCACACAGACCTTGTGAATTCACACACAACCGGCAACACAAAGGTGGATACATGAAAATTCCGATCTGTAAACCATACATCACCGATGAAGAACACCGCGCCATGCTCAAATCCTTTGCCAGCGGGTGGGTGTCCCAGGGTCCGCGCGTGCAGGAATTCGAAGCCGCGTTTGCAAAAATGACCGGCGCGCGCCATGCCGTGGCCACAAACTCCTGCACAGCCGCCATGCATCTCACGCTGCTCGCCCTGGGCGTGGGCCCGGGCGACGAGGTTATTGTGCCGTCTTTCACCTTCGTGGCCACAGCCAATGCCGTGGAATACACAGGTGCGCACCCGGTGTTTTGCGATGTGCGACCTGTAACATTCAATATCTCCCCCGAGGATTTTGAACGGCGCATCACAAGCCGGACGCGCGCGGTCATGCCCGTGCACCAGTTCGGCCTCATGGCGGACATGTCCGCAATTAATGAAATTGCTGATAAGCACGGTATCTTTGTGGTTGAAGATGCAGCCTGCGCCACGGGTGCAACCCGGGGGCGCGTACATGCGGGCGCGTTTGGCATCGCCGGTTGTTTCAGCTTCCATCCGCGCAAGGTCATCACCACGGGCGAGGGCGGCATGATCACCACCGGCGACGAGCAGCTTGCCGAGCGCGCGCGCATCCTGCGCTCGCACGGCGCGTCCGTGTCCGACTTCGAGCGCCACAAGGGCGGCGGCTTCATCCTCCCGGACTACGATGTGCTCGGGTTTAATTACCGCATGACCGATCTGCATGCATCCATGGGCCTGCGGCAACTGGACAAGCTCGACCGAATCCTGGATGTGCGCCGCCGCCGCGCTGAGTACTACACCGAGCGCCTGGAATCAATCCCCGGAGCCACGCCCCAGGCCGTGCCCAAAGATGTGTTCCACCCTTATCAGTCTTATGTTGTGGTGCTGGACGACAACCTGGATCGGGACGCCATGGGAGCGGCCATGGAAGCGCGCGGCGTGGCCACGCGCCAGGGCGCGCACGCCGTGCACGCGCTCGGATATTATCGGAACAAATACGGTGCGGCTCCGGATCAATGCCCGGTCTCTACCCGCCTGGCCGCACAGACCATGGCTCTGCCACTGTTCCCGCAGCTTTCACGCCTGGAGCAGAAGCATGTGATTGAGTGTCTTGTCGACGCCATGGAGTCGTGCCAGCGCTCCTGAATTGCGAATCGGGGTTCCCGGATCTGCCCCCGGTTTTTTGCCCTGCGCCTGTTGCACGGCGCACGGTTCAGGTAAGATGTTTTTTACGGCCTCATGAAAGGAAACAAAGCATGTGCGGCATTTGCGGCATATTTAATCCCAGCGGGCTCGATGACACGGATCGCCAGGCCATCGGCCCCATGACCCAGGTGCTGGCCCACCGCGGGCCCGACCACAGCGCCACACGCCTGGATGAATTCACGGCCCTGGGCCACACGCGGCTCAGCATCGTGGATATCGAGGGCGGCGCACAGCCCATGGATAATGAAGACGGCACCGTGCGCACCGTTTTTAATGGCGAAATTTATAATTTCGACGGCCTGCGCAACGACTTGCTCAAGCGCGGACACGAATTTAAATCACGCTCGGACACCGAAGTGCTCGTGCACGCCTACGAAACCTACGGCTACGATTTCGTTTACAAGCTGCGCGGCATGTTCGCATTCGCCGTATGGGATGCGGCCAACCGCCGCCTCATCGTGGCCCGCGATCGTGTGGGCAAAAAACCGCTGTACTACACCCGCGCACAGGGCCGATTCCTGTTCGCATCGGAAATCAAATCCCTGCTTATGCACCCGGCCGTGCGACGCCGCCTGGACGCGCATTCCCTTCATCATATGCTCTCGTTCCAGAATGTGCCCGGGCAGGACACCATTTTTTATGACATAAAAAAGCTGCCGCCCGCGCATTACAAGGTCATTGGCGTGGGCGATGACAATCCGCACCCATACTGGTCGGCGGCCGATATTCAGGTGGAAAAATTCTATCAGGCGCGCGAGGAAACGGGCCGGCTGCAGAAGGTGATCCGCGATTCCGTGCAGCGCCGTCTCATGGGCGACGTGCCCGTGGGCGCATTCCTCAGCGGGGGCGTGGATTCCTCGGCCGTGGTCGGGCTCATGAGCATGCTCACCGACCAGCCCGTGCAGACATTCTCCATCGGCTTCGACGACCCTGCGTACGATGAAACCAACTACGCCTCCCTGGTGGCCAAGCACTTCCGCACGAAACACACCGAGTTTAAAGTCACAAGCCAGGAACTCATGGAATGCATGCCCCTGCTGGTGTGGCACTGCGACGAGCCCGTGCCCGATTCTTCGATTTTGCCCACCTACTGCCTCTCGCGCCTCACCCGCGAACACGTGAAAGTGGCGCTCAGCGGAGACGGCGGAGACGAGCTTTTCGGCGGGTACGAACGCTACGCAGCCGACCGCTACCTGCACATGTACAACTACATTCCCGAGGGCGTGCGCCGCAACCTGCTTGTGCCCGCATTCTCCATGGCTTCGCATTCGGTCACCGAATCCCTCACCCGCAAGCGCATGGAGCAGATGGCGCATTTTTCGCCCATGAGCGACGCCGAGCGCCATCTTAACTGGCTGTCCTTTTTCACCGCACATGAAAAAAATTCCCTGTACACGCCCGAACTCGCCGCGGAGCTGGCCGGGTACAATTCCGCGGACGTGCTTCAGTACTACTATGACCGTTTCGACAGCAACAACCGCTCATTCACGGATCAGCAACTGCTCATCGATTTCCTGACCTATTTGCCGGAAACGCTCATGATGAAGGTGGACCGCGCGAGCATGGCCGTGGGCCTGGAGGTGCGCTGCCCCCTGCTGTCCAAGGAAGTTGTGGAGCTGGCCCTGGCCACGCCTGCCAGCCTCAAAATCAAGGGCGCCACCACCAAGCGCCTGCTCAAGCAGACATTCTGGAATTTCCTGCCCGCGGAAATCCTGTACCGCCGCAAGCAGGGATTCGAGGCGCCGCTCAACTCCTGGTTCCGCGGCCCCCTGCGCGAGGTGCTCTGGGACCACCTTACCGACGACCGCGCCAAATCCCGCGGCCTTTTTAACCAGAACACCGTGAGCCGCCTGCTCAATGAACACCAGAACGGCGTACGTGACCACGGCCACAAATTGTGGATCCTGCTCAACATCGAATTCTGGCACCGCATCTTCATGGACGGGCCCCCGCCACAGACTAGCCCGTCCCTGGCGTGATATCCCATGACCCCGGACCCGCTGCGCATCCTGCTCGCTGAAATGAGCCGAACCCGTCACGAAGGCCCGGCGCGCAGCGCCCTGCATCTGCTCGCCCACGTGGATCCCGAACGGATTGCGCTTACTCCCGTGTTTTCTTTCCCGCTTCGGGAATTGGCGGAAAAGGATTTGCCCCCGAAGGGCAAAGCCCTGCATGTTTGTATGCCGCGGCCCACGTGGCAGGCAACGCCCACGGCTTTGGCGCAGTTCGGTTCGCAAGTGCTCAAGGCCTCCGGCGAACTCACAAAGATCATCCGTGAGCAGCACATGGTTCTGGTGCATTCAAATTCTCTGGTCAATATTCATGCGGCCGTGGCCGCACGGCGCACACACAGTCCCCTGGTGGTGTCCGTGCGCGAGATCATGGCCCCCAAACGCGCCAACCGCATGTATGTGCAATGGGTGTGCGGGGGCGCGGCCGCGGTGCACGCCGTGTCCGCGGCTGTTCGCGACTCCCTGGTATCGCTCGGCGTTGCGGAACGGAAAATCACAATCATCCCAAATGGCATCGATATCCCCCAAATAACAGACCGGCAGATCGCAGACGTACGACGCGAATTTAATATTTCCGAACAAGCGCCCGTGGTGTGCATTGTGGGCACCATAACCGAACTTAAGGGGCATCATGTGCTTCTGGACGCCGTGCGCGAAGTCCTGGCCGCGGTTCCGGATGCGCGCGTGCTTGTGGTAGGCGCATCCCAGGCCGATTCCGGGGAATATGAGAAACGGTTGCGCGCCGCCGCGGAACACGCACCCCTTGCCGGGCGCGTGATATTCACTGGCAGGCGCGACGATGCGCCCGCGCTTTTGGCCGCATGCGACGTGCATGCGCAGCCCAGTGTTCTGCCGGATTCCCTGCCGCGCACCGTGCTCGAAGCCATGGCAGCGGGCACGCCCACCGTGGGCTCGCATATCGGGGGTATTCCCGAAATGGTGGTTCACGGACAAACCGGGATCCTGGTTCCGCCCGGTGACGCGCGCGCACTGTCACAGGCCATTCAAAAATTGTTCCTGGATCCGGACTTGCGCACACGCATGGGCGCGGCCGCGCGCCAACGCGCCGGCGCTCAGTTTTCTCCCTCCGCGCACGCTGGCAAAATTATGGATTTATACGAAAATGCCCTCAACAGAGGTACAATATCAAAGACACAGTTTTAAGGGAAGGGCGGCCCTGCCGCGCAGCGGAAATTCTTGATCAAAAGTCTCGCAGGTGATACAATGCAGACCTTGAACATGATGCCAAAACCGGCTACGGAGATAACCATGGATCCGAACATCATCAAAGCAAACCTGTTTCTCAAAGTTCTTCTTCCGCACCTGGAAACGCTCATTGAAATTGACCCGGCGCTTGCCCGCTTGGTGCGCGGCTGGAACAATGTGATCCAGTTCGAAGTGCTCAACGGCGGCCCATCGGCCCACCTGGAATTTAAGGGCGGCAAACTCACGGTCAAAGAGGGCGCGCACTCCAACCCCACGGTGCTGTTTGCTTTCGACTCGGTCAAGGATATCGTGGATATGATGGACGGCGTCACCAAACCCATGCCCAAAAAGGGCCTGTTCCACCTCATCATCCTGTTGAAATTCATGAAGCTTACCGCGGCCATGGAAAAGGCGCTCAAGCCTGAGCCCGCAGATCTCAATGACCCCGCAAAGCTCAAGCGCACTGTTACCCTGCTTCTGAACACAGCCGTGTTCGGCATGAAACAGATCGCAGAATATGATCCCGGCGTGGAGCCCACGGTGCACCACCTGGCCGACGGATGCGCCCAGTTCATGGTCATGCCCGACGGACCCAGCGCCTACATCGAAGTGCGCGATCAGAAACTGTATCCCGCCAAAGGCTTGGCAAAGTCGCCCAGCGTGGAGCTTGAAGTGCAGGATATGAAAATCGCATACGGCATGCTTGGCGGGGACCTGGATACTATGGCCGCCATTGGCCGCGGGGAAATCGTGCTGCGCGGCTTCATTCCCCTGTTCGGAGATCTCAGCTACATCATGGGCCGTATCGAACAGTACCTGGGATAACCGGCACGCAGCAAATTCCGTTATCATGAAATCAAAGGGCGGCCATGCGGTCGCCTTTTTAGTTGCCGCATGACGCGCAAGGCGCGGATGCCTGCTCTGATTCTGCTTCAGGTTTTTGGGCGACCACGAGCCAGGCGCGGGCAAAGCGGCGCAGCCAGGCATGCTCGCGGCACGCGTTTTCCACCGCATGCGCGCGCGTGCGCTTTTGCGGATTAGCAAGCATTTCTTCCGTGGCCAGGGCGTGGAAGGGCCCGTCCGCCAGGAAGTGGCACCCGGCCACAAGCCGGATCTCAAGGCCCGCCATCACGGCCAGGGCAGCGGCCGCATCTGCGGTGTGGTAGTTCACATATATGTATTCCGGCACAACGAGTTCGTTGCAGGTGAGCAGGGCGCTGATATCGCCGGCCTCAATATGCGGGTCTCCGAAAATGGCTCCGGCCTTGTTTTCCACGGAAAAGGCCACAACGCCCCCGGGGCGGCACACGCGCGCCAGTTCCGCGGCCGCTCGCGTTGGTTCATCCAAATAACAAAGAAGCTCCAGGGCCAGCACAAGGTCAAAGGAATCTGTTGCAAAGCAATCCAAATCGTGCGCGCCGCGCCAGTGCAGATCATAGTCCCGCGCACCCGCACGGCACAGCGTGTCCCAGGCGCAGAGCAGGGCGCGTTCGGATGCATCGGCCAGGTCCAGGCGCGCGCCGGTTCGCGCCAGGTGCGGCGCCATGCGTCCCACGCCAGCGCCCGCGTCCAGCACGCGCGATGCGGCGTCCAGTCTCTCAATCCATGGGGCAAGCATCTTCGCGTAGATCTCGCCCTGAAATGTTTTGCGATGGTGCGCCGGCGATGCCGGGTTCATGAAATCATTGTATTCAGGGTGCGAATCCCATTCGCGCGCGTATGCGTAAACGTTCCACAGAGCGGGGCTCTGTGCGCACAGAGCCATCGCGGCCGGCCCCTCTGCGGCAACGGCCTGCATGTCCGGGTGCGCGCACGGCAGGGCCACGCTCACGGCCCCCTGGCGGCGCAGGGTGTTGAGCGCGCACAGGGTCTGCGCGGGCGCCTGCCCGGCGCGGCCCATGATATCGCGCACAAGATCGGCGCTTTGAATATGCCGGCCCACGGCATCGGCGCCCACGGCTTCATGGTTCAAAATCTGAATGGCTGCGTTGCGCAGGGACATGCGAGGGGCGAGCCTCATTTCACGGCTTCCAGCACAAATTCAATTTGCCGGGCGGGGAAAACAAAACCAAAGAATTTTTCCCAGAGCTTGGGAAACCGGTTGAAAAACCAGGTCATGGGGAAAAGGATTTTCTGCTGGCTGTAAAACGTGATGGTGCGGCTGATGATTCGGAATTTCACGCAGGTATACTGCTTGTCGATTTCGGCCTCGGGCTCCAGAAAATCGAACATGCGCCACGAGAACGGAAAGCGGTGCGTGATGTCGTTCCAGAAGGTGACGCTGGAGAAATGCGGGCCCGCAATGATCACGCGGCCCCCGGGCTTCAGCACACGGTGCATTTCTTCGATCACGCTCAAACGGTTGTTGAGGTGCTCGAACACGTGCAGGCACAGGATTTCATCAAACATCTCCGCATCGAACGGCCACGGACTTTTGTCGATATCCATTATCAGGTCCGCATTCGAGAGTGTGCTGATGTCCACTCCCACGGAATCTTTTTTAACTTTATTGAGCCCGCAGCCCAACTCCAGTGTTTTCATGCCCAGTATTATATCCACGCCCGCGGTATAAGTACAATGTCACAGGGTAAAGGATTCGGATTCAATGAAACATGGATTATTCAGAGGGATTATTTGGGAAACAAGGGACAGCGGGTGCGCATATTTATGCTTCCAAAAACAAAAGCCGCAGGGAATCCTTAGAGGGGAATTGAATGCGGCAGGGGGGCATGAGCGCCGCCAATGCGGGCTAAATCGAAGTTATTTAAGGCCAAGCAGTTTTTTAAATACGCCGATGGCTTTTTCTTCGTCAAAAGGTTTGGAAACCACGCTCAATGCTCCGGCTTCCAGTGCTTCAAGCAGTTTGTCCTGCGCGCCGCCCAGGGAACTGACGACTACGATCTTGGCGTTGGGGTCCAGTTCCATGATCCGCTTAATGGCTTCCATGCCGCCGATGCCGGGCATGGACAAGTCCATGGTGACCAGGTCGGGCTGGTATTTTTCAAAAAATTCTATGGCCTGCTCCCCGGATTTGGCGGTGTCCACGATTTCGCATTCATCGATGGATTCCACGATTTCGCCAAGCAGGTGGGCGGCCACCCGGCTGTCGTCTGCGATGAGAACTTTTTTACTCATTTATCCCAGTCCTTCCTTGGGTTCGATGTGGAGCGGATTATTTCGGGTATCCCACGGCAATTTCCAGGTTGCCGATAGGCGTGTAGAACGGAATGATCACGATGGCCTCGTTGGCCTTGGGCGGCACCGTGGCGTCCTTGTCGTCAAGGTAGTTATAGGGCGGATCGATGTCCAGGGTTTTGCCGTCTTCGATGATCTTGGAGCGCACATTGCCGCATACCACGTTCACGAATTCCGCCACCGTGTCCAGGATGAGTTCCTTGTCGAAGGGCAGGTCTTCCTTCTTGAACGTGCGTTTGGCGATCTGGTGGCCCACATCCCAGCTCACGTTGAGAATGTAGCGGCAGGAGATGGAGCCCTTGAAATCGATGATGGACGCGGCGCCCAGATTCTTAATGGGCTCCTCGGTTACAGTGAGCCGCCCGGTTTTGCTCTGCAGGTCGCCCACGCGGCGCAGCAGTTTGCCCGTGAGATCCACCATGGTTTCCACGGCGGCTTTGTTCGGGATATCCGCGTCAATTAAAACCTCGACCGTGGGGATTGCTGTCTGCTCTTTCTTGAAATGCCCCAGCTCGCGGTCCACGGTGTCCTGATCCATGAACCCGCACGCAACGATGGCTTCACCCAGGTAAATGTGGTTGTTTTTCTGGATGGTGATGATCTGCTCAAGCTGTTCTTCGGTGATAAGGCCCATGTTCACGGCCAGGTCTCCGAACCGCATGTCCGTGCGTTTCTGCTCGTTGTTGATTTTCGCCGCCTGTTTTTCGTCGATGAATCCGCGATCAACCGCGATTTCTCCCAGTTTCAGAATCTTGCTTTTCTGGTAATTGATGGCTTTGACAAGCTGATCCTTTGACAGCACATCTTTCTCAAGAAGATGTTGACCGAAGAACTTGGGAACCATTGGCAGCATTGGGGGCTTACTCCTTCATCTTTGTCCAGACTCTCTATTTTGAATAATAGTCTACCTTAAAACGCCATTATTAACCCTAATAATATTACCGTATATGGCGGGGCTGTCAATAATGGATTCGATCAAATGCGACAAAAAGGAGCAGAAACGCGTGAAATTAACACAAAAGCGCAGCCATGCGCCTGATTGCAGCCGATTTGTTGAAATCCGGCCACGCGCGCCGTTATAATGAACCGGACCGGATTCGCGCGCGCATTGCACGCTCCGGCACGATTTCTGGACTCCAAGGAACCCGCACATGCTCGTAGATGAAGTCAAACAAATCCTGCACGCCGCCGCAAAATCAGCCCCATGGGCCGAACACGCTCCGGACCGCTGGCAGGACTTTCCGCTCGAAACACCCAAAAACTCCGAACACGGGGACTATGCCACAAACATGGCCATGCGCCTGGCAAAACCCCTTAAGCGCGCCCCGCTCCAGATTGCCGAAGAACTGGCCGCGGGCGTGGACACCTCGGGCGCAGTCGCATCCGTTGAAGTGGTCAAGCCCGGATTCATCAACATCCGCGTGAGCCGGGCCGCTCTGCGCGGCATCGCCACACTCGTGCGCGCCCAGGGCGCGGATTATGGCAAAACCAGCATCGGCGCCGGGCGCAAAGTGCAGGTCGAATTCGTGAGCGCCAACCCCACGGGCCCGCTGTCCGTGGGACACGGCCGCCTGGCCGCATACGGCGACGCACTGGCCAGAATCCTCGGTTCCGCAGGCTTCGATGTGCAGCGCGAATTCTATGTTAACGATGTGGGCAATCAGATTAATAATTTAGCAAATTCACCAATAAAGAGAAAAATGCAAGCAGACGAACTTGGTATCGTTCGTAGCAATTACGAAGACATAGAAGATTATGTTAAGGCGTTTGTAAAGCAGGCATCAGTAAATCCACCAAAAACTGCACCATTAATCGATGGTGAATATCAGGGTGATGACGTTATTGCGTCTTCGGGTACTGCTGCCGTTTTGAGGGTTGATATTAAGTTAATCAGGGACGAAGAGTATGATTATCCAATTCTTTTTAAGTTATTAGATGAGAATATTGATAACATCTCGAATAGTGATATAAATGAATTCAGATATATTAAAACTACTGACGTGGAACGTGTAAAGGAAAGCTTGATTAAAGAAAGATTAGACATGCAAAAAAATACGTTAAAAAAATTCAACGTCACCTTTGACCACTGGTTCCGCGAGAGCGAGCTGCATGTGACGGAAGATGACGGCCTTACCCAGGTGGATCGCGTTCTGAAAATGCTTGAATACAAGGGCGATATGTACGTCAAGGATGATGCTGTGTGGTTTGCATCCAGCAGATACCTGGACGAGAAAGATCGCGTGGTTAAGAAGTCAGATGGCAACAAGACGTACCTCATGAGCGACATCGCGTACATTTACAATAAATTGGGTGTCCGTAGTTTTGACACCGCGATATATGTTTGGGGCGCCGATCATCATGGGTATATAGATCGTATCAAAAGTGCAGGCCAGGCGCTCGGGTTCAGCCCGGCGCAATTGGAGGTTTTGATCGTGCAGCTTGTGAGCATCAAGGGCGAGCGCATGAGCAAGCGCCGGGGCAATATCATTTATCTGGACGACCTTATCGACGAGGTGGGCGCCGACGCCACGCGTTTCTTTTTCATTGCCCGGCCGCCCGGAACCCACTGCGATTTCGATATGGATCTGGCGCGCGACAAGAGCGAGAACAATCCCATGTACTATCTTCAGTACGTGCATGCGCGCATCTGCAGTATGATTGAAAAAGCAGCGGAAGCCGGCCTGAAGCCGGACAATTTCTCCCTGGACGATTTGGGCGAACCCAGGGAGATGGAGCTGCTCAAAATGCTCGGGGATTTCCCGTGGGAGGTGCAGGGCGCGGCCCTGGCGCGCGAGCCTCACCGCATCATCAACTATCTCACAGCGGTTGCAGGAAAATTCCATTCGTTTTATCATGACCATAAGGTCATACAGCCGGAACAGGAGGGGCTGAGCCGCGCGCGCCTGGCTTTGTGCGACGCGGTGCGCACGGTGTTCCGCAACGGATTGAGCGCTCTGGGTATTTCGGCGCCGGAAAGAATGTAAATGAAATCAATTCTCTCCCAAAACGTGTTCTCAATCGCGGAAATCCTTTTTGACAAAGAGGGGGTTTTAGCTAATACTGTCTTCACCATGCACGGACAAACCGGAAATTGCTGTGTTGAACAAGACTGTGCAAATATAATCATTTCACGCGCGCGCGCGCATACATTTATTTAAAGGATATGCCCGTGACAGGTTCTTCAAGAACGCCATTCATGTTTTCAGCGCTGATGGCTGCGGTATTTATCGTGTGCGCGGCGCGTCCCGCACACGCCATTTTTGAGCGCTACAACCTGTATGGCCTAAGCGCCAATTCTTTTGCCCTGGGCACGCCCGCCATCCCCTCGCAGCGCGATCCTCTCAAGTATCTGTCCAATCCCGCGTTCATTTCACAGGTCTATTCGACCAATTACACATTTTCGTTCGCAGACCTCAGCAGCGAGCTGTATCCGGAACTCAATTACAAATACAGCGTGTTCAGCTACACCAAGCCTCAGAAGTACGCGCTGACCCTGGCTTTTACAGAAGAAGGCGGCGTTCCGCGCAAGCTTGCCACCTACACATTCGGCGGCGGCAGCGACAGCATGTACTACGGGCTCAACCTCTCTGGCTACAAGTTTGAAATCGATGGGCAGGATTCCTCGGGCTTCACCATGGATCTGGGCATTATGTTCGCGGAAAAGAAAATCACCTATGGCATGGCCGTTAAAAATTTTCTGTCCTCCACCAGCTCCATTGAATCGCGCGGCGAGAGCAATGAAGTCAAACGCGACTTGTCGCAGGTCGTAAGTTTTGGATTCGAGTACAGGGTGCGCCCGGATATGCGCATGAACCTTGCCTGGCACCGCTTCCGCACGGACCCTGCCTCCAGCGACCCCGGCGATCAGGAAAAATCCGTGCGCGCCGTGACCCTGGGATTCGAGTATGACATCCCAGGGGGCACGAGTTTCCGCATGGCCGGTTCTCAGGAAAAAGGCACGGTGTCCGAAACCACCGAGGACAAACTCATGCTGGCCGGCGTGGGCTACCGTTCGCCCCAGTACAGCGTGGGCTACGGCTTTATGAACAAGAGCAATTACTACAGCACGGCCCAGGCCGTGACCCTGGCCTACAAGGTGGGCGGGTCGTGGGACGCGCCCCCGCCGGCCGAAAACACACCCATGCCCGCGCCCGACACCATCAAAGCCGAACCCGTTTTCGAAGAACCCCTGCCCGTGATCGAACTGGCAAAGGCCGATGATATGCAAAACATGATTTACGGGGACAAGATGCCTGCGGTGTCCAACCAGGTGTCGCCGGTTTTTCAAAAGGATCCGCTCGCGGTGAGCGACGTATTGATTTCTCCCCAGGCCATCATCATTCCCGCATACAGCCGGCCCGTGTTCAACGACATCCAGGGGCATTGGGCCGAAAAGTATATTGCCGCCCTCAGTGAGAACGGGTATCTGGCCAACATCAGGCCCGGCGTGTTTAACCCGGACGCGCTTGTGTCGCGCGAGGAATTTTACCGCATGCTTTTCGTGACACAGTTGTCGCGCCTGTTCGACAAACCCATTGTGGTGCTTTTCAGCACCCAAGAGCCCTTGCGCGCCGAGGTGACTCTGCACGCGGCGCACATGGATAAGCCCATGAATCTGGTGGCGGGCAAATACGGGCAATCCGGTGAAAAGCGCCTGCTTCTGGACCGTGAGATTTTCGCCAAACGCGGCGCGTTCCCTGGACGCTATACCCTGCGCGTGCATTTGTTCAACGATGCAGAGGAAGGCTACATCGAAGAGCAGATCACAGTGCTGGACTCGTCCGTGGATTTCACATCCATTGCATCGCTGAGCGGGGAAACGCGGGAAGCCCGCGTGCAGGAACTTATCCACCGCATCGGCGCCCTGGGCCTGGCCCCGGAGTATTTGCATAACCTGTCGCTCCAGGGGCCGGTGACCCGCATCGAAGCACTCACCTCCACCCTGCAGGCCCTGGGCTCCACCGCACCCGGAGATTTTGATTCCCCGCCGTTCAGCGATGTGTCCGTGCTCAGCAGGCCCGAGCGCAGCGCCGTGTATATGGGATCGCGCGGCCTGCCATCCCTGGGCGGCAACCCGCTCATGGCCGGATACAGCTCACGCGAGTTTCGCCCATCCGGGGAAATGACACGCGCTGAAGCCGCGGCCCTCATCTATCGCGCGGCGCGTGTGGACACCGCCGAGTTCAAGGGCCCATACCGCCGCGCCGATCACCTCTACACCCAGGCCGGCAGCGACACCCCGGCTGCGCGGTACTTCCCCTCATCGGGCAGCTCCTCCCAACTCGTTTATGAAAATCCGCCGCCGCCAAGCTACACCGTGCCCGCGGGCGCATCGGCCCCGGCCCCTGCGCCCCAGGCGCAGGAACTCGCTTCGCAGGTCAAATACCTGGTGGTGGCCGGCAACTACATGAATCCGCAGCGCGCCCAGACGGCTCTCGACGAACTCGGCGGCCTGGGCTTCCCGGCCTACACCCTTTATGAACAGATCGGCAACACCACCGTGTACAATGTCGTGCTTAACGCGTACGATAACTCGGACCCGGCCCAGGCCCTGGCGCAAACTGTGATCCCCGGGTACAAGCCCAAGGTGCGGCGCATCATCTCGGGCGGGGGCGCTCTCAATGAAACCCTGCCCGTGCCCGCGGCCGCCAAGCGCAGCAAACCCGGTTATTCACCGGACCGCGACGTGCCCATGAACGTGCAAGTTGGCAACGACGCGCATGATACGCCGCGCGCCGGCTCAGCCCCCGCGCCTCTGGAAGGCGAGTAGGGCGTCGCCTCATACCTTTCGCTTTCCGTCAACCAATTGATTTCAATTCAAAACGAACAATATAGAATGAAAAACAGCGCGGTGCCGGGGATCCCGGCCCCTGTCCGCAGCTTTTTAAACATTGTAAATCGCCGCAGCAATCATCAAACCGGTCATGAGCGAGGATTTGGCGCTCACTTCTCAAAATGAAAAGCGGAAAACCCGCGAATAATCAGATGAAAGAGTGCAGGAATAGTGTGAAACAAAACCTGTCGCGGCGCGAACGTGGGCGCGCTGTTTTTGTGAACCGGCAAAAAAGGCTGAATAATGCTATAATAAATAAGGAATCAGAGGCCGCTGACAGGTTTTATGAAAAAACATCAAATAAGTGTTGATCAATTGCCGAAAAGCCTTATAATAAGATCTGCACCCGGGACGGTCCGGGTGGAACTTGAAAAAAGATTGAAATTTAACTTGACAGCGACAGACGGAAGTGTTTATAATACACTGTTGTCGAAACTTGAACACAGTCTGGAGCATTGACAGTCTTAAAACAAGTAGACACACAAGTCCTGAACGAATAGCACGGAGCGCGACTCCAAGATGGAACTCTGCGCCCCGGGCTTACTCCCGGGGCTTTTTGATGAGCCGGACCCGCAGCAAGCGGTAAGGCCGCCGAACCTTGAAAAGTGCATAGTGTGTAAAGCGAAGCGCGAACAACGCGCGTGAGCAATTTCCATCAATCTCTTCAAATTTGATCTTTTTTTGGTCAAGCTACGAAGGGCATACGGTGGATGCCTTGGTACCGAGCGTCGATGAAGGACGTGGCTAACTGCGATAAGCGTCGGGGAGGAGTAAGCATCCTTAGATCCGGCGATTTCCGAATGGGGAAACCCGGCGGGGGTCATGCCCCGTCATCCCCGGCTGAACACATAGGCCGGGAGAAGAGAAGTGGGTGAACTGAAACATCTTAGTAACCCGCATAAAAGAAATCAATGAGATTCCCTTAGTAGCGGCGAGCGAAATGGGAATAGCCCAAACCACAGGGATGTCAAGCCGGCAGGCGTTGCCTCTGTGGGGTTGTAGGATCGTACTTGGACGGGCTGCTGACTGTCCTAGGAGTTATAAAGTGTTTGTATAGCGTAAGCTGCTGGGAAGCAGCGCCGCAGAGGGTGAAAGCCCCGTGCGCGAAATGCAACCACCTCCGATGAACGATTCCTGAGTACCACGGGACCCGGGAAATCCTGTGGGAATCTGGGAGGACCACCTTCCAAGGCTAAATACGACTCGGTAACCGATAGTGAACCAGTACCGTGAGGGAAAGGTGAAAAGCACCCCGGCTAGGGGAGTGAAATAGTACCTGAAACCGTATGCCTACAAATCGTTGGAGGGCTATGCCGTGCCTTCGGGCCGGAATGCCTGACAGCGTGCTTTTTGTAGAACGAACCGGCGAGTTATGGTATGCTGCAAGGTTAAGGGGTTAAGACCCGGAGCCGAAGCGAAAGCGAGTCTGAATAGGGCGAATTAGTAGTATGCTGTAGACCCGAAACCAAGCGATCTATCCATGGCCAGGGTGAAGCATGGGTAAGACCATGTGGAGGCCCGAACCAATATTCGTTGAAAAGGATTTGGATGAGCTGTGGATAGCGGTGAAAAGCTAATCGAGCTTGGAGATAGCTGGTTCTCCCCGAAATATCTTTAAGGATAGCCTCGTGCAACTAGCGGGCGGAGGTAGAGCACTGAATGGACTAGGGGGCCCGAAAGCTTACCAAACCCAATCAAACTCCGAATGCCGCCTTGCCGTATCACGGGAGTCAGCCTGCGGGGGATAAGCTCCGTAGACGAAAGGGAAACAGCCCAGACCGCCAGCTAAGGTCCCTAAGCGATGCTAAGTGGGAAAGGATGTCGAGTTACTCAGACAACCAGGAGGTTGGCTTAGAAGCAGCCACCCTTTAAAGAGTGCGTAATAGCCCACTGGTCAAGTGATTCTGCGCCGAAAATGTAACGGGGCTAAGCATCGCACCGAAGCTGCGGATTTCTCAGCATTGCTGAGGAGTGGTAGGGGAGCGTTCCACACCAGGTTGAAGGCAGACCGTGAGGACTGCTGGACGAAGTGGAAGCGAGAATGCCGGTATGAGTAGCGAGAGAAGAGTGAGAATCTCTTCCGCCGTAAGTCTAAGGTTTCCTTGGGAAGGTTCGTCCACCAAGGGTTAGTCGGCCCTAAGCCGAGGCCGAAAGGCGTAGGCGATGGCGAGCAGGTCAACATTCCTGCACCACCCGTATGCGTTATTACCGATGGGGGGACGCAGAAGGATAGGCCAGCACACGGATGGATGTGTGTGTGAAAGCCCGTAGGGGGAGGACGTGTCAAATGCATTTCCTCACGTACCCTGAAAGGTGACGAGGACTCGAACCCTCGGGTTCGGGGAACTGGTTGATTCCATGCTGCCGGGAAAAGCCTCTAGGGAGTATGCGGGTGACCGTACCGTAAACCGACACAGGTAGACAGGGAGAGTATCCCAAGGCGAGCGAGAGAACCCATGCAAAGGAACTCGGCAAATTCACCCCGTAACTTCGGGAGAAGGGGTGCCGCGGTAGGGTCGCGGGCAGGGTTAAACCTGCCATGTAGCCCGAGGCGGCCGCAGTGAAAAGGCCCAAGCGACTGTTTAGCAAAAACACAGGTCTCTGCTAAAGCGAAAGCCCACGTATAGAGACTGACGCCTGCCCGGTGCCGGAAGGTTAAGGAAGGGGGTTAGCCGTAAGGCGAAGCTCACGACCGAAGCCCCGGTGAACGGCGGCCGTAACTATAACGGTCCTAAGGTAGCGAAATTCCTTGTCGGGTAAGTTCCGACCTGCACGAATGGCGTAACGATTTGGGCACTGTCTCTGCATGGGACTCGGCGAAATTACATTACGCGTGAAGATGCGCGTTACCCGCGAAAGGACGGAAAGACCCCGTGGAGCTTTACTGTAGCCTGGCACTGATTCTCGGCCTAGCATGTATAGGATAGGTGGGAGACATTGAAGGGAGGTCGTCAGGCCTCCTGGAGTCGACCTTGGAATACCACCCTTGTTAGGTTGGGGCTCTAACCCTGAGCCGTAAGCCGGCCAGGGAACAATGTCAGGTGGGCAGTTTGACTGGGGCGGTCGCCTCCCAAAAGGTAACGGAGGCGCTCAAAGGTACCCTCAGCACGGTCGGAAATCGTGCATCGAGTGTAAGGACATAAGGGTGCTTGACTGTGAGACTGACAAGTCGAGCAGGTGCGAAAGCAGGACCTAGTGATCCGGCGGTCCCGTGTGGAAGGGCCGTCGCTCAACGGATAAAAGTTACCCCGGGGATAACAGGCTTATCTCCCCCAAGAGTTCACATCGACGGGGAGGTTTGGCACCTCGATGTCGGCTCGTCGCATCCTGGGGCTGAATAGGGTCCCAAGGGTTGGGCTGTTCGCCCATTAAAGCGGTACGCGAGCTGGGTTCAGAACGTCGTGAGACAGTTCGGTCCCTATCCTTCGCGGGCGTTGGAAATTTGAGAGGAGCTGTCCTTAGTACGAGAGGACCGGGATGGACAGACCTATGGTGCACCAGTTGTCGCGCCAGCGGCACAGCTGGGTAGCTATGTCTGGACGGGATAACCGCTGAAAGCATCTAAGCGGGAAGCCCCCCTCAAGATGAGATTTCCATGTACCCCTGAGGTGCGAGAGGCCCCTGGAAGACTACCAGGTTGATAGGCCGGAGGTGTAAGCGTGGCGACACGTTCAGCTGACCGGTACTAATAGGCCGAAAGCTTGACCATTTTGATTTTATACCATTGCTCGTTCGCATCGCGCATAAACAATACACACTGTGCACTTTCCAAGGGTCGGCCCTTTACGGCGGATCTATTGTACCTTTGACATTTTTTACCTTGATTTTTTGCCTGGTGGCAATGGCTGAGGGGCCACACCCGTTCCCATCCCGAACACGGAAGTTAAGCCCTCATGCGCCGATGATACTTCGGGGGCGACCCCGTGGGAAAGTAGGTCGCCGCCAGGCTTTTTCTATGCCTCAAAATATTCTTTGCAAGCTGCAGGGAATTGCAAACATACAGACTTCGGTTCAAAATTGTAAACATCCTCTATTGCCTCATCCCGCGTGATGCGGACTCGACCAAGCCGGTTTCTGATTGCATTAATAATTCGCGCCACGGCTTTCTCTCCCCATTGTTTTATCGTTTGGTAATCTGTCAGCTTTTTCCTTTCATTTGGTTTTAAATGTACACTTTAAGCCATCAAACTTGCCATAATGGATATTGTCGACATCTCTTATATTCATGGCATTGATCTTTTTTTTTTAATCCTTATAACAATATTAACTATATTTGTGTTGCCAGTGCTTCACAATATAATCAGGTTCTCATTGCATTCTTGGCTGACTACCCCCAGAGCCAGCCCGATGTCAACGACAGGATAATTGATTCGCATTACAGCGCGACAGGTACTTTTGTGAATTGCCTATGATAATTAAAAAGAAATCTTTCATTTTTACTAATTCAAATCGTACTGGCGCCATGATTATTCTGGTATGCATTATTTGCTCCCTGCTTATATGCGCCACCTGGGGCTCCTATTTCTATACTGTTAGAAATACTCGAAATTCCCTGTGCGCTATGTTTAACGGGCGCCAGCGCACAATTATTTCCTATTCTGGCGATATTATGGAGGGATTTGTTAAGAATGTGCGGGATGTGCGCGTCATGGGCATGTCTGTGGAGCCGATTGCAACACAGCTTCTCGAAGAATTTATTGTATCGGGCCGCATTGAGAGCATGGTTCAAAATCGCAAGAGCCTTTCCTATCAACCCGCTGAGATTGAAAGCATTGCGTATGGAAATTTTATTTTATATCTCGATAACAATCCCGTGTCCGCCATGGGTTATCTCGACAATGATTTTAAGCGAGATGAGCAAGGCCGATTACAAATAAATAATACGGCGTTGCAGAGCATTGTTCACAGCCAAATCCGCAAGGTGCAGGCTTCCAAACACAGCCGGCTGATTGTCAGCCAAACAGTTGATATCAAGGGCCGGCCAACCCTCGTTGCCACAGGGCCATTGAAAATTGGAGAAAACACTGCTTTTCTCACTCTTTATGAGGATCGGGATCGCATTTTACACAGATACGGTTTCTATAAGCAACGCAAGCGCCAGATATTCTTCGCTTCCTTAATATCTTGTTTAATTCTGTTATATAGCGGAGTGCTCATACTCAGCCTCAAACGAGCCGGACGAGATTTTCACAGACTCGAACGAACTGCTGCAGCCCTTGAAACAGAGATGTCTGAGCGGCTTCTGGCCGAGAAACAAGTCGCCCGATACCAGGAACAGCTCAATCAAACGCAAAAAATGGAAGCCGTGGGAACTTTGGCGGGCGGCATTGCCCACGATTTCAATAATTTGCTCACTGTAATAATGGGCAATGCCGAAATTGCGCTTATGAATCTGTTGCCAGGCGAGCCGCCGCACCGTGAACTGAATCAGATATTCAAAGCATCACAGCGCGCACGCGATCTAACCATGAAAATGCTCACTTTCGCTCGAAAAGAGAAGCTTTCTGAAAAATCTGTGTCTGTGAACGCTGTCATCGAGAACGATCTGATGCCCATGATTGAACGCAGCATGCCCGGAGCATTTCAGATATCCCTGGCCTTAAAGCATAATCTGCAACCTGTGCACGCAGATGTGAACCAGTTGTTGCAGGCTTTTTTTAATATCTGCACCAACGCGCGGGACGCCATGGGCGAATCCGGGATCCTCACTATCGAGTCTGGACATATTATTATTGAGAAAAATGAGCCACATCAGAGTGGTCCACGGGAAGGGCGCTGGTGTTTCGTGCGTTTTACAGACAATGGAGCGGGCATGGCGCCCAAGGTTTTGCAAAAAGTGTGTGAACCATTTTTTACCACAAAACCAATGGGCCACGGCGCTGGATTAGGCATGTCTGTGACCCATGGCATTATTGCCAGCCACAACGGGAACATGACTATTGCCAGTGAACCCGGCCAAGGCACGGTTGTGACTGTATTTCTGCCCTTTGCGCAAGGGAATATTTCTGCCAAAGAACGCCCCATGCACAACCGCTGCGTTCTGATTGTGGATGATGAAAAGGATGTCCTCGATTTTATTCGAGATATTTTTGTTCAGGAGGGCTATGAAATTCTTACCGCCGACAACGGGCGGGATGCCGTGGCCCTGTGTGACGCAAACGGACCCCGTCTGTCACTTGCCGTGATCGACAGGCACCTGCCGGACACACAAGGCATGGATTTGGCAAACCGTATCAAAGGCAAGTGTCCATCATGTGGCGTGATTCTGATTTCCGGCGATCATTCACAACCATCTGAAGATGTGCCGGGCGATCAGGCGCACATCGCGAAATTTCTACGAAAGCCTTTTGAGATTAATGAATTGCTATCCATGGTCCATGAAGTGCTTGATAAGAAATAGAATAGCGCCCGCCGGCCCGCGTATCCCGGTGGTTGTCCGTTGATATCATCCATATAATTTACATACTTATTAAGAAACACAGTTCCTGCAGTTCATTATCGGGAGCAGCAAGGAGTGTATTTATGCCCTGGACATTACTTCACGCTGGCGTGGGCGCCGCGGCCAGTGCTGCGGCATATGCCCCTGGATCGCACGGTGCAAAACAAGCCCATGCAATCTGAAAAACTGGCGCACAGTGCAGTTATCGGTGCGTTGTACGGTGCTATGCCAGATATTCTTGAACCCCCCACGAACCGATTTCATCGCAAATTCTTTCATAGTTTCACCACTTTGGGCGCCTTCATCCTGATCCTCCGCCGGGTTGAGCAGCGCCAGGACTATAGCGCCGGGTTCAAAGCTATGATTCGTTCCTCTCTGCTGGCTTATATGACTCACCTGCTCCTGGATTCCCGAACGCCCATGGGTTTGCCGCTAATTTTCTGATCATGTCTCGATTCTCGTTGTGCGGCGAACAAACCATCCCGCACTGTCGTCGGCCACACTGATTATGTTCCTGCATGTCTTCTACAGTTTGATACATTCTTGCACGGATACCGTGATAATAATATGATAAATTTGGAATGATTGAATCATTTGGTGACAGAGCGATTGAAGATATATATCATAGCAAAGCCACATCGCGCACCAGGCGATTCCGGGCAGAGGGCATTCCCTCCGCGCTTCGAAAGTTCGACATGCTGGATGCTGCACATCGCCTTGATGATTTGAAAGCACCGCCCGGCAACAGACTTGAAGCACTGCGGGGTAAAGGACAAGGATACCACAGTATCCGGGTGAATAATCGTTGGAGGATTGTATTCAAGTGGACCGGCGGTGGCGCTTATGATGTGTCGCTTGCCGATTACCACTATATGGGGTGATTCTTTATGATACCGAACAAAAGAATTCCGGCGCATCCCGGAATCATCTTGTCAGAAGAGTTTCTGAAACCTGCGGAAATAACACAGGTTGAGCTTGCGCGGCGCATCAACGCGCCCACGCAGCGAGTGAATGAGATCGTGAAGGGCAAGCGGGGGGGGGGCACCCCCGACCGCCTGGCTTTTTTCTCAGGCTTTCGGCACATCCCCCCAGTTCTGGCTTAACCTTCAGTCAAATTTTGATCTGGCTGTGAATCGTCCGAAAATAACAATCAAGCAATTCAGTTTGTAGTGGGTTTTGTGGGCATGCAAATCAGTATATTAGCAAATAAAAAACTCCGCACACGCGAAGATTCACATCATGATAAATTAATTGAATAGAAAGATCGGCTGAATATCAGAGGCCTGAGAGGATGGCGCTGGCGGCCAGGTTGATGAAGCGGCCGGGCAGCACGCCCATGGCGATGATGCCGGCCACCGAGATGCCGATGGCCAGTGCCGCGGGCCACCACAGGATTTTGTCGCTCTCGATTTCTTGGCCGGGCTCCTGCATGTACATAGACACGACCACGCGCAGGTAGTAGTAAACGGACACCACGGCGTTGAGCACGCCGATGATGGCGAGCGGGAGCATGTCCGCGCGCACCGCAGCAAGGAAAATGTAGAATTTGCCGAAGAACCCGGCAGTGGGGGGCACGCCGGCCAGGGACACCAGGAACAGGGTCATGGCCGCGGCGTAAAGCGGGTGGCGGTAGCCGATGCCCGCGAAGCTTTCCACTGTTTCGTTATTCTGATTTTTGCGCGCCAGGGCGGACAGCACTCCGAACGCGCCCATGTTCATGAATGTGTAGGCGATGAGGTAGAACATGATACTCTGTGCGCCGAGCTGCACGCCGCGGCCCGCTGCCAGGATGGCGATAACCAGGTAGCCGGCGTGGGCGATGCTGGAAAAGGCGAGCATGCGCTTGATGTTGCCCTGGCCCAGGGCGCTGAGGTTGCCAACAGTCATGGTGAGGATGGCGATTACGTAGAGCATGGCGTGCCACTGCTTGTGCATGCCGGGCATGGCCACGGTGAGCACGCGGAAGAGCACGGCGAATGCCGCGGCTTTGGCGGCCGTGGACATGAATCCCGAGATGGGTGTTGGTGCGCCCTGGTATACATCCGGGGCCCACATGTGGAACGGGGCCAGGGATGCTTTGAACGAGAACCCGATGAGAATGAACACGGCGCCGAGCAGCATAATCCGGCTGGGCCCGCCGTGCGCTTTGATGTGGTCGCCGATCGCGATAATGTCGAAACTGCCGGTGGCGCCGTAAATGAGTGCGATGCCGTAGAGCAGGAACCCGGTGGCGAATGCGCCCAGGAGCAGGTACTTGATGGCGGCTTCCGCGGACACGGGTTTTTCGCGGTTGAAGCCCGCGAGAATGTACAGGGAGATGGACAGGGTTTCAATGCCAACGAACACGGTGATGAGGCTGCCGGCCGAGGCCATGATCATCATGCCCAGCACCGCGCCGAGCAGGATCACATAATATTCGCCCAGGTCCATGCCTTCGCGTTCGGCGTAGCGTACGCTGAGCAGCACGGCCAGAATTGCGCCGCCGCAGAAAAGCCCGTTGAAGAACAGGGCGTAGTTATCGATGAGCAGCAGATGGTTGAATGCGTAACTGGAAGTGCCCCACAGCACACGCAGGGAGTAGAACCCGGCGCAGGCCAGGCCCAGAACCGCGATGGCCGCGGTGGAGCGGGTTTCGTCGTCGCTGAACAACATGTCCAGCAGCAGGATGCCGAGCATGAACGCGAGGATCGCCAGTTGCGGGATAATCATCACGAAGTCCATGCTCACGGGCAGGTAGAAATGTATGTCGGACAAGCTGGGCATTACTTGGTAACCGTCTCCTCTGCCGGAAGTTGCTGTTGGGGCGCGGCGATGATCATGGCTTTTTGGCCTTTGGGCACATTCTGCGATGCTTTATAACGGGTCTGGATCTGCACGTTGAAATCGCGCACCGAGGCGTCCATGGTTTTCATGAAGGGTTTGGAGTACACGCCGATCCACACGATGAACAGAATCATGGGAACCAGCACCACGATTTCGCGGGGCGACAGGTCCGCGAGATTTTCGTTTGCCTTGTGTTTGATGGGGCCGTACATCACGCGCTGGAACATCCAGAGCATGTAGATGGCGGCCAGAATAACGCCCGTGGCCGCTGCGATGGTGAAGTAGATGGCGTGGTCCATGTACTGGTTGGTCCAGGAGCCGACCATGATGAGCACTTCACCCACGAACCCGTTGAGTCCGGGCAGGCCGATGGACGAAAGCGTGGCCACCAGGAAGAACACGAACAGCATGGGCGTGACTTTGGCGATTCCACCGTAGTCCGCGATCATGCGCGTGTGGCGGCGTTCGTAGAGCATGCCCACAATAAGGAAGAGTGCGCCGGTGCTGAAGCCGTGGTTGATCATCTGCAGCAGAGCGCCCTGCACACCCTGGGCGTTGAGTGAGAACAGGCCCAGCATCACGAATCCCAGGTGGGACACCGATGAATAGGCCACGAGTTTTTTCATGTCAGGCTGCACCATGGCCACGAGCGCGCCATATATGATGCCGATCACGGCCAGGGTGCTCATGTAAGGCATGAACTCCATGACAGCGTGCGGGAACATGGGCATGGCAAAGCGCATGAACCCGTAGATTCCCATTTTAAGCAGGACGCCGGCCAGGATGACCGAGCCCGGTGTGGGCGCTTCCACGTGCGCATCCGGCAGCCATGTGTGGAACGGGAACATGGGCACCTTGATGGCGAACGCCAGGCCAAAGGCCGCGAACAGCCACAACTGAAGGCCCGGGGCCACGATGATTTTTTGCATGGCCATGAGGTCGAACGACGCGATGCCGGTGATGTCCTTGTGGATGAAGAACATGGTCATGATGGCCAGCAGCATGAACACGCTGCCCACGAACGTGAAAAGGAAGAACTTGATGGCCGCGTAGATGCGGCGCGGGCCGCCCCACACGCCGATGATAAAGTACATGGGGATGAGCATGGCTTCCCAGAACACATAGAACAGAACCATGTCCAGGGACAGGAATGCGCCCAGCATCGCGGTTTCCAGCAACAGGAAGAAGATGTGGAATTCTTTGACGCGCTTGGTGATGTATGTCCAGGAACTGAGGATGCAGATGGGTGTGAGTATGGCTGTGAGGAACACCAGAAGTACACTGATGCCGTCAAGGCCCAGGTGGTAATTGATGCCCCACTGGGCGATCCAGCTCATGTTTTCCTCAAATTGCATGAGCGAGGTGTGGGGCTGGAAATAATACAGGATAATGGCGCTGATGGCCAGGGTGCCCAGGGACGAGAACATGGCGATATTGCGAATAATCGTGTGGTTTTTGCGTCCGCAGAAAAGGATGAACAACACGCCGATGATGGGCGAGAAGATCAGATAGCTGAGGATTGGCGCGTTCAGTTGATTCAAAATATTACACTCCCGGCCATACTACGAAGTAGAGAATCACCAGCACGCCCAGCACGAACACCAGGGCGTAATTGAGCACCACGCCGGTCTGGATGCGGCGGACCATGCCGCCCACTGCGCCCACGAGCCCGGCCACGGCGTTCACCAGTCCGTCGATAATGCCGACGTCCGTGATTTTCCACAGGAACAGGGAAGAGAACCATTTGCCCGGTTCCACGATGGTCCAAGTATAGATTTCGTCGATAAAGTATTTGTGGTTCAGCACGAAATGCACGGGCGCGAGAACGCGGCGCACGGCGTCGTGACGGTTTGTTCGGAAGTAGAAGAAGGTGGCAATGGCGATGCCGGCCAGGGCCACAACCACGGAGCCCCACATAAGCTGGGATTCGAGCGCCTCGGCGGCTTCGTGGGGGATGTGGTACGGGTGAGCCAGGGACACCGTGTTGAGCAGGTGCTCGGCCTGGGCGAACATGGGGTGCAGCCAGGTGTAGAAGGAATGGTTCTGCCACACGGGCCACGCCGGGGGCGTGCCCACCCAACCGCCGATGATGGCGAACACGGCCAGAATCATAAGCGGGGCGGTCATGCTCAGGGGCGACTCGTGCGGGTGTGTGTGTTCGTGCCAGCGCGGCTTGCCCGAGAATGTCATGTAAATGAGGCGGAACATGTAGAAGGCGGTGAGAAACGCGGCCGCGGAACCCACCATCCACAGGGTGCGTCCGAACTGCTCGCCCAGGGGTGTGCTGAACGCTTTCCACAGGATTTCATCCTTGGAAAAGAACCCGGCGAAGAATGGGATGCCGGCGATGGCGAGCGTGGCGATGAGCATGGTGATGTACGTGATCTTCATCTTGCCGGCCAGGCCGCCCATGTGGCGCATGTCCTGTTCATCGTGCATGCCGTGGATAACCGAGCCCGAACCCAGGAAGAGCAGGGCTTTAAAGAACGCGTGCGTGGCCAGGTGGAAAATCGCCACTGCGTATGCGCCCACGCCGCAGGCCAGGAACATAAATCCGAGCTGGCTCACCGTGGAGTAGGCCAGCACGCGCTTGATATCGTACTGGGCCACGCCGATGGTTGCGGCGAAAACAGCGGTGGCGCAGCCGATGACCGCGACCACCATGAGCGCCTGGGGCGCCAGGGCGAACATCACGCTGGTGCGCGCTATCATGTACACGCCGGCCGTGACCATGGTGGCCGCGTGAATAAGCGCGCTCACCGGGGTGGGGCCTTCCATGGCGTCGGGCAGCCACACATAGAGCGGAATCTGCGCGGATTTGCCGGTTGCGCCCAGGAACAGGGCCAGGCAGATAGCCGTGACCAGGGTGACGCCGAACAGGGGCGTGGCCGTGTGCAGCACATCGCGCACGGGCAGAGCCGTATTCAGGAACCACGGGGTTACCGTGGCGTTGTGTTCAATCATTGCGAAAATCTTCTGGAAATCCAGGGTGCCGAAAACCCCGAAGATGGCGAAGATGGCGCACAGCACGCCGAAGTCACCCACGCGGTTGACGATAAACGCTTTTTTGCCGGCATTGGCCGCGCTGTCTTTGTGCAGCCAGAACCCGATAAGCAGGTACGAGCACAGGCCCACCAGTTCCCAGCCCACAAACATAAGCAGGAAGCTGTCGGCCAGCACCAGAGTCAGCATGGAGAACATGAACAGGTTGAGGTACGCGAAAAAGCGTGAGTAGCCATCGTCATCAGCCATGTAGCCCAGGGAATATACATGGATGAGGAATCCAACGCCCGAAACTACAAGAATCATGACAGCGGAGAGCGGGTCCAGGGCCAGCGAGTACCACACCTCGAAATTGCCGGCCACGATCCACGGGAACACATGGTTCACGATGAGGCGCGCGCCTTCGGGCATGTGGGACAACTCGATGACCGCTGTGAGGGACATGAGGAAACTGGCCAGCACCGTGCCGCATGCGAACAGCCCGCCCACGGAACGGGTGGATTTATCGAATGCGCGCCCGAACAGGCCGTTGAAGATGACCCCGAGCAGCGGGATGAGCGGTATGAGCCAGATGTAGTCTTTCAAAACGTCACCATTTCATGATGTTGACTTTATCGATGTTCGCCGTGCCGCGTTTCCTGTAGATGGAAATGATGATGGCCAGGCCCACTGCGACTTCGGCCGCGGCCACGGCCATAACGAACAGCACAAATACCTGCCCGTCCATGTTGCCGAGGTGGCGCGAGAACGCGATGAATGTCAGGTTCACGGCATTAAGCATCAGCTCGATGGACATGAAAATAATCAGCGCGTTGCGGCGCGTCAGCACTCCGGCCACGCCGATGCTGAACAGGATGGCGCTCAGTACCAGATAATGTGTCACACCAATCATGTTTTTCCTCTGCGGATGCCGCGGCTTTGTGCGGATTCCGTTTTAATCAGTTGCCTTTTTCAGTTTCTTTTTCGCAATCAAAACCGCGCCGATCATGGCGATGAGCAGGAGCACAGCGATGACTTCGAACGGGTAAATATATTTGGCGAACAGGGTGAGGGCCACGGCTTCTGTGTTTCCGTATTCCACCTCGGCCTGGGCCATGACATCGGGTTTATCTTCGTCCGCGTCGAACGAATCGTCGTCGGCCAGGCTGGCCTCGATTTTATCCCCGTCCCCGGGTTCATACAGAGCGGTAATCGTGTCGCCGCCCTTGGCGTTCATTGCGCCGTCGTTGTTTTTGCCGGCGATGGTGCCGTATTCAATATTCAGAGACCCGGCGAATACGCCTGTGGCGGGGCCGGTCTCAGTGAGTGTCAAGGTTTCGCGCTCGCCCATGGGGCTGTTGGCCAACACGATTTTCACGGTGTCCGCAGTGGCCGGGTTTAAGTTTGCGGCCTGTGCGCCGAGTGTGATTTCCAGGGGTGCGCCCGGGGTGATCTTTGCGGGCATGTCCATGGCGTGGTCGCGGATGCGAATCACGGCCGTGCGGTAGTTGCCTGTGTGCGTGTCCTCGTAGTTTGCCGTGATTTTTTGGCTGGCCTGCACGTGGAACACGCCGTCTTCGGGCGTTCCGGGCACGGGGTTTGATTTGGTGGCGATTGTGCCGATGAATGTATCACTGTTTACAGCGGTTTCCGTGAGCGTGATTGTTTCGGCTTCGCCCACGGGGCTGAGGATGAATTCAATATTTATAGTATCTTTGGCTTTGGGGTCGGGGTTGGCGTAGGAATCGCGCACAGTGACCGTGGCGGATGCGCCGGGCAGAATGGTTTCCGTGGCCGTAAGGGTGGGGCCGCCGGTTTTGCTGGTGTGTGCGTGAGTCTGCTTGTTGAAGCCGAGAAAAACCAGGGACCCGATTTGCACGGCGAGAATAATTCCGAACAGCCAGCCCAGGGCAGCCTGCATGGTGAAGCGCTCTTCGCCCGGAACCTGCCCGGCCTGCAGCAGCATGATGGCGAACAGGAACAGCACCATGACCGCGCCAGCGTATACAATGACCTGCGCCGCGGCCAGGAACTGCGCATTGAGCAGCACGAACAGGCCGGCCAGGCAGAACATTGTGCCCACCAGGCACAGGGCGCTGTAGATGGCGTTGCGGCTAAGCACCACGCCCAGCGCGGCGCCCACGGCCGCGGCGGCCAGTGCCCAGAACATGATTTGCGTCAGCGAAATGTCCATCTTTTATCGGTTTTTATTCTCCCTGGCTTCCAGTTCATTCACCCGCTGCCCGTTCTTGGTCAGCCGGTCCATGCCATACAGGAAGCCTTCGCGGTTGTCGGTTACAAATTCGTAGTTCTTTGTTAAATGAATAGCGTCCCGCGGGCAGACTTCTTCGCAGAATCCGCAGAAGATGCACCGCAGTTCGTCGATTTCATAAAAGGCCGCGCGTTTTTCGATGTCAGGGTTCTCGTCTTCTTCGGCGTGAACCGTGATGGCGTTGGCCGGGCACACCGTGGAGCACATTTCGCAGGCCACGCATTTGATGTGGCCGTCGTCCCAGGTGGGCATCACGTGCAGGGCGCGGTAGTTATTGGGCACGCGTTTGACCTGCTCGGGGTAGCGCAGGGTCACGCCCCCGCCGGCCAGGGTCTTGATCATGTGGCGCATGGTCATGCCCAGGCCCGTGAGAATCGCGGGTATGTAAATGCGTTCCCAGAAGGTCAGCGGTGCGGGTTTTTTAACAATCGTCGCCATAAGATTTCCTTAAAAAGAACCCTTCTCCCCCCGGAATCAGCCTATTCCCACGGTGTATTTCACCACGTAGAATGCGCCGGTTGCGATCAGGTTTGCGATGGCCAGGGGCAGCAGCACTTTCCACCCCAGGCGCATGAGCTGGTCATAGCGGAACCGCGGCAGGGTCCAGCGCACCCAGATGAACAGGAACGCGAAGAACCCGGTCTTGGCCAGGAAAACGGCCAGTTGAGCGGCCACGCGCTGCAGCACGGGCAGGGAACTCATGTCCACCCATGGAAGGTTCCAACCGCCGAAGAACAGGCAGGTGATAACCATGCTTGCGATAAGCATGTGCGCGTACTCGGACATCATGAACAGGGCGAACTTCATGGACCCGTATTCCACATGGTATCCGGCCACGATTTCGGCCTCGCCCTCGGGCAGGTCGAAGGGCAGGCGGCTGGTTTCCGCGAATGTGGCCACCAGGAACAGCAGGAAGCCGAGTGGTTGAACCACCACGCCCCACTTGGGAATCTGTACGGGCAGGAATGAAATAAACGTGGTCTGCGCCGCCACAATGTCGTCGAGCTGCAGGGTTTCAAATATCATGAAGATACCCAGGATGCTGAGTCCCAGGGTGAGTTCGTAGGAAATCATCTGCGCGGATGCGCGCAGGGAGCCGAGCAGGGCGTATTTGTTATTCGAGGCCCAGCCCGCCATGACCACGCCGTACACGGCCAGGCCGGATACCGCGAAAATGTAGAGCATGCCTACATTGACATCCGCGAGCTGGAACTGGATCTGGCCCAGGCCTGCGAACATGCCGGTTGCCGGCGCGGGAATGGGCGCCGCGAACGGCACCACGGCGATAGTGGCCATAGCCGGGATCATGGCCATGGCCGGGGCCATCACATAAAGGACTTTGTCCACGTGGAACGGGATCACGTCCTCTTTCATGATGAATTTCACGCCGTCGGCCAGGGGTTGCAGAAGGCCGAACGGGCCGGCCCGGTTGGGTCCAACGCGATCCTGCATGAACGCGCTGAACTTGCGTTCCGAAAACGTATAATACGCCACGGCCGTGAGCAGAACGCCCAGTATGATCAGGACCTTGATGACTGCCATGAGAATGTTTGCGGCTACGGCGCTGTCCATGCTTTATCCCTTGGTGCGGAATTAATCTTCCTTTTTCTCTGTTTCTTGTTCTTTTGTTTCTGCTGCTGCTTTTTCAGCCTCGGCTTTGGCGGCCGCATCTTTGGCGGCTTTTTCCGCGGCCTCTTTAGCTGCTTTTTCTTTTGCTTCGATATCTTTTTTGATCTGGCCCTCTATCTTGAGCAGATCATCCCTGATTTCGTTGTATGCGTCAATGTGGGACGCGAATGAGGCATCCGCGCCCGTAACTGCGGCCAGGGCGCACAGGATGTCGAAGTCTTCGCGCGCCTTGCCCTTGGGGGCGAACGCCTGGTTGATGCGCTGCACCAGCCCTTTGTAATTTGTAAACGTGCCATTTTTTTCGGCCCAGGTCACGCCGGGCAGAACCACGGATGCGGCCTGGGAATATTCTGTTTCGCTGTGGTCCATGACAATGAGATTCGGAATTTTGAGAACCGCGTCCTTGACAGGTTCCAGGGCCGCGGAGAGCTGGCATGTGAAAGGATTAATAAGTAAAAGCGTTTTGATTGATCCGCCGGAGATTTTGGCGGCGAGTTCCGGATTCGGTACTATGCCCAGGGCCTTGAGACCCTGCGTGTTGGCGGCTTTGTCCGCGCGCAGCAGCAGGTGGTCTTCCATTTCCAGCGGGTCCGTGCCCGCGGCCGGAAGGGTTGCCGCCGCGCAGCCCAGGGCGTCCGCGATTTTCTTTACGAGCAGGGCTTCTTCATTGGTTGCATCGGCCGAGCAGATAATGGCCGTGGATTCCCTGCCCGAGGCTTTGAGCAGGTCCGCGGCCGTGTCCAGTGCTTTTTTCCAATCCGCGGCCTGGCCTTTGAGGCGCGGTTCGGCGATGCGGTTTTCGCTGTGCACGAACTTGTATCCGTAGCGACCGATATCGCAGATCCACCACGTGTTCACATCCATGTTCACGCGGGGTTTGATGCGGTATATGGTGCGTTGCTTGTCGTCAATTTGAATGTTGCAGCCCGTGCTGCAAAGGGGGCAGATGCTTTCCGTGGGGTTGAGGTTCCACGGCCGGGTTTTAAAGCGGAAATCCTTGCTTGTGAGCGCGCCGCACGGGCACACCTCGTGCATGTTGCCCGAGTAATTGGTGTCCAGGTTGTGGCCGTCGCCCTCGAGCGGGGTCATGGCCGTGTTGTTGCCGCGCCACTGGTAGGTCATGACTTCCTGTTGTACGATTTCGCGGAAGAAGCGGATGCAGCGCGTGCAGTGGATGCAGCGGTCCTGGATGCGGATGAGCTTTTCGCCCACGGGGATATCGCGGCTGTACGTGCGTTTTTCTTCCTCAAACCGGCTGAAGCCCTGGCCGAATTCAAACGCGGTGTCCTGCAGGGAGCACTCACCGGCCTGGTCGCACTCGGGGCAGTCCAGGGGGTGGTTGATGAGCAGGAACTCCATGATGGCTTTGCGGGCGGCTTTGACTTTTTCGGTATTGGTGCGAATCACCAGGCCGTCCTTGACGAACGTGGAGCACGCGGTCTGCAGCTTGGGAATCGGGTCCATCTCGATAAGGCACATGCGGCACTGGCCCACGAGGCTCAGGGCCGGGTGGTAGCAGAAGTGCGGAATATGGATGCCGATGGTCTTGGCCGCCTCAATAACATTGAGGCCGTCAGCCACTTCGCATTCGATGCCGTCGATTGTAATTTTCGGCATGACTCAGTCTTTCCTTATGCGGTCTGTTCGCCGCTGTCTTCTGCGATCTGTTCGGGTGCGGGAATATCCACGCGCACCGATCCCTCGCCGGCCATGGGTGTTCCCTCGGCGTTGGCGCCGGATTTGATGAATTCTTCAAACTCGGAACGGAATTTCATAAGAAATCCCCTGGTGGGCATGGCCGCGGCGTCGCCCAGGGGGCACAGGGTGTTGCCCATGATATTTCCGGCCACTTCCAGCATGAGGTCGATGTCCTCAAGCTTGCCCTGGCCGCGGCGGATGCGCTGCGCGATTTTTTTGAGCCACGCAACGCCCTCGCGGCACGGTGTGCACTGGCCGCAGGATTCGTGCGCATAGAACTCAAGCAGGCGCGTGAGCACACACACCAGATTTGTTGTTTCGTCCAGAACAATCACGCCGCCGGACCCGCCCATGGAGCCGATGGCCCCGAGCGCGTCAAACGACATTTGCGTGTCAAGTTGATCAGGCGTCAGCGCGGGCGCTGAAGAACCGCCGGGAATGACCGCCTTGATTTTTTTGCCGCCGGGAACGCCCCCGGCCAGCTCGATGAGTTCCTTGATGGGCGTACCCATGGGCAGCTCATACACGCCGGGGTTTTTCACGTGCCCGCTGATGCCGAACATGCGGGTGCCGGAATTCTTTTCCACGCCGATAGCCGCGAACCACTCGGCGCCGTGCTCGAAAATGCGCGGCACATTGGCCAGTGTTTCCACGTTGTTAACAACCGTGGGGCCCTGAAATGCGCCCACGATGGCGGGGAATGGCGGCTTGAGGCGCGGCTGGCCGCGTTTGCCCTCAAGAGACTCGATGAGTCCGGTTTCCTCGCCGCACACGTATGCGCCCGCGCCGCGGTGAACCGTGATATGGCAGGTGAAATCTTTTCCGAGTATGTTTTCGCCGATGAAGCCTTTTTCGTAAGCGTCATCAACGGCTTTCTGCAAAATATTTGCGGGTTCCACAAACTCGCCGCGGATATAAACATATGCGTCCCGGATGCCGATGGCGAAGCAGGCGATGAGAATGCCCTCGATCATCAGGTGCGGGTCCTTGGACATGATGACCCGGTCCTTGAATGTTCCGGGTTCGCCTTCGTCCGCGTTCACGCACATATATTTGGGCTTGGGCGCCTGCTTGGGAACGAAGCTCCACTTGAGGCCGGCCGGGAACCCCGCGCCGCCGCGGCCGCGCAACCCGGATTTCTTGACCTCTTCAATAATCGCGTCCGGCGTCATGTCCAGCGCCTTTTTGAGCTGTTCATAGGCGCCGTTCTGCATGGCCACGGCTATGGTGTGCTGATCCGGCACATCCATGTTGCGCGATATGACTCTTAGAATTTCGGCCATGAGCCGCTTGCTCCTCGTGAACGGATTATTTCATTCCGCCCAGGATTTCATCTATTTTCGCTTCGGTCAGGTTCTCATAATAATCGTCATTAACCTGCATGACCGGGGCCGTGCCGCAGGCCCCCAGGCACTCTACGGCTGTGAGGGTGAACCTGCCGTCGCCCGTGGTCTGGCCCGGCTTGATCCCGAGTTTCTTTTCCAGGTATGTGATCAGGTGCTCCGCGCCAAGCAGGGAGCAGGAGATGTTGGTGCACACCTGCACGTGGTACTTGCCCACGGGTTTTTTGTTGTACATGGTGTAGAACGTGGACACGCCGTGCACGCGGGGCGCGGGCAGGTCCAGAAGGGACGCCACATAGGCTTCGGCCTCAAGGCTGCAATGCCCGAACTCGCGCTGGGCGATATGCAGCAGCGGAAGGAGCGCCGCCTCTTTGGTGGGGTAGCGGCTCAGAAGTTTTTCCACTTCTTTGATGACTTCCGGCGAAAATTCCATCAGCGGTCCAGTTCTCCGGCGATGATATTGAGGCTGCCCATGACCGAGATAACGTCGGCGATCATGCGGCCCTTGATAAGCTTTTCAAACGCACTGTAAAGGTAGAAGCAGGGCGGGCGCACGTGAATCTTATAGGGGTGCTTTCCGCCTTTGTGAACGATGTAGAAGCCGAGTTCGCCGTTGGCGGCCTCGGTGCGGCCGTACACCTCGCCCTCGGGGGCGCGGATGCCGTGCATCACGAACTTGAAGTCCGCGATCATGGATTCCATCTTGTTGTAAATTTCTTCGTGCTTGGGCAGCACCACGGTGCTGTCCTCAATGCGGATGGGGCCGGCGGGCATTTTGTCCAGGGCCTGGCGCACGATGCGGATGCTCTGGCGAATCTCTTCCACGCGCACCAAGTAGCGGTCATACACATCGCCCTGGGTGCCCACGGGAATATCGAAATCAAGCTGTTTGTATACGAGGTAGGGTTCGGCGATGCGCAGGTCCCACGGCACGCCCGCGGCGCGCAGGCACGGGCCCGTGAAGCCCCAGTCCTGGGCGTCTTCCTTGGAAATCACGCCCACGTCGCGCGTACGGTCAATCCATATGCGGTTGCGTGTGAGCAGTTTGTCCCATTCGTCGATGACCGGTTCCAGTTCATCCAGAACGCACTTGATCATGTAAATGAGATCTTTGTCGAAATCATAGCGCATCTCGCCCACGCGGCTGATGGTGGTGGTGAGGCGCGCGCCGATATATTTCTCGAAAATATCGTAAATCATTTCGCGCTGCTGGAAGCCCCACAGGAACGGGGTGAAAGCGCCCAGGTCCACGGCGTTGATGCCCACGCACACCAGGTGGTCGGCCATGCGCGACAGCTCGGACAGGATGACCCGGATGTACTGGGCCCGTTCCGGCACTTCCACGCCCAGGAGTTTTTCCACGGCCAGGGTGTAGCCGATATTGTTCAGGGGCGCGGACACGTAGTTCATGCGGTCGGTCATGGTGATCCATTGGTGGAACGTCATGTTCTCGGCCAGTTTTTCCATGCCGCGGTGCAGGTATCCGAGCGTGGGTTCTTCCACGTAACGGACCACGGTCTCGCCGTCGAGTTCGAGTTTGAGATGGATGATCCCGTGGGTCGCCGGGTGCGACGGCCCGAAGTTGAGGACCATGGTCTCTGTGCGCAGTCCGTCTTCGGTCATTCTGGTTCTCCGTGACTCCGCGCCTCCGCGGTGTCCGTTGCTTTAAAGCCTTCTCAGGCGGCTTTGGTCGTTTGCAGCGTATTTTTCCGCGGGCGGCACTTTGCCCTTGAGCGGGAAATCCTTGCGCAGGGGCCAACCGTCGAAGCCTTCCCACATAAGGAGTCTTTTCATATAAGGATGGCCCCGGAATTCGATGCCGTACATGTCATAGGTTTCGCGTTCGGCCCAGTTGGCGCTGTTCCAGAACGGTGTGGCGCTGGGGACCTGTTTGCCCTCGGCCACGGCCGCCTTGATGCGAATGCGCTCGCGGGTAAGGATGCTGAGGAAATGGTATACAACGTCAAAACGCGGCTCCCGTTTGCCCAGCAGGTCAATGGCCGTCACATCCATGAGCATGGAAAAAGCGGGCTGGCGCTCGCGTTTGAGGTAAGCGAACACGGAAATCAGCTTGTCCACGGGCACGCGCACGGTTGCGTCGCCGCGGAAAAAGCCCTCGTCCGCAACGCCGAATTTCTCCACCAGTTCGGTGACGATGGCCGGTGTTTTTGGAGCTTCCGGTTCCTGCTGTGCCTGTTTTTGCTCGTCGCTCACGGGATGTTTTTATACCTTTCGCTGAGCACTGAGTCTTTGGTGATTTTATCCTGAAGAATGGTGAGCGCCTGAAGCACGCCCTCGGGCCGCGGGGGGCAGCCGGGGATGTACACGTCCACCGGAATAATCTTGTCGATGCCCTGGAGGGTGGAATACGTATCGAACACGCCGCCGCAGGACGCGCATGCGCCCATGGCGACTACCCACTTGGGTTCGCTCATCTGCGTGTAAATCTTCTTGAGCACAGGGGCCATTTTATATGTGATGGTTCCGGCCACGAGCAGCATGTCGCTCTGGCGCGGGGAGAATCGGATGGCTTCTGCGCCGAACCGGGCCATGTCATAGCGGCTGGCCAGGGTGGACATCATCTCGATGCCGCAGCAGGCCACGCCAAAGGGCATGGGCCACAGGGAATATTTGCGGCACCAGTTGATGGCCGCGTCAAGGGTAGTTGTTATAAAGGAATCACCGAATGATGTTTCTAATCCCATTCCAGGGCACCCCGCTTCCATTCAAACAGGAGCCCCACCACCAGAATGAACAGGAAGAACCCCATGGACAGGGCGATGGCCACTGGCGCCTGGGCCAGGAACCGCTTGAAGATGATGGCCCACGGATACATAAAAATGACTTCCACGTCGAACAGCACGAAGAGCACGGCGATTACATAGAACTTAATGGACATGCGCACGCGCGAGCCCGCCAGGGGCGGAACACCGCACTCATACACATCCAGCTTGTCTGCGGACGGCTTGTTGGGACCGAACAGCGCGGACATTAAAATAATCACCCCGGCCAAACCGGCCACGGCAAGGATGTGAATCATGATGGGCATGTAATCTGCGGGCACTTCGGTAAACCTCTCACGCAGTTGTGAAAAGACTCACAATAAATCGGACTCAATCTAACACGCCACAAAGGCTTTGTCAAGGTTAGATTATATGGAGCCGGACGCTTTTTGTCATATAAAATTTTATGATTGTCCGCAAGCGCATATATTTCCGGTTTTTGGCTGTGTGTGTAAGGCTGTGTATAAATAAACATACAATTTTTGTGCGTGTATATTCTGCAATTCTGATCGGAGCGCCTGCATATTCTATAAACCTGGCCTCGCGCCGTGATAAATATCACGCGTCAAACCCGGCGCGCGGGTTTAACTTTTGGCCATTGCCGGATGTCCAAATCACAGATTATCTGTTATTCCTTTCTTGAAGCCATGCAAAGGGGACTCACAATGATTGTATCCGCACGAGGTGACCGATTCCTTTTTGAACGTACGGCATTGATTATTTGTATCCTGATTTTTCACTGTGTGCATGGCGCGGCCGCGGATTTGCCTGCGGACCTTGATTTTATCCCGGATCCCGGGGTGCGCATTGACAATGCTTCCAACGTGTCGCCGAGTGTGGACAGCAGCGGCGTGGTGTATTTGTTTTAAGCCAGGCACCTGGGCGGCAATGCACCGTCCCCGGATGGCAGGGGCACAAGCAAGCGCCACGAGCGCGTGATGTCATGGTCGCGCGACGGCCTTGCATTTGACAATGCCGCGCCGTGGAACGATGAGCGCGTGGACATGCGCCACAACCCGCATGTCATAGCCATGCCCGACGGAACATACCGCCAGTACCTGTGGGATATGCATGGGCAGTTCTTTTACAGCACCTCCTCGCGCGACGGCAAGCATTTTAAGCGGGACCCCGGCATGCGCTACATGGGCCACCACAGCGGCGACCCCTGCGAAGAAGACAACAGTTCCATCGGCATATACGACATGTTCTGGAACAGGGGCGGCGAACTCGTGATGCTGTACCTGGGCGACAACAATGGCCCGTACGACAGTGTGCGCCGGGCCGTGTCGCGCGACGGCGGCAATACCTTTATATTTGACCGCGGCAATGTTCTGGGCGATTGCTATGACGTGAAGCAAAAACAGAACCACGTGGACCAGAAGCACATCATCCTGCCGGACGGCCGCATCCGCCTGTTCACCATGGTGGGCGGAGGCCCGCCCCAGCCCGGGGCGCGACGCTGCTGCCGCATTTATTCCTGGATCAGTGAGGATGACGGGGAAACCTTTGAGCAGGAGCCCGGCATGCGCCTGGCGCCCGAGGATTTCAGGGATCTCGATGTGTATTCTCTGAATGATCCGTTCGTGGTGCGGCTCAAAGATGGTCGCTATCGCATGTACGTGACCGCGCTTATTTATGAAAACGGCGAGGCCCGCGAAGCCATTGTGAGCGCGACCACTCAATATGAATAATTGAATATCATTTGTAATGAAGCACTCGCCCGGCAGGGTTCGTGAGTTGTCGCAGGCGTTTTGCTCCGCTAACGGCTGCGGGCTGCGATTATTTCACCGTGTACGAAACCCCGCCCGTGTAGAGGATGGCGTAGGGTGAGCAGTCCACGAGCACGAGTTCTTCGCTGGCCGGGTTCAGGGCCACGGTGGCGGAGAACACTTTGACCCCGCGTTTGGGGTCTTTGATTATTGAGGATACGGGCGCGCGG